>JGI20214J51650_10000019_pt1 | contig 105908 bp, 80 predicted proteins | sample WetSurMetagenome_FD_51650 | JGI IMG/M metagenome (IMG submission 51650)
TTTCTTTATTTCTTTATTTCTTTATTTCTTTATTTCCCGGTTTCTCATTGCCAATTAACGATCCTGCGGCCGCATCCAGAAACCAATATAACCTTCCATCAGTCGGTTTAACAAATGAAGCAGGAAATTGTTTTTTATCATTATGATCCCGTAAAATGTTATTAACAATAGTTGCCTTGTTTTTACCAGTGACAAGAAAGAAAACTGAAGCTGCATTATTAATAACAANCCCGGTAATTGTTATTCGCTTTTGTCCGGTCGATGGATGAACAACAACTGCACAGATTTTATCAGTCAGAAAAAGGTGCTCATAGCCAGGAAAGATAGAGGCTGTATGACCATCTTCTCCCATACCAAGAAGTATAATATCGAAAAACGGAAGACGATTTNTTTTTACAGTAAAATCAAGCATTTCCTTAGAATATCTTTCAGCTTCCTTAACAGGATCAGCCTCACCTTTGATCCTGTGAATGTTCNCCTCAGGGATTTCAATTTTGGTGAACAAAGTCTCATTGGCCATCCTGAAGTTGCTTTCAGTATCTTCAGGCGGGACACATCTTTCGTCGACCCAGAAGAAATGAACCTTATCCCAGGGAACGGTACCTGCATAAAGATCACCCAGTACCGTAAAAAGGAACCGAGGGGTGCTGCCACCTGAGAGGGCTATTGTGAAATAATTAACACTGGTATCAACATTCTTAATCTGATTTACAAGATCAAAAGCCAAAGATTCAGCAAGAGCCTGAGGTGTTGGAAATACTTTATTATTCTTTAGCATATTCATTTATTAATCACGGAGCTGCACGGAGTAATACGGAGTTTCAGAGAGTTGAAGACATAGCATTACCGAGTCAGCTATTTGTTCCTTTTCCCCACACCCCGGACCACAGACCCTGTACCAAATTTAATTCTATAACTCGCAGTACAACTCCTCATCCGCCATATTTTTGCACGGATACCTCCACATGAGTCCTTCTCCCTCAATAAGACTATTTGACGGTTCAGGGCCCCAGGTACCTGCGGGGTAACCATATACCTTTATTGCCGGATTATTCTTCCATGCCTTCTGGATCGGTTCGATGAACTTCCATGCTGTTTCAACCTCATCATCACGGGAGAAGAGGGTTGAGTCGCCGAGCATTACATCGTAAAGAAGCCTCTCATATGCTGATGGCATTCTTGCATCAGCCAGATCCTTATAATGAAAATCCATATTCACATTTTTGACATTGAATCCGGCTCCGGGTTCCTTCATGTCAAATTTGAGCAGCATTCCTTCATCGGGCTGAATTCGTATAATAAGCTGATTGCCCGACAGTTTCCCCATAACTCTGCGGAACAGATGATGCGGGGTCTGCTTAAAATGGATAACCACTTCAGTGACCCGGGTTGGCAGACGCTTCCCTGTCCGTATGTAAAACGGGACCCCTCCCCATCGCCAGTTATCTATGTAAAATCTGATTGCCACATAAGTTTCGGTTCTTGAGTGAACGTCCACATCCTTTTCATACCTGTAACCCGTGACGCATTCTCCCCTGATTTTGGACGGAGTGTACTGACCCCTTATAACCTGCTTTTCAACATCCTCTTCCTTTATGGGCTGAAGCGATTGGAACACCTTAAGCACTTCATTCCTGATAGCATCAGCTTCGAGCGACGAAGGGGGCTCCATGGCAGTTAATCCTACCATTTGCAGAAGATGATTCTGAACCATATCCCTAAGGGCACCTGAGCCATCATAATAGCCTCCCCTGTCCTCAACACCCATGCTTTCGGCAGATGTGATTTCAATCCTGTGAACATAATTCCTGTTCCAGAGCGGTTCAAAAATCCCGTTTGCAAACCTTGTTACAAGCAGATTCTGGACTGTCTCCTTTCCAAGGTAGTGATCTATCCTGTAGATCTGGTCCTCCTGAACAAGCATATGCAAGGTTTTGTTAAGATTCCGGGCACTTTCCAGGTCATACCCGAATGGTTTTTCGATAATGAATCTCCTGAAACCATCGTTCTGAACACCCATCCCGGCTTTTGCAATATTTGTTGCGATAACCTCATAGAGACTTGGAGGCGTTGCCATATAAAAAATTATATTCCCACCTGTTCCGCGGGCAGCACTTATTTTTTCAATTTCCTGCCTGAGCTTTTCATAATCACCAGGAGACTGATAATCCATCTTGAAATAGTCGATACAAGCTGTAAATTGCTTAATATTACTGATGCCGGCATCCTTATCCTCTAAGAACTCCCTGACAGCCTTTTCCATATCATTCCTGAAATCTTCAACACTTTTTTCACTTCGGCCAACACCAATAAATGCACATTTATCCGGCATCAGGCCCTGATTTTTCAGAGAAAAGAGAGCAGGTAACAGTTTTCGAGAAGTCAGATCCCCTGTTGCTCCAAAAATAACAAGAATAAGATTGAATGGCTTTTCCATAAAAGATGCATAATATTAGTATCACCGGATGCTAAGATAGAATAAATTCATCTAAGTTGCTTGCTGCTTGTTGCTTGTTGCTTGTTACCATTAACCAGTAACCAGTAACCAGCAACTTCCTCTAATTGGAACAATTGCATCCTTAATTATCAACTATCATGTTAATAACTTTTTGTAGTATTTTATGATTTTTATTAAGTTTTTTATGATTATTTGCATCAATCTGGTAGTTTTATTGTATATTTGCTCACGAATTAGAAATGAAGTTGCATAATATTATATTTTTCGTCCTGTTTTTAGTCATCAGGTTTACCGGAATTGACTGAGAATGGCGTTTTCATAGGATTAGGGATGACCGTTCTCTTCAGAATAAGAGAACGGTTTTTTTGTATAAAGGAATTTGTTAAAGGTTTAAAATAAATCAAATGAGAAGAGTCCGTCCCTCCAGTGAGGGATTATACAAACAGGAATTTGAACACGGCAGTTGCGGAATCGGTTTTGTTGCCCATGTGAAAGGGAGAAAATCTCATTCAATAATCAAAATGGGACTCGACATATTAAGGAATATGACACACCGTGGAGCGGAAGGTGCTGACAGTAAAACAGGTGATGGCGCCGGAGTGATGATCCAGATCCCGAGAGATTTCTATCTTATCCAGGGTTATGCCCTTCCTCAGGAAGGACAGTTTGGTACCGGGCTTATCTTCCTTCCAAAAAACCTGGATGATGCTGAAAAATGCACTGAGATTCTTCTTAGCATTATTAAGGAAGAGGGTGTCAGTTTTATTGGTTTTCGTGATGTCCCACGCGATAATTCAATTATCGGAGAGATTGCCCGCAGTGCTGAACCTGACATCCGGCAAATTCTCTTAAGCTCTGATATCCGGCAGGATGATCTTGAAAGAAAGCTTTACATTATAAGAAAACGTACAGAAAAGGCAATCAGGGATTCTGAAATTAAACAGAAAAAGCTCTTTTATATTCCCAGTCTTTCAACCAAAGTACTTGTGTATAAAGGTATGCTTACTTCCACACAGCTTGGGGAATACTTCTGCGACCTGAGGGATGAGAGACTCCAAAGCGCAATAGCCCTGGTACATTCAAGATTCAGCACCAACACTTTCCCAAGCTGGGATCTTGCTCAACCTTTCAGGGTGCTTGGTCATAACGGGGAAATTAACACTATAAAAGGAAACAGATTCTGGATGGTGGCCAGGGAATCGATACTCAAATCAGAAACGCTTGGCGACCTGGAGCGGATTTATCCGGTTATAGAACCGGAAAAAAGTGATTCGGCATCGCTCGACAATGTGCTCGAATTCCTTCTTATGAGCGGTAAATCACTTCCTTATGCAATGTCGATCCTGATACCCGAATCAATAAATCTTAAGAATCCAATACCGCCGGAACTTCGGGATTTTTATCATTATCACTCAACATTTATGGAGCCGTGGGACGGACCTGCTTCCCTTATTTTTTCCGACGGCAGATATATTGGCGGAATGCTTGACAGAAACGGACTGCGGCCTTCAAGATATGTTCTGACAACCAATGATCTCATAGTAATGGGATCTGAAGCAGGAGTTCAAACATTCAAACCTGAGGAAATAAAGGAAAAAGGAAGGCTGAAACCGGGAAAAATGCTGCTTGTTGATACTGTTGAAGGTGTTATTCTATATGACAGGGAGCTTAAGGCTAAACTTGCAAGTGATTACCCTTACGGGAAATGGATCCGCGATAATATGGTGAATCTGGAAGAGATCGAAACAGGACAGGTTATATCACCCGATCTGGGCACCCAATATCAGAAATACCTTTCTTCTTTCAACTATTCACTTGAAGATATTGAAAAGATAATAAAGGAGATGGCCGCTACCGGGAAGGAACCTATCGGATCGATGGGCAACGATGTACCTGTTGCAGTACTGTCGCGAAAGCCATACAGGCTTTTCAGCTATTTCAAGCAGATGTTTGCCCAGGTCACAAATCCGCCTATTGATCCTATCAGGGAGGAGCTCGTTATGACCCTTTCGGGGTACCTGGGTTCGCTACAACAAAACCTTCTGGACGAATCGCCTGATCATGTTAAAATGGTACGGTTCAGAAATCCGGTTATCTCCAACACCTATTTCCAGGTAGTTAAGAACCTGAGGTATAAAGGATTTTCGGCTGCAAATCTTATGATGCATTTTGATGCTGCAAATGGTGGCGAAGGATTAAAAAGTGCCGTAAACCAATTATGTGCCGATGCTGAAAAAGCCGTCGATGAAGGGAAAAACTACATAATTCTGTCTGATCGCGGGATTGAAGAAAACAAAGCTCCTATACCGTCATTGCTTGCTGTATCAGCAGTACATCACCACCTGATAGAAAAACGCAAGCGGATGCAGATCGATATAGTTGTCGAGTCGGCCGAGCCGCGTGAGGTGATGCATTTCGCACTTTTGTTCGGGTACGGGGCAAGCATCATAAATCCTTATCTGAGCTTCGCGGTTATCGACAGGCTGGTGCGAGATAAGGCAATCCAGCTTGATTATCAGAAAGCTGAAGAGAATTATGTCAATTCCATAAATAAGGGTATCCTTAAAATAATGTCAAAAATGGGTATCAGTACCCTGCGGAGTTATCGTTCATCCCAGATTTTTGAAGCGGTAGGGATACATCGTGATGTCATTGACAATTATTTTTATGGCACAACAACAAGGATTGGCGGGATAGGAATCAGCGAAATTGCTGAGGAAGTTCTGATACCTCACAGAAAAGCCTTTGAGGAGGTTCATCTTCAGGAAATACTGACCGAGGGTGTCTATTCCTTCAGGAAGTACGGGGAAAATCATGCATGGAATCCGGAGACTATATCTCTACTGCAATGGAGTACAAAAACAGGAGACAAAGACAAGTTCAGGGAATACTCAAGAAAAGCCGACAGTGATACAATGTCACCGTTGTTTATAAGAGGTTTGCTCAGAATGAGAAGAAATCCAATTCCAATTGAAGAAGTGGAATCAGCCGAAAAAATAATGAAACGGTTTGTTACCGGTGCAATGTCGTTTGGCTCAATCAGCCGTGAAGCACATGAAACAATTGCTATTGCAATGAACAGGATTGGCGGACGAAGCAACACCGGNGAGGGTGGAGAGGATCCTAAACGGTTCAAGCCTCTACCAAACGGTGAATCTGTCCGTAGTGCCATCAAGCAGGTGGCAAGCGGCCGCTTCGGTGTTACAACTGAGTATCTTGTAAATGCCGATGAAATTCAGATAAAAATTGCACAGGGAGCTAAACCGGGAGAAGGGGGACAGCTGCCCGGACATAAAATTGACAAGATTATTGCCAAAACTAGGTATTCGATACCTGGCATCACACTTATTTCACCACCACCTCATCATGATATCTATTCGATAGAGGATCTATCCCAGTTGATTTTCGATCTTAAGAATGTGAACCCAAAAGCAACGGTAAGTGTGAAACTTGTCTCTGCCAGCGGCGTGGGGACAATAGCCGCCGGGGTAACCAAAGCTGGAGCTGATCTTATAACTATTAGCGGGTATGAAGGCGGAACTGGTGCCAGTCCTTCATCCTCNATCAAACACGCAGGGATCCCNCTTGAAATTGGACTTGCTGAAACACAGCAAACCCTTGTAATGAACAATCTTCGCAGGAAAGTAATCCTTCAGGCAGATGGACAGTTGAAAACTGCCAGGGACATCATAGTTGCGGCACTTCTGGGAGCTGAGGAGTTCGGTTTCGCAACCTCTGCCCTTATAGTTCTAGGATGTGTGATGATGAGAAAATGCCACCTGAATACATGTCCTGTCGGAGTGGCAACACAGAATCCGGATCTGAGAAAAAGATTTATTGGAAAAGCCGATAACCTTGTCAACTTCTTCACTTTCCTTGCTGAAGATGTAAGGGAGTACCTCTCTGAAATGGGATTCAGAACCTTTGACGAGATCATCGGCCGGTTCGACCTTCTTGAGAGGAATCATGACGCTGATCACTGGAAAACAAAGAACCTCGACCTTTCAGCGATGTTAAAGCAACCGGCAGAAGCAGCAAGAAATGAAATGCACTGCATTGAGAAACAGGAAAGTAAGCTGAAAAACGTCCTTGACCTTGAACTGATTTCAAAAGCAGAAAAAGCAATCTCTGAAAAAGTTCAGGTTTTAATTTCAGGTTCAATCAGAAATACTGACAGGACAACCGGAGCAATGCTTTCAGGNAAGATTTCATCTATCTACGGATCAGTTGGTCTTCCTGACGGGACTATTAAATGCAGGTTTAATGGGTCGGCTGGTCAGAGCTTCGGAGCTTTTCTTGCCCCAGGAGTTGAGCTTTTTCTCGAAGGTGATTCAAATGATTATCTGGGTAAGGGCTTGTCGGGAGGTAGAATAATTGTCGTCCCTCCCGCAGGGTCAACATTTGAATCGGACAAAAATATTATTATCGGTAATACTGTGCTTTACGGAGCAACCAAAGGTGAAATCTATATATCGGGTGTCGCAGGAGAAAGGTTTGGAGTAAGGAATAGCGGGGCGACTGCAGTAGTCGAAGGAGTCGGCAATCACTGTTGTGAATATATGACAGGAGGCCAAGTGGTTGTGCTGGGTTCAACAGGTAGCAATTTTGCAGCGGGAATGAGCGGAGGAGTTGCCTATGTATTCAATGAACTTGGGAACTTTGACTACTACTGCAATATGGGGATGGTCGAATTGTCTCTTGTAGAGGACCGGAATGATGTTTATGAACTCCAGGAACTTATAAAAAGCCACTTAAATTACACTGGAAGCAAAAAAGCAAAAATGATACTTGATGATTTCAACCGATACCTTACGATGTTCATAAAAGTAATACCATATGACTACAAAAAAGTCCTTGAGGAACAGAAACTTGAGGAACTTAAAAAGAAAATAGCAAATGTTGAGATTGATGTTGACATCAGCGGTGGCTAACCCTGACTTTAAAGCGGTGTGTAACCCAGGCTTTAAAGCCTGGGTTTACGCACATAATTAATAATTACATATTCCATGGGAGATATAACAGGTTTCTTAAAGATAAAAAGGAAGGAGGCCGGTAACAGGCCTCTGAACGAACGAATTTGCGACTATAGCGAAGTGGAGCAGGTCCTTAATAGTGAGGACAGGATGCTGCAGGCTTCAAGATGCATGGATTGCGGAATTCCGTACTGTCACTGGAGCTGCCCTGTCGACAACCTGATACCTGAATGGAACGACCTGTTATACAGGGGTGGATGGAAAGCTGCATATGAACGGCTTATCTCGACAAACAATTTTCCGGAAGTAACAGGGAGGATCTGTCCTGCATCATGCGAACACGCATGCGTCCTCAATATTGACCAGGAACCGGTCACAATCCGTGAGAATGAGGTTGCAATTGCAGAAAGAGCTTTCTCTGAGGGATATGTCAAGCCTGCACCGCCACCTAAAAGAACCGGAAAGAGTGTTGCAGTGATCGGAAGTGGACCCGCCGGAATGGCTGCAGCAGATATTCTTAATAAAGCCGGACATAGCGTGACATTGTTTGAGAAAGATGAAAAAGCCGGCGGATTGCTCAGGTTCGGCATTCCGGATTTCAAACTCAGCAAAGCGATTATTGACCGGCGGATTGACCTTATGAAAAAGGAAGGGCTTGTTGTAAAGACCGGTGTTACAATTGGCAAAGATATTCCCGCAAAAGAAATAGCTGAACAGTTTGATGCTGTATGTGTTGCAATAGGATCGGGTCAACCGCGGGATCTGAATATTGAGGGACGAGGTTTAAAAGGTATATATTTTGCAGTTGACTTTTTAAGCAATCAGAACAGGGTAAATTCAGGCAGTCTGAGCTTCTCAGATAACCCTTTAAATGCTGAAGGAAAAAGAGTTCTTGTGATCGGTGGAGGCGATACAGGATCTGACTGCGTGGGCACCTCAATAAGGCAAAAGGCGGCAAGTATAACTCAGATTGAGATTCTTCCTAAGCCTCCCGTATTCAGGACTGCCGATAATCCATGGCCTTATTATGCCAAAGTTATGAAAACAACTACCTCACATGAGGAGGGCTGCGAGAGGATTTGGAGCCTGTCCACACTCAAATTCACAGGGGAGAACGGTGAAGTAAAAGGTGTTGAGGTAGAAGATGTACACTGGGAAAAGAAGAACGGTAGCTATACCATGAAACCGGTTCCAGAAACTGTCAGAATAATGGAAGCCGACTTTATTTTACTCGCCCTTGGATTCGTTCATCCGGTTTTCGACGGCCTGGTCTCAGAACTGAAACTGGAACTCGACGAACGGCAGAACATTAAAGCGGATCATAATCTTTCAACAAATATTCAGAAAGTTTTTGCAGCAGGTGACTCGGTCACAGGGGCAAGCCTGGTAGTTACTGCTATCGCTTCCGGAAGAAGAGCCGCAAAGGAAATCGATAAGTTCCTGAGGGATAAGCCCCCAACCCCCTAAAGGGGGCTTAGAGTCTACCCAATAAAAAGCCCCCCTTCAGGGGGGATGGGGGGCAAATCCGCTAGCGCGGATCTGTGATCCGTGCTTGAAAAAAAAGGCACCGATTTNAAATCGGTGCCAGCACTTCGAAATTATTTNTATTATTTATCTGCCAGAGCTCTTAACCCTTTTACAGTATCGATAAGTCGTACAAATTCCGACCGGTATCCTTCTTCATCCTCTCCCCTGGCCGATCTTGCAAGCTTTGATGCCTCGGCCAGAGATGAACTTCCCTTGAATTCAGAGTTTCTGAGTATCATCCCGAATTCTGATACAGCAGCAGCAAACCTGAGGTTTTCTGACGCATCCTCCAGGTCATTAACATAGTTCCTGACCGGCTTTTCCATCAGCATGCTTGTAAGCCCGTCAGGCTTCTTATAACGAATCTTTATAGTCAGATACTCATTGTGATAATTATTTTCTGCTGAGACCCTGCTTCTAACTTCTCCCTGGTATTTAAGCGGATCGACAGAAGGTGTAATTTCTTCCGAACCAGCCGGTACAAGTTCATAAAGGGCTGTAACATTATGACCTGATCCCATTTCACCTGCGTCTTTTCTGTCGTCGTTAAAATCCTCATCATTAAGAAGTCTGTTTTCATACCCGATCAGCCTGTATGACTTTACTTTAGTAGGGTTGAATTCAATCTGAAACTTAACATCCTTTGCAATTGTAAACAGGGTTCCTCCAAATTCCCTTACAAGAATTTTCCTCGCTTCCTGCAGGTTATCGATATAAGAATAATTTCCATTGCCTTTATCAGCAATTATTTCCATTTTGTCATCCTTTATATTGCCCATCCCAAAGCCAAGGACCGTCATGAAAATGCCTCTGTCGCGGTTCTCTTCAACAAGTCGTTCCATTCCTCCGTTACTTGATTCACCAACATTGAAATCACCATCAGTTGCAAGAATTATCCTGTTGTTACCTCCCCTGACGAAGTTTTTGGAAGCAACAGAGTAAGCCAGCTTCAGACCTGCACCACCTGCTGTCGACCCACCCGCTTCAAGATTGTTGATCGCATTCATTATCACCTCTTTTCTGTTCCCCGGAGTCGATTCAAGAACCAGTCCGGCAGCTCCGGCATAAACCACTATTGCAACCCGATCCTGAGGCCTCAATTCGTTAACAAGCAGACCGAACGCAGATTTAAGCAGAGGAAGCTTGTTCGAGACATTCATCGAACCCGAGACATCAATCAGGAAAACAAGGTTGGAGGAAGGGAGTGATGATTTATCTATACTTTTCCCCCTAAGACCAACCAGAAGCAGCTGATGGTTTGTGTTCCAGGGGCATCCAGCCAGCTCTGTAAATACTGAAAACGGATGCTGACCCTCAGGTTCCGGATAATCGTATTTAAAATAATTTATCATCTCTTCTATCCTTACAGCCTCAGGAGGGGGCAAAACACCGCTGTTTATAAATCTGCGGATATTGGAATAGGAAGCATTGTCGACATCGATCGAAAAAGTTGATAATGGATTATTCTTGACGTTTTTAAAACCATTTTCCTCAATTCCGGCATAACCTTCAGTATTAAAACTATTGTTATACCTTTGGAATGAATGCTTTCCATTATATGAAGCAGGTGCAGGAACGGCCGTGGAATAGCTGTCTGATACCATCTCTTTTTTTGCACCATATCCTGTAACTACAATTTCATTTAGTGCGGTGATATCCTCCTCCAACATGATACTAATCTTAGTTCGGTCACCAATCTTTTCATTGATAGTTAAGAATCCTGTCATTGAGAATTGAAGGATTTTATCATCAGTAGTTATCTCAATTTTAAAGTTACCCTGCTGATCCGTAATTGTTCCTTTACTTGTGCCCTTCACAGTTATGCTGACACCTGCAAGCGGGAATCCGGAATTGTCAACAACTTTTCCAGTGATTGTCCTGGTCTGGATAAAAGCAATCATTATTGCTCCCAAAACCAGTATTGCCATGACTGATAATTTGTTTTTCATAATTTTAAGTTTTATTGATAAATATTTCCCTTATGATGCATGGATCCTATGAATTCCATAAATAGCTCGGGAAGTTTTTGCATTTGTTCTATCTTTAAAGTGAATTATGCCCCCCATCCCTCCCTGACGCTTCGATCAGGGTTGGCCTGAANGGGGGCCATTTATGTTCGCGATTTAAAGCCCCCTTTAAGGGGTTGGGGGCAAAAAGTGATAAAATGTTGTTTAAAATAAAAGGTAAAAGACATCAGAACAGATCAGATGAGGAACTTCTTGCTGATTTCAGGACAGCAGGCGAGCTGGTGGTACTTGGAGAACTGTATTTGAGATATGTTCACCTGATATATGGCGTATGCCTTAAATATCTGAAGAACCGTGAGGAAGCAATGGATGGTGTGATGCAGATTTTTGAAAAACTTTCTGTTGAAATACCGAAACATAATATTTTAAACTTCCGAAGCTGGTTGCATGTTGTAACAAAAAACTATTGCCTGATGCAACTCCGGTTAGAAAAATCGGAAAAGGAGAAATTCAGTGAATGGATAAATGATCCTACAGTTTTTATGGAAACAGGTACTGATATGCATCCTTTAGATGATGAAGATTACTCTGAGTCAATTGAAGGAGATCTTGAAGATTGCATTGAAAGGCTGAAAGAAGAGCAGAGGATCTGCATAAGACAGTTTTACTATGAAAACAGATGCTACAATGAGATCTCGGGAAACCTTGGTCTGGATGAGAAAAAGGTGAAGAGTCATCTACAGAACGGGAAAAGGAATCTTAAAATTTGTCTTGAAGAGAAAAATGTCAGAAGAAAATAAAAAGGGGAATAAAAGGCACTCTGATTTCTTCCGTTACAGGAAAAATAAAATGACTGCAAGGGAGAGAAACACTTTCGAAAGGAACCTTCAGAAAGATCCTTTTTCCATGGAGGCATCAGAAGGTCTGGAAAATATTGATCCGTTACTTGCCAGGAAAGATTTATCCCGGCTCAGAAAACAGATTAATAAAAGCACCGGCCGGAAGCAAAGAGTTGTCTGGTATCGGATTGCAGCATCTGTGGCTGCACTGATGATAATATCATCAATCATTTTCCTATTGAACAAACGAGGTCCATCAGGACAATTATCATATGCACCTGTAACAGAGCAATCAAATGATCTTCAGACCCTGAAGGAGCAACCGGTAACCGAGACCTATGTACAAACACCTGCTGTTGAAAAGAAGCTTCCATCTCCATCTGGTACGGAAAGAATCATTAAAGCACAATCGGAGACAATAAAAGATGAAATTAAATCTGATGTAAAGCGTGAAAAGGTGAGGACTGATGTCTCTGTTGAGAAAATAGAAATAATGGAGGCGGCTAAGGCTGCTGAGCCAAACCGGGTTTTAGCTGCAAATAATGCCATGCAGGCAAAATCAGCACGGATCATAAAAACATCAGACACCATTTCAATATTTATGCCAGACACTTCGGATATAAGTTTAAATGAAGTAGTTGTGGTAGGCTATGGAGCAAGGAAAGCAGGCAATGAAGCTGAAGAAGATGTTAATCAATATAATCCGCCTTTTCCGAATGGCGGCAAACCTGCTTTTGACAAATACGTCAAAGAAAACATAAGAAGACCTGATACTACATCTGCAGGGCAGAGAGTGGTTGTAGTCATTAATTTCAAAGTTAATACTGAAGGTAAAATTGACAGCATCAGAATTATAAGAAGTCCCGGAAAGAGCTTTTCCGATGAAGCGATCCGTCTTATCAGGGAGGGACCAGAATGGAAACCGGCTGAAGAAAATGGCAAGGCAATTAACGACGAAGTTAGGATCAGAATTGTATTTAAGTGATCCAAACTCATTTTGGGTTGAACAGATAGTTACGCCCTATATTTAAAGAGGTTCTAAATTTTAAATGTATCTATCGATTTTGTCGAAAAGTCCTTTGTGAAACTTTGTGATACCTTTAAGTCCTTAGTGGTTAAATAGAAATTCCATTAACCCCTAAGTACACAAAGTACACCACAAAGGATCACTAAGGTGAAAAGACTTCAAATTACTTTTTTCAGTTATCAAAAGTCATTACATTTATTCGCTTTGATTTTGGCTATTTAGTTTTTGTCATATTCTATGCCGATAAAGACCCGTTACCTGTTGCTGTTTTTTGCTTTATCAATAAGCCTGAATTCATTCGGTCAGAAGATTGATAGCACATCATTTGAGATGAATTCAAGACTCAGCTTTTATTCTTATGAAAAAAGCGGTGAAATGATCATTCACATCCCTCAGTCACTTATGTGGAGTCGGCTGGAAATTGTTCTGAAAATAAACAAAAATGAAATATCTGACTGGAAAGGTATCAGTGGAGCCAAACTCCTTACTATTCCAATAGATATTGATATGCCTTCTGCAATCTACAATGTTGAAGCGGCAATAAAATCAGCAAATGGATCCTTGTATAAAACATCTGCCGTTTTAATCATCCTGGATTATAAGGCAAACGAGGTAAAGACCGACCGGCTTACCGGAGGGTTGATAGTTAACAGAAAAAAATTCTTTCCATTCGGATTTTATTGTTATTCCCCCGTTTACCCGACACTGCCTGAAGAAGAGGTAGTGAAAGGATTCAATATGATCTCACCGTACCAGAAAATATTGCCTGAAACTCTTAAAGAGAGAATTGCATATATGGACAGATGCGCTATGATCGGGATGAAAGTGCATTACAATCTCCTGTCGGTTTCCGGGGGAGGAGGTGTCTCCTCAAAAATAGAAGGTATCTCCGAATTGGAGAAAAGGGAAAGACTCGTTTCCGAAATCAGGACTTTTATGGATCACCCGGCCCTCCTTGCATGGTTTATTTCTGATGAACCCAATGGATTTAAAATCCCTCCTGAAGAACTTGAAGGAGTCTACAAAACACTTAAGGAAATCGATCCCTGGCATCCGGTCTCAATGGTATTTACAGCTCCGTTTCTTTCTTCAAAGAAATATAAAAATGTCGTTGACATAGTGATGGCCGATCCCTATCCGGTACCAAATGGTTCAGTTTCACAGACGGGAGATGTTTCAAAACAGCTTAGATCTGAATTTGAGGGTAAAAGGCCAGTATGGATTGTCCCGCAGGCTTTTGGCGGAGGCGAATGGTGGGAACGAGAACCAACCTACCAGGAAATGAGGAGCATGACATACCAGTCAATTGTTAACGGCGCCCGGGGAATACAGTATTTTATAAGGCACGGTATGAACTCCTTCCCTAAATCTACTTCGGCCTGGAACGAATGCGGCAGGATGGCACTTGAGGTTGCAGAGATAACTCCATGGCTGCTGTCAGACGAGAAACCTTTGCCCGTCAGGTCCTCCTCGGCTAATGTTCTGGTTACTTCAGCGCTCCACAACGGACAACTTCTTATAATTGCTGTAAACAAGGTGAATTCACCTCAAAAGGTTGAAATAAATATTTCAGGCTCTTCATCGGGCCTGGCCAAAGTCCTTTATGAAAACCGGTCGTTGCCGCTTTATTCCGGCGGAATTTCTGATTACCTGCCACCTTTCGGATCACAGGTTTACCTTGTTAATACAAAAACAAAAAAACAGGAGGTAAAGCCCTTTAAGGATAATCTTTTAAAGGACTCCGGTTTTGAAGATGTTTCAAGTACTGGCGTCCCTTCCTCATGTTATGCCTGGAACGAAGGCGACAGGGGTTCGACCTTTTTTACCGATTCAAGGGATCATATGGAAGGGAATCATTCCCTGAGACTTGTAACTCCACAAGTAAACAAAGGAACCAGGCTTAGATTCTTCCCTGTCCCGGTTGAAAAGGGAAGGACCTACATGCTTACTGTCTGGGCAAAAACAGAACCCAGCTTAAATGAAAAGGAAAATGTACCATATTTCGAAATAGGCCTTGGAGAATTTGGAAGGAAAACGTTTTATCCGGGCGATGAATGGCAGCAATTTGTAACATCTGTTACAATTCCGCGAGATACAATTCCTTCACCAAGGGCAAATGTGATTCTCCGGGTCCCGGCAAAGGGGACAATATGGTTCGATATGATACAGGTATTTAAGGCTGTTGATATAAAAAGAAGTATTAACCCGGAGATAGGAAATCTCTGGAAATCTTTATATTAAACCACGGAGTGACACGGAGTTATCGCTGAGTGACTCGGTCTTTACACAGTGAAACTCCGTATAACTCTGTGCAACTCTGTGTTAAAAAAAAATAATTACAAATCACCAATTATCAATAAATGAAAAGATTAATTTTTGCAGTATTCATTGTCCTTGTTTCTGCATTGTATGGTTGTACAACAAAAGAAGAGAACATAAACTATAACGGTAATCCTGCACCCATGAAAAAGAATGCGTACATCAAACTGCCCCTGGGATCAATAAAACCTGAAGGGTGGTTGAAAGCACAACTTGAAGCCCAGGCGGAGGGTCTTACAGGCAATGTCGACGACTTTTGGCCCGACCTTGTCAACTCATCATGGAGGGGCGGTGATGGTGAAGCCTGGGAAAGAGGTCCTTACTACCTCGACGGACTTGTACCGCTTGCATATCTTCTTGACGATGAGAAGCTTAAAAAGAAAGTAATCAGTTGGATAGAACCCATCATTGCCAGCAGCCGCGACACAGGCTGGTACGGTCCTGCTAAAAACAGGGACCGGTGGCCGCTGGCAGTTGCAAATAAGGTTCTGATGCAGTATTATGAAGCAACAAATGATAACCGTGCAATTGAAATCCTGATAAAATATTTCAGGTATCTTCATGATTCTCCTCCTGACTGGCCCGATAAGGACTGGCGTGGAGTAAGAGCGATGGAAAATGCTGTAACTGGCTACTGGCTGTACAGGCAAACAAAAGAGTCATGGATACTTGATGTAATTGAGTCAATCCAGAAAAATAGTTCCGACTGGACAACATATTATGAGAAGTTCCCGTGGGACTCAGCAGCATCCGCTGAAAAGAAGATCCCATTGAACTGGGGACCCGATGGATTGACCGCTCATGTTGTCAACAATGCAATGGCAATTAAATATCCCGGACTTTGGTTCCAGCAATCAGGAGATGCGAGGTTTAAGAATGCTGTCTTTGACGGGATCGCGAAGTACGACCTGAATCACGGGCAGGCAGGGGGCAGGTTTTCGGGTGATGAGCATCTTTCGGGAAAATCTCCCGACAGGGGAACGGAACTATGTTCTGTAGTTGAGTACATGTTTTCTCTTGAAGAACTCTATGCAATTTTTGGTGACAATAAGCTGGCCGACAGGCTCGAACTTCTCGCTTTCAATTCATTGCCCGGTACCACAACACCTGATATGTGGGCTCATCAATACGATCAGCAATCAAACCAGGTAATTGTCAACGGGGAAAAACGGGCATGGAGCACAAACGGTAACTTTTCAAATATTTACGGACTGATGCCAAATTTCGCATGCTGCCTGGCAAATATGCATCAGGGATGGCCGAAATTTACCCAGAGTCTCTGGATGGCGACTACCGACAACGGTCTGATTGCTGTTGCATATGCACCTTCAACGGTAAAAGCAAAAGTCGCGAACCAGAAGGAGGTAACTATTACGGAAGATACCGATTATCCTTTTAAAGGATCTGTCAGGTTCACGATCAAAACAGAAAAGCCTGTCAGATTTTCTCTTTACCTGAGGATCCCTGGCTGGGCTCAAAAAGCAGAAATAAAATACAAAGACAAAACTATCTCAGGAGCCGGGGGCTCTACAGTTAAGATTTTTGCCAGGTGGGATCCCGGTGAGGTTGTAACAATGGCGATACCCATTGATTTAAGGGTTGAAAAAAGATATAATAATTCATTGTCAGTTTTGAAAGGTCCTCTTTACTTTTCACTCAGGATAGATAAGGAATATAAAAGTGTTAAGATCAATTATGATAATTTCAGCTACAAAGGCAGTGTCGACTGGGAGATATATCCGAAGAGTCCATGGAATTACGGTCTGATGATCGACAAAAATAATCTGGCACGAGGTTTAAAAATTGCAGAGAATGAGTTGACCAGGTATCCGTTTGCTGATAAGGGAGATATGATCTGGTCTTCTGATTCGGCCAGATACATTACATGGGAAAAGGATCCTCCGGTGGTTATTACGACGAGGGGGATGAAAATACCGGAGTGGGGATTGAAGGAGAATTCAGTAGATATACCTCCTCTAAGTCCTGTAAAACCAGGGGCTTCAGCAGAGGTAATACAGCTTGTGCCATACGGTAGTGCGAGGCTCAGGATTACTGAATTTCCTGTGATTGATCTGACTAAGGTGGTTGATGTCATCCGTTAAAGAACCTCTGTGTCTCTCAGTGTATTCTCTGTGGATCTCAGTGTAACTTCTTTTTCTTACCATATCATAACCCAACCCCTGGGGGTTGTTGAATAAAATGAGGTTTACCCCCCAACCNNCCAAGGGGGGCTTTATAAATATCAGTAAATCAATAAGTCNCCCCTGGGGGATTTAGGGGTAAAAAGACAGAGTCGGACGTTTTCAACAGCCCCNTTTGGGGATGGGTTTATTAAACTTATATGCAGGACTAACTAATAGGTTTCGTTTTTTCTTTAAGCCAGCTCTTTTCTTCAGCTGTCAGGTGTGGGCTGAGTTTATCATAAACCTCTGTATGGTATGAATTTAGCCAACCGATTTCTTTCTGATCGAGCAGAGACTTATCAATAAGCGATTTTTCGATATAGCACAACGAAACGGTGTCAAATTTTAGGAACTGACCAAATTCAGTCTCTTCATCCTCGTAACATATAANTAGGTTCTCAATCCTTATCCCGTACTCTCCTTCCCTGTAAATTGCTGGTTCATTTGAGGTCAGCATTCCTGCCTCTATCGTAGTTTTATTATCGGCCGGACTTATGNTTTGCGGACCTTCATGAACATTAAGGCAGTATCCCACTCCATGACCTGTTCCATGGGCATAGTTCATTCCCGATCCCCACATAGCTCTTCTGGCAATAAAGTCAAGCTGGTATCCCCTTGTCCCATTAGGGAATTTTGCAAGTGCAAGGTTGATATGCCCTTTAAGGATAAGTGTAAAATCCCGTTTCTGCTGTGAAGAAGGGATTCCTACAGTTATTGTTCTTGTAATATCGGTCGTTCCGCCCAGGTACTGGCCTCCCGAATCAACAAGAAGCAATCCTCTTTCTCCTATCACCACTCCCGGGCTTTCCTCAGGATTGTAATGCGGCAGGGCACTGTTTTCATTAAAAGCAACAATTGCCGTAAAGGATAATCCTAAAAAGTCCTTTTGCTTCGATCTCAGCTCCAGAAGTTTCTCAGAAAGAGAGTATTCAGTCATCAGCTCCCTGCCATGATTACTTTCGAACCAGTGAAAGAATTTCGTTAGCGCCACTCCGTCACGGATCATTACCCCGGAGATGTTCGCTATTTCAGTTTTGTTCTTTATTGATTTAAGCCTTGCAGGGATACTTAAATCTTCTATAAGTTTTGAATTCCCCGGAATTGAATTTAAAAGTTCAACTGAAGTGCTTTGCGGATTTAACAATACAGAATGGCCTTCGGTAACGGATGATAATACCCCAGTTATCTCTTCATAAGGAAGAATTACAACGCCAAGCCTGTCAAATTCAGATGCAAGCTTTACCGGAATTTTATTTTCATCAATAAACAGTAATATCTGTTTTGCCCCAATAAGTGAAAATGACAAGAGTAAAGGACTGTATTTAAGATCACCTCCCCGAATATTGAGAAGCCACATTATATCATCGGTCGAGGTGAGAAGATGAAAGTCAGCACCCTGTTTATTCATTTGATCCCTCACTTCACTGATCTTGGCTGACCTTCCCTTTCCTGAATACTCAACAGAATGATCAAAAGCCTGTGAAAAAGGTAATTGAGGCCGGTTGGTCCATATAGGGGAAATAAGGTCACTCTTAACATCAAACGAAACCATTTTACCGTCGAGGCTCTTTTCAAGTCTTCTGAAAGCGGCAGCTGAAAAGATACGCCCGTCAAGGCCGATTTTATCTCCTTTTTTTGCATTTTCGGAAATATAATCCATGTAGTCATTTCTCTGAAATGCACCTGGCGCGACAAATTCATAGCCTGAACCGGCAAGCTGTTTTTCAGCCTGGATAAAGTATCTGGAATCGGTCCACAAACCTGCGAAAGTATCTGTTAAAACCACTGTTGCAGCAGAGCCGGTAAATCCTGTAAGCCATTTGATTATCTGCCAGTGATCGGGAACATATTCCCCTAGGTGAGGGTCGGCAAAGGGAATTATATAAAAGTCCAGGCTGTTCTGTTTCAAAGCAGCCCTGATATGTNTTAGATTCTCCGCTGACGCGGAATTATGAACCATTCCTTTCTTCTGGTTATTATCCATTTATTGATCAGCACTGATCACAGAGCCGTGCTATCGTCTTTGAGTTTGCTTACAAGTTCTTGATCTCATTTACCAGGTTCTGCAGGGTGCTTTTTGCATCGCCGAAAAGCATNCTGGTCTTGTTGTTAAAGAACAGCATATTTTCAATGGCCGCGTAACCTTTACCCATCCCACGNTTCATTACAATGATGTTTCTTGCATCACGTGCTTTGATAATCGGCATGCCATATATCGGGCTTGAAGGATCATCCTCAGCTGCCGGATTGACAACATCATTTGCACCAATAACTATCAGAACATCAGTATTTGGCAGATCAGGATTAATCTCATCGCTTTCAATAAGCTGTTCATAAGGCACATCTGCTTCGGCAAGAAGCACATTCATGTGCCCCGGCATCCTGCCGGCAACGGGGTGAATTGCATATTTCACCTCAACACCTTTTTCTTCGAGAAGTTTATCAAGTTCATGGCATATATGCTGAGCCTGTGCAACTGCAAGGCCGTATCCAGGAACAATTACAACTTTCTTTGAATAACTCAGGAGTACTGCGGCATCTGAAAGTGAAATCTCTTTTACAGTGCCGGCTTCGGCGGCATTCGATTTCCCACCTCCGCCAAAAACACCAACAATTACATTCAGCAAAGACCGGTTCATTGCCTTGCACATAAGAACCGTAAGAATGGTACCGGCAGAGCCGACAAGGATCCCGCCTGTCAGCATTGCCTGGTTGTTATACAGAAATCCTCCCATTGCCGCTGCAACACCTGTGAATGAGTTAAGAAGTGATATCACCACCGGCATATCTGCTCCTCCGATTGGCATTACAAAAAGGACTCCGTAAATTACGGCAACTGCAAACATTACATAAATATAGGTAGTAAGCTCAGCACTTGCCTGAACATTCCGCGTCATTATGAAGACTATGAATCCAATGAGAACAGTCAGTATTGAAAGATTAACGTATTTCATTGCTTTTATTCTCATATCCCCTATCCAGCCGTCAAGCTTCCCGAATGCTATCATGCTGCCTGCCCAGGAAACCGTTCCAATCACAAGCCCGAGAAGTATTGCCAGAACATGACCGTTTGCCATCCCCGATCTTGCTATCAGTTCCGGATCAACATGAGGGAATTCCATCATGGAGATAAGGGCAGCGGCAGCTCCTCCCATCCCGTTAAAAAATGATACAAGCTGAGGCATTGCTGTCATCCTGACTTTTTTGGCAATCACCCACCCAATTGCTGTCCCGATCGCTATGGCTGTGAGGATATATGGAATATTGCCGATTGGTTCACCATCTTTTTTATGAAAAAGTATCGTGGCAATAATTGCAAAACCCATCCCGAAGGCAGCCAGAGTATTCCCCCGTCGCGCCGTAAGAGGATGGCTAAGCATTTTTAAACCTATGACAAACAAAACGGAGGCAATAATATAAGTAATCTCCAGTATCGTTATTCCACCTGTAAACTGAGATATTCCGCTCATCTTTAAATAGTTTAGAATTTGACGATTTCTGATTACTTCTTCTTTTTGAACATTTCAAGCATCCTGTCGGTCACAACAAAGCCTCCAACGACGTTCAACGTTCCCAGAACGACTGCCAGGAATCCAAGAATCATTGAGCCNGTTGTGGCGGCATGTCCCATAACTATGATGGCACCTATAATTACTACTCCATGGATCGCATTAGCCCCCGACATAAGAGGTGTATGCAGTATTGCAGGTACATGGCTTATCACTTCAATGCCAAGAAAGATTGAAAGGATAACAATGAAAATTGCCTCCCTGTGCTGTAAAAAGAATTCTGAAAACTGTTCCATAATTGACTATTTAATACCCAGCATCTGTTTGACTCTCTGACTTACGTATTCTCGGTTATGAATTGCTGTCGTGCCATTGATTATGTCATCCTGTAAGTTAAGCTGAAGACTTCCATCTTTACCGATCATAATCTTCAGCAGATTAATAACATTTGAACCGAACATCTTGCTTGCATCTGACGGCATCTCGGAAGCAAAGTCCGATTTTCCGACAATAGTAATCCCATTGACTGAAATAGTTTTGTTGTTTTCAGTAAGCTCACAATTACCGCCGCTCGATGCTGCAAGGTCAACAATAATTGATCCTGGTCTCATTGACCTCACAGTATCACCAAGGATCAGGACCGGAGCTTTTTTACCCGGAATCTGTGCAGTTGCAATAACCACATCAGCGGCAATTGCTTTTTTCTGGATAAGCTCCTGCTGTTTCTTTCTGAACTCCTCAGTCTGTTCAACTGCATAGCCACCGGCTGATGAGTCTTCCTTTGCTCCTTCAACCTCAATGAATTTTCCGCCAAGGCTCTTTACCTCTTCCCTNACTGCTGATCTGACATCAAAAACCTCAACGACAGCTCCAAGCTTACGGGCAATNGCAATTGCCTGGAGTCCGGCAACGCCAGCTCCCAGAATCAGAACTTTTGAGGGTTTGATAGTTCCTGAGGCTGACATGAACATAGGAAAGAATTTAGGAAGGGAGGATGCTGCAGTAAGGACAGCTTTNTATCCTGCAACTGTTGCCATCGACGAAAGTATATCCATCGACTGTGCCCGGGTAGTCCTTGGGATCAGATCGAGTGCAAGGACTGTCAGTCCCCTTACCCTTGCATTTTCAAGCCATTTGCTGTTATCTACAGGATTGACGACAGAGCAGATCACCTGTCCTTCACTAAATGAATCCGCTTTTTCTTCAAGCGGTGGGTTTACACATAACAAAAAAGATGACTTTGATATCAAATCCACTCTACTGGCTAATGATGCACCGGCCGCAATATAATCAGCGTCCGAGGCCCAGGCTTTGTCACCTGCCCCGTTTTCGACTATGATATCAACACCCAGCTTTTTAGTTACGGCAACTTCACCCGGAAGCATTGCCACTCTTTTTTCTGCCCCGGATTCTTTAAGTATGCCAATAACCATTTTNTTCAAGTTTGGAGTTTAGAATTTGGAGTCTGGATTTTTCTGTTAAAAAATTAACACCAAAATAACGATTATTTATTCTTTACCAAAGAAACTCTTGAGCCAGAATTTGTTTGCCTCGGTTCTGGAATGGATTGCTTTGGCCCCACCCCACCCATGACGGCCGTTAGGGTAAAGCATGAACTGAAATGACTTGCCTTTATCCTGAAGCCTTGATATAAGATAAATTGAGTTCTGCATATGTACATTATCATCAAGATCTCCATGGGTCATATAGAGCTTCCCCTTGTAGTTCTCGGCAAATGTCAGTGTTGATGCATCTTTATACCCCTCAGGATTATTTTGTGGGGTGTCCATATACCTTTCAGTATAAATATCATCATAAAGACGCCAGTCTGTAACTGATGATCCGGCAAATCCATGAGTCCAGAAATCAGCACCTTTGGTCATTGCCAGACAGGTCATGTAGCCGCCGTATGAGCTGCCGGTTATACCCATTCGCGTTCCGTCGACATAGGGCTTTGTCCGAAGCCATTTAACCGCATCTTCATAATCAAGGATCTCCCATTTCCCAAGACTGCGATGAAGATAATCGAGACCTCTCTTCCCGAACTGTCCGGAGCCCCTGTGATCAACAGTAAAAGTAATAATCCCGTTCTGCGAATCCCACGAAGGAGAATTGCCCTGCCATCTGTTATATACGTTTTTTGAATCTGGACCACCGTAAATTCTGAAGATGACCGGATATTTCTTAGTTTCATCAAAATTTACAGGATATGTGATTATTGCCGGCATATTGAAGAGTCCGTCAGAAGTCATTATTTTGATCAACTCGGATTTTGAATGCTTTGTCGCAATAAAAGTCTCCTGTTCAAATTTATGAATCTCCTTAACCTGCTTTCCTTTTTTATCAATGGCAATTATCGATCCGGGGCTTATTATACTGTTCCATGTATCAATGAACCAGGTACCTTTGGGTGAGATACTTACCATATGAGTACCAGGTCCGTTGGTTATCTGAATAAGGTTTTTACCATCAAGTCCGACACGGAAACAATGACTGTCAGTCGATTCTGTTCCTGTTGCCGAGAAATAGACGACCTTTTGCTCTTCATCAACCCTGTCGAGGCTTGTAACCCTGAAGTTCAGATTTGTGAGCTGGGCTATCAGCCTGTTATCCCAGCTATAATAATAAAGGTTTTCCCACCCGTTTCTGACGCTGTTAATAATGAAACCTGTTCCGTTGTTCATTACATAAATATCCTTGTAGAAATCAAGCCAGGCTTTCTGTATTTCATTGTAGACCGAAGCAAAATCTCCGGTCGAAGGATCTGCAAGAATGATTTTCATGTCGTTCTGGTCCCTGTTTATGACCTGAATGGCGAGTTTCCTGCTGTCAGGTGTCCAGAAGGGCCATGCAATATACTGATCAACATTGTAATCAGTTTTAACCCATATTGTTTTACCAGTTGCAATATCGGCTACTCCCATTTTGACTTTTGGATTCGGATCACCAGCCTTGGGATAAGGAACCTGTTCAAGTTTGCCATGGATCCCATCGGCCTCATCGAGCCGGTTAAGAGTAAACAGGGGAACATCTGTTTCATCGGTCCGCAGGTAGGCGATTTTGTTNCCGTCGGGTGACCACCAGAACGCAGCATATCGGCTGGGACGATCGAGTATCTCCTCCATGTAAACCCAGGAAGAATAANCGTTGTAAATTCTGTCAGATGCATCAAAGGTTAATCTAATTTCCTTATTTGTAACCAGATCAAATACATAAAGGTCCTTGTTCTTTGTATAAGCTATCCTATTATTATCGGGTGAAAACCTGGCATTCACTTCAGGTACATCATTATTTGTAAGCCTCCTGAGCGACTTATCCCCTTTCCTGAAATAATAGAGATCATTATCCTTAACTATAATAACACTTTGCCTGTCGGAACTTACAGCATCATTGACCCCNATGGTTACACCGGCCGGGAGTGATTCTGAAAGGATTTCCCTTTCTGACTTTTCAGGAGGAATAATTACATCTTTGCCGCTCTTTATATCGACACTTTTTATAACCGACTTATTATCAGAATCAAAGGTCTGGATCAGATAATGATTATCATCCGTCCATCCGGTAATACGTACCTGGTTCCCGCCACGTGCAGGCATCTGGGAATTAAGCTGAAAGCCAATGGCGGGAAATAATAACAAAAGAACTACGAGGATTTTACAGGGAAATGATCTTTTCATAAGTAGAATATTAAGATTTAGACTTGAATACAGGAAAACAAAAATAGGGATTTTATGCTTGCTCCAACCTTATTGATCTAATATTAAATATTGACTATTTGTATCCAAAACACCTGCTTACCCTCCTGACGTAATCACTTTATAGAACAAAATGATTTACTTTGCCTTATAAAACATGCCTGAAATTAAATGCTTAAAGTCGTCCATTTACAGAAGAGAACCACATCAGCCGGCAAGGCAGCACTGAGGCTCCATACAGCTTTCCTCGAAGCCGGCATTANTTCAAATATTTTATCGGTGGAGCCTGACGTTAATGATTCTGAAACAACCACGGTGACTGGATCGAAATCAAGGCTTGTGGTAAGAATGGACTATAACCTTCAGAATTTTTTTAAAAGAAATGCAGATAAAAGTTATGGTCAGTTTTCTTTCCCGTTTTTCGGGACAAATATTTCAAAGAACGATTTGGTNAGGAAGGCTGATGTTATATACCTGCACTGGGTTCAGGGTGGATTCCTGAACCTTTCGAATTACAGGCAACTGGCACAATTAAAAAAGCCAGTCATCATTTTTATGCATGATATGTGGTCAATTACAGGAGGATGTCATCATAGCTTCTCATGTGATCATTACAAAACACGCTGCATAAATTGTCCGGTATTCCCCAAAAAAGGAATGTTTGACCTGCCTGTCCTGGAATTTGACAGAAAAAAGAAGCTGTATGCGGAAAATGACAATTTCTATTTTGTCTCGCCTAGCCGATGGCTATATGATTGTGCCAAAGAATCAAGCCTCACTAAAGAAAAACCGGTTTATTATATCCCGAATGCATTTAATGACCTGAACTTCCGGCCGGTCAATAAAGCAGATGCGAGGAATGTCCTGAACATTGACAAGGATCAGATAATTATTTCTTTCGGAGCTGTGAGAGTTGACGGTCCATACAAAGGATGGAAAGAATTGAAAAAATCTCTTGAAATCCTGCATGGACAACTTAACCCGGATAAAATAACGGTCCTGGTTTTCGGAAGTAATTATGATAATCAGATCCTAGCAGGGATCCCATTCAAGACAAAGTTTATGGGTTTTCTGAAAGACGAATATTCAATGTCGCTTGTTTATAACGCATCGGATGTGCTCATCGCTCCATCGCTTGCCGAGACTTTTGGGTATGTTGTAATGGAGTCCCTAAGCTGCGGTACACCCGTCGTGGCGTTTAATGTAGGCGGAATTCCAGATCTTATCAAACATAAAGCTAACGGGTATCTTGCTATTTACCGGGATCCCTCCGATATAGCCAATGGGGTTATATTCTGTCTTGAAAATAAGATAAAAGGCTACATTCTTCCGGAATTCAGAGAACTAGTGATTGACAGGCATCTGGAGTTGCTGAACGCGGTAATTGGAAAATGAATCTGTGATTTTTTAAATCCTTACTATAGTAATTTATTATATTAGCCGGTCATTTCATTAAATTTGTTTATCGATGAAGCAAAATTTGTTAATATTCTTTGGTTGTTTCATGATCGCGGCTAATGTCAAAAGCCAGACTATAAAATCTCCGGGCGAATTTCTTGGTTACGAGCTTGGTACTCAATTCACGTTTCATTACAGGGCTGTTGATTATTTCCGGTATATTGCTGAAAGCTCAACGCAGGCAGAATATCGTGAATATGGAACCACATATGAAGGAAGGCAGCTGGGAGTTTGTATAGTCTCGAGTGAGGAGAACCTTTCGCGGCTTGATGAATACAGGAAAAACAATCTTATTAAAACAGGTCTTTCTGAAGGAAGCTTCACCGGTAAACAGATCCCGATTATCTGGCTTGGTTACAATATCCATGGAAATGAGTCGGCAGGAATGGAAACTGCAATGAAAACTCTGTATACTCTTGTTTCAGGATCATATCCGGGTGCTGAAGAATGGCTAAAAACATGCATAATTATAATTGATCCCTGTCAGAACCCCGATGGTCGCGATATGTACACAAACAGGTTTAGAAATTCCCAGAATCTGATTCCGAATCCCGACGGCAAATCAGCTGAGCATAACCAGGGATGGCCTGTTCCCAGGACGAATCATTATATGTTTGATTTAAACAGAGACTGGACCTGGCAGACACAAACCGAAACTTCCCAAAGAATTGAACTTTATAATCAATTCATGCCGCAGGTACATGCCGATTTCCATGAAATGGGAGCTGAATCAACCTTTTTCTTCCCGCCGGGGGCAACTCCATGGCATGAAGTAATAACNCCCTGGCAGCACGATTTCCATACACTCATGGGTAAAGGTAATGCNGCCCTGTTTGATGAGAAATCCAAACTCTATTTCACAAAGGAGAACTTTGACCTTTTCTGCCCGAGTTTCGGCGATACATGGCCCCTTTTCAACGGAGCAATCGGTTTTACATATGAACAGGGCGGAAGTGGCGTTTCCGGACTGGCATATAAGCAGAAGTCAGACGATACTCTTACCCTGAAAAAGAGAATTGATGGTCACTTTCTTGCATCAATGGCTACATTGAAGGTTTCATATGAAAACAGGGATAAGCTGATCACTGAATTCAACAAATTCTTCTCAGATAATGTCAATAAGCCTGCTTTTCAATTCAAATCGATCATTATAAAAGGGTCAAACAGAAAACCTGATCTGGAGGATCTTTTTCACCTTCTTGCTAAGAATCAGATAAGATATTCTTATGCAGGCAATACCGGGAAAAAATATAAAGGATTCGATTATCTGGCAAACGGTGAAGGTGAAGTAACAATTGAGAAGGGCGATATTCTGGTAAGCGCCTTTCAGCCTCAATCAAGGTTTGTACAGGTACTGTTTGAGCCCGACAGCAAAGCATCCGACTCCCTGAGTTACGATCTCACCGCATGGGCATTACCTTATGCTTATAACCTGAAAGCATATGCACTGATTGATCAGATCAATCCGCTTGACGGGAAGGTTGAAACGGCGGAGATAGTTAATAATTCTATTGATTCACCTTACGGTTATGCTGTACAGTATGATGGTTTTAATGTACTTAAGTTTATTTCAGAACTCCAGCTAAAAAAAATAAGGTCGAGATATTCAATGAAACCTTTCACTATTGGTGAGAAGAATTATGAAAGGGGCAGCTTCATCATTACAAGAGGCGACAACCTGAATATGGAGAATAAACTTGATAAAATTATTTCTGATCTGGCCGGAAGACTGAAAGTCAGTATCACCCCTTTAACAACCGGGCTTTCGGAAAAGGGAAAGGATGCAGGCTCTGATTACTCTCCGCTTATGAAAAGGCCTTCTGTTGCAGTTATCAGTGGAAAGGCATCGACTTCAACCGAGGTTGGTGAGCTATGGTACTTCTTTGAGAGGGAGCTCAATTATCCTGTATCACTTATAAATAGCACGGATGTTAAGAATACCGATTTAAGCGATTATGATGTTTTGCTGGTTACATCGGGAAATTATCCGGACCTGAAGGATACAATTGTCGATTATGCAAAAAGGGGTGGAAGAGTAGTTTTACTTGAGAAAGCAATATCAATTTTTGCATCTGAAAAATCAACCTCACTTTTTAAATCTGTCGAAACAAGAACTGCCGAACAGAAAGCCGCAGAAAAGAAAGAAAAAAGTGATGATCTTTCACTGCTTAAGAAGTTTGGTGATGAAAAAAGGCATCTGCTTTCTGAAAGTTCCGCCGGAAGTATTTATAAAGTCACAGTCGATACAACAAATCCTTTTGGGTTCGGCCTGGGAAGAGAATGGTTCATTATGAAAGAGACGCAGCCATATCCGTTTCTGGCAAAGGGCAATAATATTGGTTATATTCTGGAGAATAAACCGGTTTCAGGTTTTGCAGGCTACAAATATCAGAAACTGATAAAAAACACAATGGTGATAGGATCCGAATCTGTCGGCAAAGGTGAAGTCATATATATAACGGATGACCCTTATTTCAGGGCATTCTGGAAGAGCGGAAGAGATCTGCTCTGGAATGTGGTGTTCAGATAGGTCGAGGTGACGGTTAGTTGTGACTGAGACTTAAAATTCTGATAATTACTCGTATTTTTAATGCCCTTCATATGGTTAGAAATATTATCAATCTTATTATTATTTTAACGTTTATCAGCTGTAACAGAACGACCGATTTTGAGAATGTGCGCAGAAGCATAAATGTTGCTGATCTTGAAAACTATGTTAAAGAGCTTGGATCGGACAGATTCATGGGAAGGGCTCCTTTTACTGAAGGAGAAAAAATTACTATTGAATATCTTTCCGGGGAGCTCAGGAAAATAGGGTTTGAACCTCCATTTGACAGCAGTTATTTCCAGGATGTTCCAATGGTCAGGATCATTTCTGAAGTGCAGGGTCCGGTTAAAATAAAATCCCCCGTGGCTCACTTTGAATTCAAAGCTCCTGATGATTTTGCAGTCATCTCACCGCGAATAGAAGACTATATTGACATTACAGAGTCCGAGCTGGTATTTGCGGGTTTTGGTATTGTTGCCCCTGAGTTCGGATGGAATGATTATGAAGGGCTGGATGTAAAGGACAAAACAGTTATGGTTATGATTAATGATCCGGGCTTATATACCAGGGATACTAATCTCTTCAGGGGATCTGAAATGACGTACTATGGAAGATGGACTTATAAATATGAAGAGGCAGCCAGGCAGGGAGCAACCGGTGTGCTCATAATTCACGATCAGCTGGGGGCAGGTTATGACTATAGCATACCAAGAAAGAGTTCGATTACACCAAACCTCTATATACAAACGGCGGATAGCAACACAACACGATGCCGTTTTACAGGATGGATCTCTTCTGGCTCGGCCGGAAGGCTTCTTAAGACAAAGGGACTTGATCTTGCTGAGTTACGGACAGAAGCATGCAAAAGGGAATTCAGGGGATTTCCTCTTGATATGAATATTTCTTTAAACATAAGAAACAGTATAGTTTACAATAAATCAAAAAATGTTGCAGGTATTCTAAGGGGATCAAAAAGACCTGAAGAGAATATTGTTTATTCGGCCCACTGGGATCATTTCGGGATTGGTGAACCGGAAAACGGGGATTCTATCTACAATGGAGCTGTTGACAATGGAACATCTATGGCATGGGCGCTTTCGATAGGTAAAGCCTTCTCGTCAATAAAAAAGAGGCCGGAGAGGAGCGTTATTCTCCTTTTTCCAACTGCAGAGGAAGATGGCCTGATAGGTTCATATTTCTATACCGAACATCCACCCTTCCCCATCAGCAAAACAGTAGCCTGCTTCAATAACGATCTTATGCTTCCTATTGGCAGAATGAAAGATATTATGATAACCGGCTATGGTCAATCCGATCTCGATGATTATATAGGGACTGCTGCAACAGATCAGGAAAGATATGTTACAGGTGATCCAAATTCACACACCGGAATGTATTTCAGATCGGATCATTTTCCCTTTGCGAAAAAAGGGGTTCCCGCTCTCTTTGCAAGGGGAAATACCGACAGTCGCGAATTTGGTAAAGAGTGGGCAGCTGAGCAGGAAAAGGATTACATTAAAAACAGGTACCATAAACCGGCGGATAATTTTAATCCTGAAACCTGGAATTTTGAAGGGATCGCTGAGGATGCAGAACTCGCATTCACAGTGGGTTACAAGATTGTGACCTCAGATGTTTTCCCGGAATGGAAACCAGGATCTGAATTCAAAAAGCAAAGATGAAAAGAGGCGTTTAATTCCTTCAAAACATCGTTTTACCTTTTTCTTTTGATCATTGATTCTGCATTTTCACCAGTTCTAATATTTATTATTGTTATTTTATTAACATTGTTATTTTATTAACACTAAATAATTATCTTTGCTCAGAATTTAATAAAAAGAGGTAGTATAAAAAGTGCTTATTGTACTTTGGTGTTTGTGTTTATTTTTAAATACTTTTATAGAGAATACCCGTTTTGAAATCAATTGAATTGAATTAACATAATCTTTTCACAAGCATGGCACAAATCAAGTCACTTGCNGATCTTAATAAGAAACGTGAAGAATCAGGAACAGGGCCGGACGTCAGTAAAAAGTCGGNAGATCCTGCAAATAATGTTCAGGTGAAAGTCGCGATGGCCACATGTGGTATTGCCTCAGGATCAAAACCCATTATGGAATTTTTCGAAGAGCAGCTCGACAGACGGAATATACCTGGTGTCGTTACCCAGACTGGTTGTATGGGTTACTGTTATGCCGAACCAACAGTAGAAATAAAGCTCCCTGGTAAGGAGCCTGTTGTATTCGGTTTTGTTGATCTGAAAAGAGCCGATATGATTATCGAGAAGTATATTAAGGAAGGTGAGCTGATTGACGGCATCATCCCTGTAAATTATGAAACAATAGATTCTAAAGAATAGGAGGATTAACTATGTCGAAATACAGCATGCATCTAATGGTATGCGGTGGCAACAGCTGCCATGCTTCAGAAAGCGATGCAATTGTCTGGAATTTAAGAGATGAGCTTGAGGCAAAAGGATTAACCGATAAGGTTCAGGTAATTCTGACCGGCTGCTTTGGCTTTTGCGAAAAAGGTCCGATAGTAAAGGTTATGCCCGATAATATTTACTATGTCAAGGTTAAACCTGAGGATGCCCAGACAATTGTTGAAGAACATATAATCAAGAAAAAAATAGTCGACAGACTTCTGTATCACGATCCTAAAACAGATAAAACAATCGGTGATGCTAAGCATGCAGGTATTTTCAAGAAGCAGCTCAGGATTGTGCTCCGCAACTGCGGAAATATCAATCCCGAAAATATTGATGACTATATTGCAAGGGATGGTTATCAGGCACTGGGAAAAGTTCTGGTGGAGATGAGTCCGCAGGATGTAATTAAAGTAATTAAAGATTCAGGTCAGAGGGGACGCGGCGGGGCAGGTTTCCCTACAGGTTTGAAATGGGAAATCGCCAGCAAAAACAAATCTGATGAAAAATATGTAGTCTGCAATGCAGATGAAGGGGACCCGGGAGCTTTTATGGACCGTTCGGTTCTTGAAGGTGACCCTCATTCTGTTCTCGAGGCGATGGCTATATGCGGTTATAGTATTGGTGCCTCAAATGGTTTGATCTACATAAGGGCAGAATATCCTCTGGCTGTTCAAAGGCTTCAGATCGCGATAGCTCAAGCCAGGGCGTATGGTCTTCTTGGAAAGGATATCTTTGGCACAGGATTTAATTTTGACATTGAACTCCGATTTGGTGCCGGAGCATTTGTATGCGGCGAAGAGACTGCTCTGATACATTCGATGGAAGGACTGAGAGGGGAACCAACAATAAAACCACCGTTCCCAGCTGAATCGGGCTTCCGCGGCAAACCCACGAATGTAAACAATGTTGAAACTTATGCTGCAATTCCTGTAATTATTCTTAAGGGCGCCGAATGGTTCAGTAAAATCGGAACTGAGAAATCAAAAGGAACAAAAGTCTTTGCCCTTGCAGGAAAAATAAATAATGTGGGCCTGATCGAGGTACCGATGGGAACAACCCTGAGGGAGATAATCTTTGAAATCGGAGGCGGCATCAGGCATGGGAAGAAATTTAAAGCAGTGCAAACCGGCGGCCCTTCAGGCGGCTGTCTCACTGAAAGGCATCTCGATATACCGATTGATTTTGATAATCTTGTTGCCGCAGGGTCGATGATGGGCTCAGGTGGTATGATAGTTATGGATGAGGATGACTGTATGGTTTCAGTGGCAAAGTTTTATCTTGAATTCACCGTTGAGGAGTCATGCGGAAAATGCGCNCCATGCAGGGTCGGGAATAAAAGGCTTCATGAACTCCTAAATCATATTACTGAGGGNAAAGGGTCGGCTGATGATCTCTCCAGACTTAGAAACATGAGCCAGGTTATCAAGGACACTTCTCTGTGCGGTCTTGGTCAGACATCGCCAAATCCTGTGCTTTCAACTCTCGATAACTTCATGGATGAGTATGTAGCCCATGTAAAAGATAAAAAATGTCCGGCAGGAAAGTGCAAGAACCTGATGGAATATTACATAATTCCTGAAAACTGTGTTGGATGTACTGCATGTGCAAGGGTATGTCCTGTCAATGCAATTTCAGGGCAACGTAAGGAAATTCATACTATAAATCCAGAGGTATGCATAAAATGCGGTGCATGCATGGAGAAATGCAAGTTTGATGCAATAATTATCAGATAACCGGTAAAATTAATGGAAACAATTAAGCTAAATATAGATAATAAAGAGGTTGAGGTACAAAAGGGTACCACAATTTTAAAGGCAGCAAGGCAGCTTGGAATTGATATCCCAACCTTATGCTACCTTGATCTGTCTGATCTGAATATTGAGAACAAACCCGGCGGATGCCGTATTTGTGTGGTGGAGGTTCAGAGAAGGCGGAACCTGGCTCCTGCATGCTCGACAAATTGCGAAGAGGGTATGGTGGTTAAGACACACACTACAAGGGTGCTTAATGCCCGCCGGACTGTTATGGAGTTTATTTTGTCGGATCATCCAAAGGATTGTCTGGTCTGTGCAAAATCGGGTAATTGTGAATTGCAGGATATGGCGCACCGTCTTGGAATCAGAGATATTCCCGGAGCTGAGTATGCTGAAGTATCGACTTACAAACCCGATACATCTCCTTCAATAAAGAGAAATCTTGATAAATGCATTATGTGCCGACGCTGCGAAACCATGTGCAATGTGGTTCAGACTGTCGGAGCTTTGTCGGCTGTAAACCGCGGATTTATGGCAACAGTAGCCCCTGCTTTTGAACAGAACCTCGAACATTCAACATGCACATACTGCGGACAATGCGTTGCCGTATGTCCTACCGGAGCTCTTACGGAGGTCGACAACACACCGGATGTCCTCAGAGCTCTTGCTGATCCGACTAAAACAGTAGTTGTTCAGACAGCACCTGCAGTCCGGGTAGCCCTTGGGGAAGCATTTGGCATGCAACCGGGAACTATTGTCACAGGTAAACTTGTTGCAGCTTTAAGGGCGCTTGGATTTGATTATGTATTTGACACTGATTTCAGTGCCGACCTTACGATAATGGAAGAAGGAACTGAACTTCTTGACAGGCTTACGAGACATCTCAATGGTGACAAGAGTGCCAGGCTGCCAATCCTGACTTCCTGCTGTCCGGGCTGGGTAAACTTCTTTGAGGAATATTTTCCCGATCTGAAAGATGTGCCTTCAACATCCAAATCGCCTCAGCAGATGTTTGGTGCAATAGCTAAAACATATTTTGCCGATAAGATTAAGGTTGACCGGAAAGATCTGGTTGTTGTTTCAATAATGCCATGTCTGGCCAAGAAATATGAGTGTCAGAGAGAAGAGTTCTCAGTTGACGGGAACAGGGATGTTGATTTTTCAATATCCACAAGGGAACTGGCTGCTTTCATCAAACAGGCCAATATCGATCTGAATAATCTTGAAGATGAAGACTTTGATGATCCTCTTGGTGAATCAACCGGGGCAGGTGTAATTTTCGGAGCAACAGGAGGTGTCATAGAGGCAGCATGCAGGACGGCCTATGAAGTTTATACAGGAAAAAAACTTGACCGTCTTGATTTTACAGAGCTCAGAGGACTGGAAGGAGTTCGCTCTGCAACAATCGATTTCGACGGGTTGCCATTAAATATCGGAATTGCCCACGGACTGGGGAATGCTAGGAAGCTTCTCGATGATGTAAGATCGGGAAAGTCGCAGTTCCACGCAATAGAAGTTATGGCCTGTCCGGGAGGATGTATTGGTGGTGGTGGGCAACCCTTGCATCTTGGTAATTCTGAAATAATAAAAGCGAGAGCTGCTGCTATTTACAAAGAAGACAGTATGAAGCCATTGCGCAAATCTCACGAAAATCCATTCATAATAAAATTGTATGAGGAGTTCCTCGAAAAGCCAAACAGTGAGAAAGCACATCATCTGCTTCACACCCGTTATTTTGACAAGAAGAAAAAAATTATTGTAAAACAATAGAAACAGACCGTAAAGGTTAATAATAAAATTCAATGCTATGTCGAGTATTAAAATAGAATTGAGACAAGAGGATGTCGCGAAAATAAAAGAGATATGTACATCCTTTAATAATGATCCCCAGGAACTGATAAATATACTACACGGCTGCCAGGGGCATTTTGGATATCTGCCGGCCGAGATTCAGGAGGTCATTTCAAATGTGACGGGAGTTCCGGTTGCCAAAATCTATGGAGTTGTGACATTTTATTCCTTTTTCACAATGACTCCGAAAGGGAAGCATCCAATAAGCATTTGCATGGGTACGGCATGTTACGTACGAGGCGGAGAAAAAGTGCTTGATGAATTCAAGAAGGAGCTTGGGTTACAGGTTGGCCAGACCAGCAAGGATGGTAAATTCTCGCTTTCAAGTCTGAGATGTGTAGGTGCCTGTGGTCTTGCACCTGTGGTTCTTGTCGGTGAAAAGACATATGGGAGGGTAGCTCCGGATGATGTAAAGAATATACTTAAGGAGTATGAATAAAAGATTCAACGGGTTAGATTATGTGTATATAATAAGCCGGGATTTGTTTCCGGCTTTTTTTTATATAATCCGTGAGTCAGGCAAATGTCAACCTCTTCTGATAACCATCCATTAATTCAGATTTTATGTTTCCTGGAACTGCCCCTTCCCCTTTGTCTGCTCTTTCCAANTCGATCCTCCTTCGTATACCAGAAAAAAAAATCCTTTTGCCTCCTTTTTTCTTCTATCCCCCGTGCAATATANATGCTCTTTCCTGTATACGGATCAAACCCACAATAAAACATCGTAGTCGAAAGCGTCATTGGCGTGGGCGTAAAGTCCTGAACCTGCTCAGGCTTTATTCCAAGACTCCTCACCTCCCCTGCCAGATCCGACATGTCACTGGCTGACGAACCCGGATGTGATGAAATAAAATATGGGACTATCTCATATTTCAACCCCTCTGCACCTGTTATCCTTTCAAACTGCTCCCTCAGCTTCCTGAAAAGATTGAAAGGAACTTTCCGCATCAGATTCAGAACATGTGGTGAAGTGTGCTCCGGCGCAACCTTCAGCCTGCCTGATACATGATTTACCACGAGCTCTTCAAAATACTCCCTTTCACCTGTTCCGGCATTTTTGTTCCACTCCCTGAAAAGAAGATCATACCTTACCCCACTTCCTATGAAAGCTTTTTTTATCCCCGGAATCCTGTTCACCTTCCTGTATAGTGAAGTAAGACCTCTGTGATCTGTATCGAGATTACCGCATACCTGGGGCCAGATGCACGAAGGTCGTGAACATTTAAGACATTGATCAAAATTCTTACCCCTCATCATATACATGTTTGCGGAGGGTCCGCCAAGATCTGAAAGGTAACCTTTGAAATCCGGCAGGCTTTTTACCCTTTCTATCTCAGCCAGAATTGAATCTTCCGACCTTTTTATAATCTGTTTTCCCTGATGGGCCGCAATTGCACAGAAACTGCATCCACCGAAACATCCCCTGTGAATGTTGATTGAGAATTTAATCATTTCATATGCCGGAATAGCTTCTTTGGATTTATATCGGGGATGCGGCCGGTAGGTGTATGGCAAGTCATATGTCCGGTCTGCTTCAGCTTCTGTCATGGGGTGAAAAGGTGGATTCTGTATGACAATATTATTCCCGGATGGCTCGATAAGTCTCGCAGCATTGATCTTATTCGATTCTTTTTCAAAGATTACAAAGTTGGATGCGAAGGCTTTTTTATCAACAATGCACTTTTCATGTGGGCTCAGCCGGATATCCTTCCAGTTTTTATTGACCGGTAGAGCAGTGTTTTCGGCCCTCAGAATTACTGTCTGAGATATTGTTGTCAGGGAAGAAAATGGCACTCCTTTTAACAGAAGTTTTATGAGTTCCCTTATAGGTTGTTCACCCATGCCGTAAATCAGCATATCGGCTCCACTGCTCAGAAGTATTGATGGTTCAAGCCTGTTTTTCCAGTAATCATAATGAGTCAGCCTCCTCATTGACGCTTCTATTCCTCCCAGTACTACCGGTACCTCAGGAAAGAGTCTTTTAAGAATCTTTGTATAGACAATTGTCGGATAATCAGGACGGAATCCCGATTTACCTCCGGGTGTATAAGCGTCATCCGACCGAAGACGGCGTGCAGCTGTATAATGGTTGACCATCGAATCCATATTGCCGGCTGTCACCCCGAAAAAGTATTTCGGACTTCCCATCTTCCGGAAATCACGCAGATCATCTTTCCAATTAGGCTGCGGAACTATAGCGACACGAAGTCCTTCTGCTTCTATTACCCTTCCGATAACCGTCGGACCAAATGAAGGATGGTCAACATAAGCATCACCGCTGAAAATTATAACATCCGGTTGATCCCAACCCAATGCTTCAACCTCTTTTCTGGTAGTCGGTAAACTTTTTACATCTACTTTTGTCACATTATTCACATTGCAAAACTACTCAAATTTAGTAACTTGCTTTAATTGACTGAAATTATGAATTCATAAGCATGTTTTTCCAAAATGATGATTGGCTTTACGGTAAACCTGTAATTTTTTGAAAAAAATATTTGAAATACTTTTATGTATTCTGCTTCTGATTCAACCTGGCAATCCTGCAACAGGTCAGCAGACAAAGGCAAGACCTAAAGTCGGATTGACATTGAGCGGAGGAGGTGCACTCGGTATGGCTCACATTGGAGTTCTTAAGGTTTTGGAGGAGGCAGGCCTCAGACCTGACTATATTACAGGTGTGAGCATGGGCAGTATTGTAGGTGGGATGTATTCACTTGGTTATTCTGCTGACAGTCTGTACAAAATCATCAAAGTGATGAACTGGAACCTTATTTTATCCAACAATATTGAGGAGAACAAGGTGATTTTTGCAGAGAAGGAGCACTTTGATAACAGCATAATTTCACTTCCTCTGACATCAAGAAAAGTTTCACTTCCTTCAGGCCTCATAAATGGTCAGCAAATTGAAAACATTTTCAGTTATTATACCTGGCCGGCTGCAGGAATAAACGACTTTTCAAAACTTCCGATTCCCTTTATGTGCCTGGCTGTGGATCTACTGACTGGTAAAAAAGTCGAACTGCGGAGCGGTTATCTGCCTGATGCAATGAGAGCCAGCAGTGCGGTGCCGACAATCTTCACTCCGATAAAGATCGATTCTGCCCTTCTTGTTGATGGCGGTGTAATACGAAACTATGCCGCAGATGAGGTGAGGAAAATGGGGGCAGATATAGTAATTGGATCTTATACCGGTTATAAGATTAAGTCTGAAGATGAATTGAAATCACTGCCAAATATTATTCAACAGATAGTTTTTCTCAGAAGCCATGAAGATTATCAGGAACAGAAGAAAATTACAGATCTTCTTATTGAACCAAAAGTCAGGGATTTTTCTTCGACAGTTTTTTATAACGTTGACACTCTGGTTGAAAGAGGATACAAAGCTGCTTCACCATACAGGGAATATTTCAGGAAGCTTGCAGACTCGCTCGACATTCTGGGTCCGCAGAAACCGCTTGAAAACATACTTGACAGACAGACATGGTCATTTGATAAGGTTGAGATAAATGGTAATGTACTTTATGCAGACTATCAAATAGGTGGAGTTCTCGGAATTGCTCCGGGAGATATTGTAAACAAGAAAACCATCCACGATAAGATAGAACTTCTTTATGGAAAGACCTGGTTCGAAAAAGTAAAATACAGGATTGCTTCCCGGAATGATTCTCTGATTCTGATTATTGACTGTCTGGAGCGTCCTAAATCAATGCTTTACAGTGGAGTCCATTATGACAACACTATCAAAGCGGGAATTATTTTCAGGTTGACTTCAAAGGACCTTTTATCCAAGAAGTCGTTTATTGATTTCGACTCATATATCGCCCAGTTCTACAGGTTTAATCTCACTATGGTGCAGTTTATCGACAGAAATGAGAGGTTTGGATTATCAACTGTTTTCCATGCAGATAATACAAACCTTCCGATGTTCAGGATCAGAAATGAAAGAGGCAGTGCTTTTTACCGTAATAACTTTGCCAGATTGGCCATAAGCAAATATCTTGGACTTAACCATTTGATGGATCTTACACTTAGTCTGCAGAACACTTCACTAAGTCCTGATTACATCGCTTCAGACTACCTGAAAAAATTTTCATACAATTTTTTATCAGGGGGCTATTCATATAGAATTAATACGATCGATACAAAGAATTTTCCCAACAAAGGATTAATATTCAGAATCTCAGTTAATACTTCAAAGCTTTTATCAGGGAAAATAAAAACAGACAGTTACAATAAAACATATACAAGTGAATTTCCGGGAGATTTTCTATTTAATCGATCCTATTCCTTTGCCGGAGAAATGAGACGGTTCTTTTCGCCCGGAAGAAAGCTTACCCTTACTACAGGTTGGGATGCTCTGTTTACTTATACAAGAGATTCACTGACTTCTCCGCATAATTATTATTTCGCCGGAGGAGAAGAGAGCGTATTGGGAAGTTCAATCCCGCTCACAGGTTTTCATTCCGGCGAAATAGCGGTTGATATGTTCGCCGGTTTAAGATTTGATGCTGATTATGAATTATNCAAGGACATTCATTTAAGCCTGATAACAAATGTCGCCATTGCAAGGGAACCGGGCATCAGTGACAAGTTATCAATCCTTGGTGGGTATGGACTTGGTCTGGGTTATATGTCAATAATAGGACCTCTAAAGATCGGGTTTATGCATGGATTCAGCAGCAGTCAGCGATATTATGGTGCCTTTAAAGGTTTTATCAGTATTGGATTCAACTTCTGATTTCCAATAATTAGCCTGATTACCCGAAAAATTGTCATAGTCAGGTTCATAAGCACCCGTATTTTGTTATTTTTTGGCATCGGCCTGATTGTTGTATAAAATAAGAGTTAAACTATAATGAATTCTGAGAATAATATAAAATGATTCAGAGTGTGAATACAACCAAAGTCATATTGCAGCATAAACAGTTATGCAAACTTGTATCAGAAAAAAAGATCAAACAAAGTCTTGATATATTGCAGGATATGATTTCCATATCCTCTCTTGGCGACCTTCGTGATGAGTATAATAACCTGGAGATGACGTACAGGAGCATGCTTACCTATACAATCGAAGGCATAAATGATCCTGAGCGTAACAAGATATATCTCAAACTTATTCAGTCAATTCTTGGTCTGGCTGACCGGTTGAGACAGGACATATTGTCACAATACTCTGGCTGGCACACATACTGGGTTATGCAGCAAACCTCAAAAGAACAGAAGCTGACAGGAAAAACCCTTGTCGAAACAGTTGATGATCTGATGTTTAAATCAGATCTCGATGAATGGCTCAAATTGAGTAACGAAATTAATCCTGATCCCGAATCGGAGCTTTCATTGAAACATAAAGAACTTATTAGGAAAATCTTCAACCATTTATGGCTGACTGATTATTACGGAGAAGCCGAGGATAGCCTGATAAATATAATATTAAATGCGGGTAAATTCAGATGGTTTGAATCGTGCCTTTTTGTCAGTGCTGTAACACTCAGCGCTTTAAGAACATTTCAGGTTGAAAAGCTCTTCAGCCTTCTTGGATTTTATGAATCCGGTGCCGATCAGGTTATTGAAAGAGCGCTTTCAGGATTGATACTAAATCTTCATTATTATAATTGCAGGATCCTGATGTACCCTGAAGTTACATCAAAGATCACTGAAATGAGTAAAGAAAGCAGGTTCAGAGAGCATTGCAGGATCATAATTTTACAGACGATACGTTCAAGGGAAACCGAGAACCTTAGCAAAAAGCTGCATGAAGAGATCCTTCCAAAGGTAGCAAAACTTAAACCACGGATTGAAGAGAAGCTTGACCTGGATAATATTCTTCCAAAAGATAAATACGAAGAGAAGAATCCCGACTGGTCGGAGATGTTCAGTGATTCAGAAGAGATCTTCAAAACGATGGAAGAACTCACCAAGCTGCAGATGGAAGGGGCTGATGTTTATATGTCGGCTTTTGCAAATCTTAAACATTTCGACTTCTTCAAGGACTTTCATAACTGGTTTGTCCCATTCTATCCCGATCATGAGATCGTGAATGAAATATTCCATGATGAAATCCTCGGGCCGGGGACAAATGAGCTAGCTGAAGCGCTCTATAAAACCCCGTTTATATGCAATTCCGACAAATATTCACTGCTTTTAAATCTTAAATATCTGCCTTCAGCACAAAAGACAATGATGCTTAAAGTTTTCAGGATGGAGCTTGACGGCCTTCAGCAGCTTGAGGGAGANGAAAATGCCACTGATCCTTACCGGAGTTTCCGNACAAATGTGACTCAGTACCTGCAGGATATCTACAGGTTTTTCAAATTATCTCCATACAGGAAAGAATTTGAAGATCTTTTCTCAGGCAAGCTTGATATTTACAACTCAGAGGTTTTCAGAATTACATCCAATCTCCAGGAGGCACAAGCTGGTCTGGCAGATTATTTTTTCAGCAAGAATTATTATTCGGATGCACTTGATCTTTTTCTCAGGATAGTATCGGATAAACCTGATGATTCACAGTTATACGAAAAGATAGCATTCTGCTTTCAGAATGAAGAAAATTATGAGGAGGCACTCAGGTATTACAAGAGGGCAGAACTTATCGACAGGAAAATCTGGACATTGAAAAAGATCGGTCTCTGCCTTCGTCGTCTGGGTAAAAAAGAAGACGCTTTGGATTATTATCTTCAGGCAGGCAGGCTCGATCCTGAAGATATGCATACAGCAATAATGACAGGTCATTGTTATCTTGATCTGCGTGAATATGATACTGCACTTAAATACTATTTCAGGGTTGAATACAATGATCCCGGAAACCTTAAGATCCTCAGACCTATAGCATTCTGCTATTTTGCTCTTGGCCGGTTTTCTGATTCTGAGAAGTACTACGACAGGTTATCTACAGGCAAGCTTAATGCTCATGATTATATAAACAAAGGGCATCTTTCTCTCTGCAGGGGAAAGAAAAAAGAAGCAATCGATTTCTACAGGTTAGGAATAAACAGCGGGGAGATCTCCAATGAAGAGTTCATGACTGTTTTTGAGGAAGATAAACCGCTTTTGGTATCGCTCGGAGTTAACCCAGAAGACCTCCCGATATTGCTCGATTACCTTTTATTTTCAATTGGATGAAATAGCTGAGTCGCGATCGCCGTGGAACGGAGGAGGAACGGGTCCCTGTCCCGGACCGCGGCCGGGAAACCCTCTTCTGTCGTTCCGGAATCCAGTTGTGTCATTATCCCGTCTTTTCCTTTCCTGTTTCATCATTTCCTGACGTTTCTCATCCATCTCTTTAAGTCGGGCAAGCTGCTCTTTGGTAAGGTTTGAATCGAGTTCCTTTCTCATTGCCTTAATATTTGAATCGAGTTCCTTTCTGAAATTGCTCTGGGTTTCGGTGTTCATTTTACCGTATTTATCAAGGATCAGGTCGATTTTTGCTTTCTGTGCTTCATCAGGCTGAATAGTTTTATAAAATCCCTCCCTGAAACGATCTTCCGAAAAATACATCCTTACCGGTTTGAGCCTGTGAAGGCGCAACTGTGCTGAAGTAAGCATGCCAATAACAAATCCGACAATGAGTGTAATTATTCCGAGTAATAATGGACGTGTTTTCATAAACCTGTCAATTTCCTGTTAATAGATATAAAATACTCTCATCATTCGTATTTCCAATCCCGAGAAATGAATCCATTGACAGGGAACCCTGAACAATAAAGATAGAGATCATCAATAGAACAATGGCAGCAACACCAGTGAGCGCTATACGGTAAAAAACACTATTCAGGCTGCGGACAAATTCTATTTCACGTACAACCGAATCGCCTGCTGTGAATATTTTGTCAATCACACGTTCGGTGAATCCTTCCCTGAACCTGTAAGTCACACCAGCCTCCTCTAATTTGCCTGAAGCCATTTCAGGGTCGCTCTCGCTGTCGAGAGACCGGATTATTAATTCTTTAAAATCTTGACTTTTCATAACAATTACAATTTCCTTAAAACATTCTTCATTTGTTCCTGCCCTCTTGACAGCCTTGAAAGAACAGTCCCGAGCGGCAGATCCAGTATTTCCGCAGTTTCCTTTGTTGAATACCCTTGCAGCATTCTCATTGCCACAATTATCCGGAATTTCGGATCGAGACTCCCCAGTGCCTTACTGATCAGTTCTGAAGCTTCCTTTTTTTCTTCAGTCTCATAGTCAGCAACCTCAAATTCATACATCTCATTGTTTCCTTTTTGTGAAAACGTCGAAAAGAACCTTTTTCGTCTCTTTATTTCATTAAGGGTAAGGTTAACAGCTATCTTCTGAATATATGTCGAGAGTTTTGCCTCACCCCTGAAATCTGAAAGAGAATGGAACAGTTTAATAAATACATCCTGCCCAATATCTTCTGAGAACACCGAATCGCCAAGCATGCTTTTCACTGTACGAGCGACCATGTTCTGATATCGCGTTACAATTTCACCGAAAGCTTGTTTATCGCCATCGAGTGATGCTACTACCAGTTCATTTTCACTCTTCTCCCTGTACGATTCTTTAATCATACTCTTAATAGACAATTATGAACGTGACAATATTCCCTTTTGTTAATTTTTGTTAACAATCTCTTCATTATTTATGAGCTCCAACTCGTAATTATTTGAATATCTGATCAGAAATAGTTTCTGATTCTCAAATCCGTCAAGGCTGGATCTTCGTCTGAAATCAAATTCAGTATGAAGCAGATCAGGGTAATGGATCTCGGGATGCAAAATAAATTCCTTTCCATGTAAAGCAAGTCCCGAAATGAAATAATAAAAGATATCAAATCCCTGCCAGGCATAGCTCATTTCAGAAGGTTCGGTGAGGAATTTGGCGAGGAAATCAGNATTAAACTTAATTATGTCCTTTTGGTTATAGTCAATCCAGTATGGAGAGTATATCGTCAGACCAAGATCGAAGCAAACCTTATGTTCAATATTCTCAAGAAATCTCATGCCCGGATATCCAAAGACATCAACAGAAAATTTCCTGGNAAGTGTATGAATATTTGTTAGCGACTCGCTCATCACAGGGGTATCTTCAGATGCAATAATAATTACATTCCTGGTTCGTTCTGAGAGCGCCTGGGAAAGCCTGTTTATTGAATCATTTCCAAAAACAGACCTGCTGTAAAAAACCATATCCCTTAACCTAATTTCCTCGAGGGGCATCTTATAACTAAGCTCACTCAGGATCAGATTGCGGAAACTACTGATATTCTGCAACTCCTCTTCTGAATTTGAATGAATCAGAACGATGTTACTGTTCTGATACTCTCCCATTTTCTTTGCAATGGCTTTCTGGGCAACTTCAAGGGTTGACCCTGCCATAAAGAGATAAGGATTGTTTTCCAGGACTGTATTATTGCTTAACTGGACAGGTGATACAACTGGAATCCCAAGATTTCCGGCATAAGATGCAACAAGTGAAAGGTTTGCCGAATGCACGGGCCCTATTATAAGATCCATCTTATCAAGCTTTCCAGTTCTGATTAGCTGTAATACTTCAACTGTATCATTTTTTATATCAAATGCATGAATATTTATATTAAGGCCAAGGGCTCTCAATGTATCTGCTGCGAGTAATATGCCCTCATACATCTCAACAAATCCAAGACTTCTTGGATAAATCCAGTCATCAGACCGGGTTACATAAGAATATACCTTTTTACCCTTTACCATTTTTGAAGAGTCAATGCTGGTTCTTGCAGAGTTTTCTGATAAGTAAAATGGAAGCAGAACTGCAATGTTAAATGAACCGCGCAGGTTTTCTACCCGCGTATATTCCGAAGGTTTCTCACGAAGAATTACAGATTCCTCCGCTATACCAGGAAGGGTATCTGCCTCAGCCGGTACAACAGCAGGTTCAGCAGAGATATTCATTCCCGGTATCCTGAGATAATCACCTACCTGCGGAAAACGAACATCCCTGTTCTCTCTTCTAAGCTCCCTGACAGTCAGACCATACTTTCGGGCAATGGAAGCCATTGTTTCTCCATTAATTACTTTGTGATAATAGGGTTGGGTTTGCAGAGTTGTAAAATTCTCCTTTACAGTCATCAACTCTCTTCGCGGTATTGCTACCTCATATCCAAGGGGGAGTTTATTAATATCAATTCCAGGATTACTCTGAACGATTAGGTTTTCAGAGACGCTATATTTTTTCGACAGATAATAGATTGTCTCTCCCGGTTGAAGCTTATGATAAATAAACCTGTTTTCATCCCTGGAAGAATGCAAAACGGAACCTGCTTGTGAAACNGGATCTGTACCCACAATCTTTTCCGGNATTCTCAGACTCTGACCTTCCTTCANTCCATTCAGTGCAGGAGGGTTTTCCTTCGTCAGCTCATCAGAAGTAATTCCATATGCTTTTGATATTGAATATATTGTCTCACCTTTTTTTACAGTATGAAGATAATATGTGATCCCNGATATAACTATCTTATCCTTCGATCGTTCAACAGGAACCTGAGAGAATAACATGGAACTGAGAAACACTACNATCGAAAATGAGATTAGGATCCTCTTATGNATCTTGTGGTTCATAATAATTATCAAAGTGTCTTCAGGAATTTCTGGCAATTCTTTTCAATTCTTGATCTTACATCCGAGATATCGGCCTTTTCAAATGTTTCACCNGTTATGGTTTCATAAAGTTCTATATATCTTAAGGATACCTGGTTGACAAATTCATTACTCATTTCAGGCACTTTTTGCCCGTGCTGTCCCTGAAATCCGTTCTCCATAAGCCACTCTCTTACAAATTCTTTTGATAACTGCTTTTGAGGCAATCCTTTGTCAAAACGTTCCTGATATTCATCTGCATAAAAGTAGCGGGAAGAATCAGGAGTATTGATCTCATCGATTAACATAATTTTCCCGTCTTTGTTACCGAATTCATACTTTGTATCAACAAGAATCAGACCATGCTGCTCAGCGATCTCTGAGCCTCTTATAAAGACATCCATTGTGTACTTTTCAATAACTGCATATTCATCTTCCTGTACAAGCCCGGTTTTCAGGATCTCTTCCTTCGAAATATCCTCATCATGACGACCCTGTTCAGCCTTTGTAGTTGGAGTAATTATAGGAACTGGAAATTTTTCATGCTCTTTCATCCCGTCAGGAAGCTTTATTCCACATATCTCCCTAGAACCTGATTTATAAGTTCTCCAGGAGCTACCTGTCAGATAAGCTCTCACAATCATCTCAAGAGGATATGGCTTGCAAATGTGACCGATTGTGACATTAGGATCGGGGGTGGCTATTTTCCAGTTTGGAACAATATTGCTTGTTGCATCCAGAAATTTTGCAGCTATCTGGTTAAGTACCTGCCCCTTATACGGAATACCTCTGGGGAGTACTACATCGAAAGCTGATATCCTGTCGGATACTACCATTAAAAGATACTTGTCGTCAATATTATAGACGTCCCTTACTTTTCCCTTGTATATGCTCCTTTGTCCGGGAAAACTAAAATCTGATGCCAAAATTGTCTTTTCCATAAATCCATGTAACGTATTTACTTTATTTTCCTTTCGATTTAACCTCCCTTCAGGGGGATGGGGGGTTGTTCTCTTCTTTTTCATATGCCCTGACAATCCTTTTTACTAGCTTGTGACGGACTATATCCCTCTCATCAAATCTGATAATTGAAATGCCATCAATCTGAGCCAGTATCCGCATTGCCTGCAGCAATCCCGATTCTGATCTTTTTGGTAGATCGATCTGTGTTGTATCTCCTGTCATTATGAATTTAGAGCTGATTCCCATCCTTGTAAGGAACATCTTGAGCTGGCTGATAGTTGCATTCTGAGCCTCATCGAGAATTACACATGCATTTTCAAGCGTCCGTCCTCTCATATAGGCGAGGGGCGCTATCTGAACGGTGCCATCTTCAATCCATGTCTCGAGTTTCTTGAAAGGGATCATGTCGTGAAGTGCATCGTATAATGGCTGAAGGTATGGATCGAGCTTTTCCTTCATGTCACCGGGCAGGAAACCAAGTCTTTCCCCCGCTTCAACTGCAGGACGGGCAAGAATAATTTTCTTCACTTCTCTCTCCTTCAGTGCCTTAACCGCCAATGCTATTGAAGTATAGGTTTTACCTGTCCCGGCTGGACCTTCCGCGATTATCAGATCATTTGTCTTGTAATCGCTGACAAGATTAACCTGGTTCACTGTCCTTGCCCTAATCGGCTTACCGCTGGTTCCGAACACTATAACCTCTTCAAACTCTCCGTTTGATGCCGATTTCATATGAGCATCATCAAAGAAGTATTTTTCAATATCCTGTTCCTCGAGCCGGTGATATTTCTGATAGTATTCGAGGATCTCATTGAACTTTTCAGCGAACATTGTAATCTCCCGCTCTTCTCCCATGCATTTCAGCTCATTTCCGCGGGCGACAATCTTTATTTTAGGGAAGAATCCCCTGATTTTATCAAGAAGTGAGTTATTTGTACCATAAAAGATTACTGGATCAATATCTTCAAGAAATATTAGTAATTCTGTCATTTATACTATCTGAATCTTTACAAAGTAAGCTTATTTTTTCTTCAGAAGATTATCTTTGTCTCAAGTTTTTTCCTATGGCAGTAATAACCCTGACAACTGAATGGCGGCCTGACGATATTTACAACGGGATCATAAAAGGAAAGCTTTGCAGACTTTGTCCGGGAGTTACTGTTATCGATAATGCCTCAGGTATAACACCGTTTGATATCTCGCATGCCTCTTTCGTAATCAGAAACACGTTCGGGAATTATCCCGAGGGTTCTGTGCACATAATTTGTGTTCATTCAGAACCTCAGAAGGGCGAGGGATATTTAATAATTAAGGCAAGGGGACATTATTTCGTAGGAACAGACAATGGTATATTTAATCTTATTCTAAATGCTGATCCTGAAGAAATTATAAGTATCGATCCTGCCGGAGCCATTGATGAACTTGAGATTTTCGCAAGGGCTGCCGCAGGGCTACTTACAGGTAAAGAGCCTTCTCATTTGGGTACCCCAATCAGGAAAATCAGTGAAAGTCTGCCATTGAGGGCAACGATCGATTCGGATGTTATTATGGGAAGAATTATCTTTATTGACTCATACGGAAATGCAATTTCAAATATAACAAGGGAAATATTCTACAGGGTTTTTGAAAGCAGGGAATTCAGAATATATATCCAGAGTAACAAGAATTATACAGAACATATTTCAAAATCTTACAGTGATGCACCTGTGGGAGATCTGTTGGCAAGATTCAACTCTATTGACCTTTTGGAAATTTCAATTAATGGTGCGAATGTATCGGAATTGCTTAGCATCGAAGTCGGATCTGCAGTAAGGGTTGATTCAACAAGCAAAGCTGTACCCGCCAACCGCTTGTTCTAAAAACGTTGATTATGACTGACAAGGAAAAAAGCTGCAAGGAGTTCAGAAAACTCCTTGATATAATTGATGAGCTAAGGGTTAAATGTCCCTGGGATATGAAGCAGACCAATGAAAGCCTCAGAAAACTGACAATTGAAGAGACTTATGAACTGGCAGATGCCATTTCTTCAGGCGATGACGGTGCGATCAGAAGTGAGCTCGGAGACCTGATGCTTCATATTGTGTTTTACGCCAAAATTGGCATGGAAAAAAACCTGTTTTCAATGACTGATGTATTAATGGGTATAAATGAAAAGCTTGTTTACCGTCATCCTCATGTCTTTGGTGAAGTTACAGTATCAGGTGCTTCAGAGGTTGAAAAGAACTGGGAAAATCTTAAAATAAAAGAGAATTCAGGTTACAAGCCAGTATTGTCAGGTGTTCCTTCAACGCTTCCGGCAATTATCAAAGCCAACAGGATTCAGGAAAAGGTCAGAGGTGTTGGATTTGACTGGGAAGAACGGAGCCAGATATGGGATAAAGTGCTTGAGGAACTAACTGAGCTTAAGGTAGAAATTGACAAACACAATACTGCCAGCATTGAATCTGAACTTGGAGATGTACTTTTCTCAATAATAAATGCTTCAAGGCTTTACGGAATAGATCCCGAAGCTGCGCTGGAAAAAACAAACCGAAAATTCATAAAACGGTTTAATTACCTTGAACAGGAGACATTGCTAAAGGGTAAATCACTTCATGATATGAGTCTCGACGAGATGAACGAGATCTGGGATGAAGCAAAGAAACAGGATTGACTTTCATAAACTTATCCCCTTTATCCCCCTCTCTTCTTCGTAAAGAGGGGGATATTTATTAATATTCAGAAAGTTACACNCCCTCTTTGCTTCAGCAGAGAGGGGGCCGGGGGGTGAGTACATATTTTTAAACAGGCAGACAGTAGTTAACTAAACTTATAGCTTAATAGCTGGTAAATAATCTTTGCGGCAACAAAATCAGGGGCTTTATTTAATGGTGACGGACACAGTTCAACAACATCAAACCCGACCACATTCTTTTTCAATATCACTTCCCTGAGAAAAGTCATGATTTCAGGGTACCCTGGACCTCCGGGTTCGGGTGTTCCGGTAGACGGGATCAGTGAAGGATCAAAAACATCAAGATCGATCGTAATATAAACGTTATCTGTAAGCATGTCAATTGCTTTCTGATAATGGGTCTTGTCGGTATACAATTCATGAGCCGGAAAGATCCTTTCCCAGTCTGCATCCAAAGCCTCTTCACGCGACATGCTCCTGATACCAACCTGAATCACCGGNGCATATTCCCGCATCCTTGCCATGGCACAGGCATGATTGTAAATTGATCCCTCATATTCCTGCCTTAAATCTGAATGGGCATCCAACTGGAGAATTGAAAGGTTACTGAAATGCTCTGAAAAAGCTTTTGCAGATCCAATGCTAACAGTATGATTACCGCCGATTACCACCGGGAACTTATCCTGGGTAAGAATTGAAATAACCCTTTTGCAGACAGCATCCACAAGCGCCTCGGGAGATCTTTTCTCTAATATCGGGTCAACAGTATGAATGCCAAAAACATGTGCTTCTGAGTTGGTCTCGATATCATAAAATTCAAGATTAACGGAGGCCTCCATTATTGCATCAGGACCCTTATCGGCCCCTTTCATCCAGGTACTGGTTTCGTCGTATGGTACAGGAAGTATGATTATCCTCGACTCAGAATAACCATAAACTACCTCTCTACCACCAAAATTCATTGGCAATTGGTTTTTTCCGGGGACGTTTACTTTTTTGAATTGGGGGCACTTTTTTTCTTTGCTTTTGCTGCCGGGGTCGAATTTTCAGGTTCAGATGCCGGTTTCTCTGTCTCAACTGCTTTTTCTGGTTCTTCCTTTATCAGCATTCCTTTCTTCTGAAGCAGGTTATACCAGAGGATTATTTTCTTTATATCACTTAAATACACTTTTTCCCTTGCATAATCAGGAATNACCTCTTCAAAGTATTTCTTTAGTTTTTCTGAATCAGCTTTAGAATCAATCGCCTGACCACCAGATTCTTTCTCAGAAATTTTGTCAAATACTTTACCAAGGGGAATATCTTCATTTTCTGTAAATACCGAGATATCCTCAAGCGAACTTACTTTTGCTGAACTGAAAGCACTGCTTCTTTTACCAGTTTCAATATGTTCCACAATGATTGCATTCTTTCCCTGGGCAACAAATTTAAAAAGGCCAGGTTCTCCCGAAATTGATAAAATCTCTTTTAATACCATCTAATTTACTTTTATCTGCAAATTTAATTCTTGTTGTTCAATGTTTGATCAGGCTGACTTCTTTTTTTAACCAGTGTCAGTTAATGCTCCTCTCTTTCTTTATCTTTTCATAGGCTTCGTTAACCTTCTTGAATTTTTCGTCTGCCGTTTTCCGGAACTCCTCTCCAAGATGGCTTACTTTATCGGGATGATATTTCATGGCCATTCTCCTGTATGCCTTCTTTACATCCTCATCAGTGGCAGAGCGTTCAATTTCAAGGATCTTATATGAAGAATCCGTCTCGGGGACAAACATGTTCCTTATTGATACGAAATCGGTTGGAGCAATGCCAAGATATCCAGACATCTTTTCAACAACTTGAATCTCAGCAGCATTAATATCGCCGTCAGCACTGCTGATATTAAAAAGAAGATGAATCAACTGAAGCCGTGAGGAGTAATCCATATTATTGCTTATCTGAATACAGATATCCCTTACAGGTATATCTTTTTTCAGAATATCTTTAAGCATCAGGAGAGCCTCCTTTGCACTGGCCTGACCAAATTGCCTGATAAAGAATTGCTTGACATAATCAAGTTCCGATTTCACTACCTTTCCATCAGCTTTCATCATAGCAGCCACAAGGACCAGAAGGCTCATTCCAAAATCTCCCTGAGCCGTGCTCTGCGTCGGAGTACCGTATCTTGAAGTTTGAACAGTTGTATTATCAACCATTGAACCAACCAGGAAACCAAGAACAGCACCGAGCGGCCCTCCCATTACGAATCCAAGGCCTCCTCCAATCCACTTTCCAAATTGTCCCATCTGTCAGTTAGTTTTTTTTACTGAGTTTTAGCATTTCTTCATGAATTCCGATTATAGCCGGAATAATCATATTATTTTCAGAATTGTAAATAACAAAATCCGACAGTTTTACCCTGGATTCGTCATCTATCTGATTTTTAATCCGTTCAATAACCTGGTCCCTTGAAAATCTGTTCCCTTTGACAAGTCTTTCAATTCTTTCTTCCAAAGGAGTTACAACAGTTACAATCCTGTCCATAAACCTGTCTGCCCCACTTTCAAAAAGGATAGCTGCCTCCATGATTGAATATGGAGAATCCTGTTTATAAAACCAATCTCCGAACGATCTGAATACTGCCGGATGAATTATTGAATTGACCTTTTCAAGTAAGTGCCTGTTGTTGAATATTATTTTCGCAAGCACGGGACGATCAAGTTTTCCTGAAGAAAAAAGATCCATTCCGGCAAGTCTGTTGATTTCAATTTGAATATCCTTGTCAGTGTCAAGGAGCTTTTTTGCTTCCTCATCTGCTGAGAAAACCGGTATCCCAAGAACTCCAAACACCTTACAGACAGTTGTTTTACCACTGCCGATACCACCGGTTACACCGAGTTTAAGTCTTTTAACTCCGTTTCGGTTCATCTGATTTTCTTTTCAATCAGAAAATCAACCTTCGAAGGAGTGACTCTCAGGGAACTTACAAACGGAGGTATATTCCGAAATCCTACAGGGATTTTCTCTGATGAATTAAGATCAGCCAATGCCAAATCAAGAACGACTTCGAAGGGAATTTCCTCAATTTTCTTATAATCACTCACAGCAACCAGACATTTTACCGAAACAACATCCGGAAAAATCTTGATGCTGACTGAGTCGGGACAGTTCAGGATTTTAACGGGCACATTTATTTCAGCTTCAGTAAATTGTTCAACAGGTACTGTAATAATCGCCTTCCTTGAAGAAACACTGCATCCTTCGGGAGTTACCAGGGTAAAGCTTCTTGTAATTGTCCCGTTGACTCCCCTGAGCTTTTTAAACTTTGTCTTTACAGTATTAAGGGTATCAATTATCCGTTTCGGACCTGTTATAGAAACAGAATCCGGGTCTGTAAGAATGCTGCCCTTAACCAGGTATTGTTTCTCCGTCGTAATTTCAACATCCGCTGCAATCTTAACCCTCCTGGTTATTATCCTGTCGAAGGAAAAAAACAGGGTATCAGGCTTTATCGAAGATATTTCACATTCAGCTCTCAGCTGGTTTCTTAGTTTGGGGATGAGCCCCGATGTAATAATGTAATAGCTGAGTGTTCTGCTTCCGGGAACTCTCCTGTAGTTAATTGTTGATACATCAAGTATTACCGGTGAACGGTTTCCTGCAAGTCTCAGCTTAAGTATTGAATAACCCGGACCTTTTAGGAAAAGATCAATTGTTTCAGGCAACTCATCGGCCAGCACCCTTTGCTCCGGAAGATTAACATATCTTACCGGGTACTTCATATCATAATCAACGGTCTTTTCAAGCGAATTAAGATACCAGAATATGAATGCAAGCAGAAGGAAGAAAGAAAAAACAACCGCTTCCCGGTTAATACTGATTCCTCTTTTTTCTTTAAGTTTCTTAAACAATATGCTGTCTGACCATTTCACCCGGAAAAGCTAGATGCATGTCTAAACTGAGTCAGCGCTTGGATCTTTTATCAGAGCACTCTTGTCTACTTTAAGCTTAAGATCACCTCCAACCTCAAGCATAACAAAATTGTCCTTCACTTCCCATATTTTGCCGTAGATACCGCCGGTTGTGATGACCTTATCACCTTTCTTAAGGGAGTTCCGGTAGTTTGTCATCTCTTTCTGCTTCTTCATCTGCGGTCTGATCATGAAGAAATAGAAAACGACAAAGACAAGCAACAACGGGAGGAATGTAACCAAAGCATTACTCTGACCTGAGGCGGTTCCTGCAGGCTGGCCCATTAATAGGATAAAAGCTAAATTGTTCATAGTTATTATTTATTTGTAATTGGTAATTTGTGATTGGTGATTGGTGATTGGTGATTTGTGATTAAAAACTTCTGAATTATGGTTTATATAATTTCTGCTGTAATTTTAAGGATGACTACCTGAGTTTTGGAGTTCGATCTTACAGAAATTGTTTTTGTCTGAATGCCATTCCTTCCATTTGAATCAAAAACAACTTCAAGATTTCCACCTTTGCCAGCTGCGATCGGTGATCGGTCATACTTTGAAACTGTACATCCGCAACTTGTTGACGCTGACTCTATTACAAGACTACCTGGTCCTTTGTTTACAAAAGCAAAGATATGAGCTACCTTCTCTCCTTCTTTAATCTTGCCAAAGTCGTATTCATATTCATTAAAACTAATTTCTGCAATCTCTCCATTTGCCTGTGAACCTGCCTTAACAGGATTATTTTCGCCCTGTCCGCAACTTGAAAGCATTATTATAATAAAGAAAAATGACATTATCACTTTCGTTCCCATTGCACAATTTTTCAATAGTTAGTTTTCAATATTTTCACCTATCAGGCCTTTACCAGTCTTCCGGAAAGCTCCTTTTTCCTTGATCTCTTTTACAATATTATCAAGAATTCCATTGACAAATGTACTGCTTTTTGAAGTACAATAATATTTTGCTATTTCAATATACTCATTCAGAGTGACCTTAACAGGGATTTCCTGGAATTCGATTATCTCGGTGATAGCCAATTGCATAACGAGAATATCCATGAGTGCAATCCGGTCCACCTCCCAATTGGTTGTGTTTTTGTCGATAAGTTCAGAATACCTGCCGGAATTTATGATAGCTGTCCGGAACAATATCTTCACAAAATCCTCATCCTCCTTATTTTTGAAAAGAGGCATCATTAAGGCATTCTCTCCGCTTTCGGGTTTGAACTTCTTAAGGGTTTTTTCAATCATTATAGCTACATATTCAGTGTCATCGTTCCAATAAATGCTTTGCTCCTCAAAGTTTGATTCAAGGTCCTCCGATTCAGCGAAAAGTTTTGTTATTAGATTAATAATGAACTTCCTGTCGGCAGAATAGCTGTGAACCTCTGAAGACATATATTCCTCGTATTTATCCCATGACAACATTTTGTTGTACATCAGCCTGGGAATATGGGGATGGTTTATCCAGGAAAGTTTCTTTAAGGAGATGTAATCATTAAAAGCCTTATTTTTCCGTAACTGGGCAATAAGCTGATTATCAATGAACCTTCTTTTAGGGTTTAAATCCTCCTCAGTAGGCATTCTTTTCTGAAGTGCCTGATCGATTTTTTCAGAGGCTACATCAGCGACTTCAAGGACAAGAAGCAGAAGATAATGATATAGTTCGTACGTCTTTTCGATGCTGAATATAAGCTCTTTCTCAGCCAGTGAGACATCATCATCCTCCCTTCGGTTAAATGCATAGAGTGCCATCAGGGCTTTTATGCGCAATAATCTTCTGCTTATCATTAATAAAGAACCTCAGATTTCGGCAGCAAAAATAACCTTTTTCCTTTAGCTTCAAAGCATCAGGCTAAAATTTAGGCACATTTGGAAAGCCTTGTTTTGATTTTAAAAATATTTGTTACATTTGACAATCAAACACTAGCCTAACCTAAACCTAAACTGACTGAGAAATGGAAGAAGAAGCCGGAATTAAGGAGGTCACTGATGGTATTAATGAGAAAAACGTAAAGGAAGAGATTTACACAAAAGTAGTGAGAGCTGGAAAGAGGACCTATTTTTTTGATGTAAAGGCGACCCGCAAGGAGGATTACTATCTCACGATAACTGAGAGTAAAAAGCGGCTTGGAAAGGAAGGAAAGATTTTCTATGAAAAACACAAAATCTTTCTCTATAAAGAGGACTTTGAGAAATTTGCCGATGGTCTGCATAATGTCGTTACATTCATTGGTAATGGCAAAAATGAATTAAAAACAGAAATAACACATTCAGAAGAAGAAACAAAACAGGAGCCTGTTGATCTCACTGCCAGGGAATTTACAAATGTTGATTTTGAAGACCTTGGCAAGAAGTAAAAATCATCTTTCTGAATGGTTGATTACATCCTGTTAATATTAGCTATTATTCTGATTATACTTGGTATAATTGGCTGTTTGGCACCGGTTTTACCGGGTCCGCCGTTAAGCTACCTGGGCCTTGTTTTACTTCATTTCACAAAATTTGGCGACTTCTCCAAAACCCTGTTGATTACTCTCGCAGCAATAGTAGTTATTGTATCAATACTCGATTATGTTGTTCCTATCTGGGGAACAAGAAAATTCGGAGGTTCTAAATATGGAACAAGGGGAGCAACAGTCGGACTTATTATCGGGCTTTTTCTTGGTCCGGTTGGCATTATCATCGGACCTTTTATTGGTGCATTGGTTGGTGAACTTATTTTTAAGGACGATATGAAATATGCTATCAGGGCCGGATTTGGGAGTCTGCTTGGTTTCCTCACGGGCATAGGCCTTAAGCTCGCAACATCGTTTGTGATTACATTTTATTTCGTTAAGGAGTGGATCGCGTAACCGATCAGGCTCCAAGGGTCGCAACCATCACTGCCTTTATTGTATGCAGCCTGTTCTCAGCCTCATCGAAAACTATAGAGTGCTTTGATTCAAAAACATCCTCAGTCACTTCCATCCCATCCAGACCAAATTTAGTGAAGATCTCCTCGCCTACTTTTGTTTCCCTATTGTGGAAAGCAGGTAGACAATGAAGGAACTTCACTTCAGGATTGCCTGTCTTTTTAACTACTTTCATGTTCACCTGGAACGGCTTCAGAAGCCTGATTCTCTCTTCCCAAACCGTATCAGGCTCTCCCATCGATACCCAGACGTCGGTATATAGGAAATCGACTCCCTTAACAGCCTCTTCAACATTATCCGTAATATTTATTTTTGCACCTGTCTCTTTTGCTATAGATTTACAGGTTGCCAAAAGCTCCTTTCCCTGCTGATAAGCTTTTGGTGCTGCAGTCCTGAAATCCATCCCCATTTTTGCAGCTCCGACCAGAAGCGAGTTCCCCATATTATACCGTGCATCACCCAGGTAACAGAAGCAGATCTTATTCAGCGGCTTACCGGAATGTTCAGTCATAGTCATAAAATCGGCAAGTATCTGAGTCGGATGAAATTCATTAGTCAGTCCGTTCCAGACCGGGACTCCCGCATAAATGCCAAGTTCTTCAACTATTTCCTGACCATGGCCGCGGTATTCGATCCCATCGTACATTCTGCCCAACACTCTTGCCGTATCCTTCATCGATTCCTTTTGCCCGATCTGAGATCCGCTGGGCCCAAGATAAGTTACATTGGCTCCCTGATCAAAGGCCGCCACTTCAAATGCACACCTTGTACGTGTTGATGCCTTTTCAAAGATCAGGGCAATATTTTTACCCTTGAGAAGCTGCCGCTCGGTCCCGGCATACTTGGCTCTCTTAAGATCGGCAGCCAGATTAAGAAGGAATTGAATTTCATCTGTTTTGAAATCGAGTAGTTTCAGAAAATTGCGGTTACGAAGATTAACTGGCATGGTAAAAAAGGTTTAAAGGTTTAACGGGGTATAGGCTTCAAGGCGTATGGCTTTAAGGTGTGAAGGCTTTAATCGTCATTTACAAAATTAACATATTTTTCTTTCATAATTACTAGCTGTAATGCCCTGGTACCTTAACGCCGTCATGCCATCATACCTTGACACCATTATTTCTCGTACTCCATCGTGATCTTTGATCCGTACTTCTTGTCAGCCAGTTTGAATGCTTCTGTGATAACACTCATTTTACCTCCATTTTTGATGAAGTTGAGACAAGCTTCTATCTTTGGAGCCATGCTCCCTTTTGCAAAATGTCCCTCATTGAGGTACTTAAGAGTATCTTCATAATTGAGAAATTCCTTTATCTCCTCGTCAGGTTTTTTATAGTTGATATAGATATAAGGCACATCAGTCAGTATATAGAATTCGTCAGCGCCGATCATTGAAGCAAGGAGCGATGAAGCAAGATCTTTGTCAATAACAACCTCCGCAGGCCTGACGTCCTTTTTTTCATCGAAATAAACAGGAACACCTCCCCCACCGGCTGCAATAACAATATTACCCTGCATCGCCAGATCTCGAATAATTGGAATATTCATAATGTCAACCGGAACAGGAGAAGGAACAACCCGTCTGAATCCACCTTCAACCTTAACTTCCTCTCTGAACTGCCAGCCTTTTTTTTCATGCATCCTGTCGGCCTCATCTTTTGTATAGATCTTTCCGATCCTTTTCTGGGGATCAGAGAAAGCCTTATCATTTCCGTCCACTACAACCTGAGTTACGATGCAGATAACGTTTTTGTTGATCCCGTGCCTGTTAAGCACATTCCTGAACATCCTTTCAATCATATAACCTATACCTCCCTGGGAATCAGCCACGCAAATATCAACAGGCATCTGTGCAATATTGTACATCTGTTCGCCTGCGTCGTTTCTCATCAGGATGTTACCTACCTGCGGACCATTTCCATGAGTTATCACAAGATTGTACCCTTCGTTAATCAGAAAAATCAGATTTTCAAGCGTAAGCATTGTATTCTCTTCCTGTTCATCTATAGTTCCTATCTGGTCACCCCTAAGCAATGCGTTACCGCCAAGAGCAACAACCGCCAGTTTATTTTTCATAATAAATCTTCAGATGTGTAATGTTTGAACGAAATCTCCGTTTTAATTCATAATAAAACTTGATTCCAGGACACAAAGCTATTGATTTCTGAGAATTGATCCGCAAAAGATTAATTACAGGAACAAGATAAATTTATGTTAAAGAACATTTTTTTGTTCTCTCCACATAATTATAACTGAGCCTGATACAAGTAAAAAAAAATAACTACATTTACATTTTTCAAGTTAAACTGAAGTTGGTGAGATCAGGAAAAGCGCTCCTTTTTGCAATCATAATTATACTTGTAACCTCTTCCTGCAATAAGACGGGAGGCAGACGAATGAACCAGGGGGAGATTCATTATAATGTTCAGTATGAAGGACATGTTACCCTGATGCCGAAGGAGCTTATGCCAAAGGATCTGGTTGTCTCTTTCAAGGATGATAACATCATTTATGAGCTGATTTCTCCCTTTGGTAATTCAGGAATCACCAATTTGTCGAATCCTGCAAAGGAAATCTACGACACTTATCTCAGCCTTTTTACAATAAAATATTTTTACGCNTCAAAGCCTGGGGAACTTTATCCCGGATTTGATGCAATGAGGGATATGGAAATCAGAAAAACATCAAAATCTGAAGTTATTTGCGGGTTCAACTGCAAGAATGCTGAAGTCACATTTCCTTTCGACCGATCAAAGATATATAACATATGGTACACTGACGAGATACCTGTTAAGAATCCGAATGCATCAACCCCTTTCAATCAGATTGACGGTGTGCTTCTCAGTTTCTTTTTCTTCATAGGTCGTTCAGAATTCCATTTCGAGGCCCAGAATATTTACCGGAAAGAGATTCCTGACAAGATTTTCGAAAGAAAAGAGAAATTTAAAAGAGTCTCAAAAAACGATATTAACAAGTTTATCAATAAAATGGTAAGTCTTTAAAGGGCGTGGGTCGTGAGGTGTGGGGAATGGAATGAAGGAACTTATAATGTTTTCACCTATTCTTATCTCTTTATCAAAATTGTTACCTTTGCAGTGTTTTTTCAGAATGCACATAAGGAGTATACGGCGAAATGAGTAAAGAGAAAGAGGGCAACGGAAAGAAGACATCAAAATCAAAGGCAAAATCAAAACCTTTATTCACAGATGAAAGAATAAAATTCATTTTCGGGATATTCCTGTCAGGCATTGCTGTTTATCTCCTCCTTGCATGCATTTCATACCTTTTCTGGTGGAAGACTGACCTTAGTCTTGCTGATTCACAGGTTGTATCAAATGCTGATGTGAATGTAAAAAACTGGTCGGGTAAGAGTGGTCATTTCCTTGCAAAGACGATAATCGGATTTGGATTCGGTTACGGGGCATTTTTCATTCCTGTAATAATCGGGGCTATCGGATTATACCTTCTCAGATTTCCGAAAATCAGCCTATTGAAACTTGTTGTAAAACTCACCTTTGCATCAATTATCCTGTCTCTCCTGCTCGGATTTATCTTCGGCAAGGCAGGAGGATATCTTGGAAGCGGTCCGGGCGGAGCCCAGGGATTTAAGATCACTGAGTGGCTTAATTCATTTGCCGGAAAACCGGGTACAGGAATAATCCTGACGCTGCTAACCATTGGTTATCTTATATTCGCCCTTAGATTCAAACCTGATACTTTTACAAAGACTATTCCGGCTAAATTTAAAAGTGTTATTCCGGGAATGAAAAGTGATAATCTTCCCGTGGAACCATCAGATGATACTGCAGAAGGTGAGGCAGCTCCGGATGAAAACGAGAAGGAGACTGAAAACGATGATGACCGGGATATTGAATTTGTTGTAAAACGGCCTTCAGGTGAAGATTATGATGATGATTTCAGGACCGGATCAATAATTCATGTCATCGGGAAGAATGAACCAGAAAAAAAGAGTGTTGCGGGCGTTTCGATAGATATCAATAAGCCTGCTCCCAATGACATACTTCCTGATCATGAAGTTGAAAAGCTAATGGGTAACTACGATCCGCGTCTTGATCTTTCCAGATATAAATTCCCGCCTATTTCAATACTCACCGATCATAAATCAGATCTCGAATTTGACGACAATGAAGTTATTGAAAACAAGGAGAACATTATTAAAACGCTTGGTGATCATAATATCACAATAACTCATATTTCTGCCACAGTAGGCCCGACAGTAACCCTGTACGAAATTGTTCCGGACCGCGGAATACGTGTCGCCAGGATAAAATCGCTCGAGAATGACATTGCCCTTAACCTGTCAGCCCTGGGGATAAGGATCATCGCTCCAATACCCGGAAGGGGGACAGTCGGAATTGAGGTGCCTAACAAAAAGCCGGAGATCGTCTCCATGAAATCGCTTATTACATCAAAGGCATTTCAGGATTCAAAATTTGATCTTGCACTTGCACTCGGACGTACCATAACAAATGAACCCTTTATTGTGGACCTTACAAAGATGCCCCACCTTCTGGTTGCAGGAGCAACAGGCCAGGGAAAATCAGTAGGGATAAATGCAATAATAACATCACTTCTTTATAAAAAACATCCCTCCGAGATCAAGTTTATTCTAATTGATCCTAAAAGGGTTGAACTACCGCTTTACTCGAAGATAGAACGGCATTTCCTTGCAAAGCTGCCTGGTGAGGAAGATGCCATAATTACTGATACACAGAAGGTTATCCGAACATTGAATTCGCTCTGTATTGAAATGGATAACCGGCTTGAACTCCTGAAAGATGCGCAGTCGAGAAACATTAAAGAGTATAATGAGAAGTTTGTCGCACGAAGACTAAATCCTGAGAAGGGTCACAGATATCTGCCATACTTCATCCTTATAATAGATGAGTTTGCAGATCTTATTATGACTGCAGGCCGGGAGATTGAACCCCCTATCGGAAGGATGGCTCAGCTCGCCAGAGCGATAGGAATTCACCTGATAATTTCCACTCAGAGGCCATCAGCCAACATAATCACCGGGTTTATCAAGGCCAATTTCCCCACGAGGATTGCCTTCAGGGTATTCTCATCCATCGATTCAAGGACGATTCTTGATGCTACCGGAGCTGACAGGCTTGTGGGCCGCGGTGATATGCTCGTCTCATCAGGTGCGGAACCCATAAGGGTACAATGCGCCTTTATCGACACACCTGAAATTGAAGCACTGACAGATTTCATTGGTTCGCAGCAGGGTTACCCTGATGCCCTGGCACTGCCTGAATATATTGATGACAGTGAAGGCGGAAGCCAGGAAATTGATCTTCATAAAAGGGACCCCATGTTCGAAGAAGCGGCCCGCCTTGTGATCCAGCATCAACAGGGGTCAACTTCACTCATTCAGAGAAAGCTATCGATTGGCTATAACAGGGCAGGAAGAATAATTGATCAGTTGGAGGCCGCTGGAGTGGTCGGACCCTTTGAGGGAAGTAAAGCCAGGGATGTCCTGATCTCCGATTATACACATTTGGAACAGATTTTGCAGAGTCTTGATTAAAACTGATACAATGAGGTCCTTAATTACCGGTTTTATTCTGACTTTCATATCCACTGACAGCTATTGCGCAGAATGATACGGAGGCCCTCAGGATTCTTGACAATTTTTCATCGGTTGCACTTGGGGCTCCTTCAGTTTCTATGAAGTTCACGATGGAGACAATCGATCAGGTTGAAGGTACCAACGAGAGCAGGTCAGGATCAATAATCTTCAGCAAGGACAGGTACAGGCTCGACATGCCCGACAATATAATCTGGTTCAACGGAGAAACATCATGGAGCTATCTTCCGGCTGAAAAAGAGGTTACTATTGCCAAACCCGATAAAAAGGACAATTCATTTATGTCGAAACCTTCAGTTATATTTTCAGTTTATAAGAAAGGTTACAAAGTAAGGCTTGTGGAAGAAAAACAGGATTCATATTTAATTGACCTCTATCCCGAGGATATTAACAGCGATCATATAAGGATCAGGCTAAGTATCGGAAAGCCGATGCCTGACCTGAAGAGTATCGGGTACAAGTATAAGAACGGGGTAACAGTTAATCTGACAGTTAAGGAATATGACCTGAAACAACAGCCCGGAAGTTCAGAATTTACATTTTCACCCGATAAATTTAAGGGAGTTGAGATTNTAGATATGCGTTAGCCCCGGCTAGTTCCCCTATCAGGGTAGGCGATCCTCGCATGATAAATATTTAAAAGCCGCTTTATCAGAACGCTCTTTATATCTGTTATATCCTTAAAAGTAAGGGGAGTATCTGAATACTGGCCATCCTGCTCCTGAATATATATTATCCTTTCGACAAGCTCACCAATGTTTTCTTCAGAATAGTTAGCGAGGCTCCTTGAAGATGCCTCAACAGCATCTGCCATCATTACTATTGCAGTCTCTTTTGAAAACGGTTTCGGACCTGTATAAGTGAAGCTTTTCTCCATGTCGGTCCTATTTGGGTTTTTATCAAGGAACTTTTTGTAAAAGAAATATGCCAAACCCGTTCCATGATGGGTTTGAATGAAATCAACTATCTGGGAAGGAAGGTTGAATTTCCTCGCAAGATCTACGCCTTTTTTTACATGCCCGGTTATAATCTCAGCACTTTTCAGAGGATCGAGATGATCGTGTGGACTGAATCCTTCTGCCTGGTTTTCAACAAAATATTCAGCATTGAATGTTTTACCTATGTCATGATAGAGAGCCCCTGTTCTGGCAAGAAGATTATTTGCGCCAATTTCCCTTGCAGCCTCTTCGGCAAGATTTGCAACCTGGAGAGAATGCTGAAAAGACCCGGGAGCATCTTCCGACAGCTTTCTCAGAAGCAGCTGATTAGTATCCGCAAGCTCAAATAATGTTGCATCAGATAAAAATCTGAAAGTCTTTTCAAATACAAATATAAGAGGGTAACTCAGCAGAAGGAAAACGCCGTTCCCCGCAAACCAGATATAGTTTTTCCAGTTCATGGCAGCCAGGCTCCCTTCCTGCATCAATCCTATTCCAAGATAAACGACTGAATAGGCAATGAAAACCATTAAAGCTGCCGTGAAGAGCTTTGCCCGCCTGTAAACATTTGTAAGGGAAAAAATTACAATCACGCCTGCTATGAAACTAAGGAAAATAAATTCGAATGAATTTGTAACAATAAAGCCTGCAAGCATTATTGCAGTCAGATAGACAAACAGGGCTAGCCTTGAATCATAAAATGTCCTTACAATTATGGGTATCATCGCAAAAGGAACCAGATAGACTATAGTTCCCGGTAAAAATATCACCAGTCGTGTTATAATAATAAATATCAGGATAACAAGAATTATGAAAAACGTTTTATGGGTCGAGCTTAGAACATCGAATCTGAAATGATACATAAAAAGATAGAGTGCCAGATAACAGGCTGTTACAAGAATGAACCTGCCAAGCAGTATAAACCATTTGTCATTTTTGCCAAGTCTTTTTTCATATTCACTCCTCAATGACTCAAGTATCATATATTTGGCATCGTCAACGATCTCACCCTGTGAAATTATAAGCTCACCCTCCTGAACGAGACCCCTGTTAACGCTTATCTCACCGATCAACTGGTTTTTAACAGCAGTTGATGTTGCTGCATCATAGAAAAGATTTGGTTCAATAAAATCATACAGTGCCACTTTAGACAGGAAATCACTTAAAGACTTTCCTGAAACTACTTTATGATGTTTTTCAAGTTCTGACTTTTTTTCAGCTGAATACTGGTAAGCACTCTTTTGTACAAAAAGAGAACTGACCTTTTTCTTTTCTGCCACCCTGCCGCTTACAACGGTAATTTCATCAGGCAACTTCTCATATGGCATCATTTCATTTGTTTCCAGCACTCCTTTTTGATATATATCCGAAAGAATTGAGTTTAATTCCCTCTTTACTGAAGCAAACCCCATCGGGTCCAGCTCTCTTGTTTCTGCCTCATATTTAATAAGGAGATCGTTGAGATATTTATCCAATTCACTGATCTTGTTTTTTTCAACATCAGCCGAAAGTTTATAATAGGGAGAAAAGTTTTTGAGTGTGCTGTCGCGTTCAGCAGCTACAACGTTATAGGGTTTCTGAACCGGGAAGTNCCACGGAGCTATCAATGAAGAACCCAGCCAGGGCTTTCCTTTCTGAAATTCATATCTGAATTTACCTTCGCGAGGCGAGATAGCTACAACTATTATTATGCTCGCAGCAAAAAGAAAAAGGTGATAAAGATACTTCTTATTGGTTTTGATCTCCGGAGGTCTTCTTGATTCAGCCATTATCGTATGTATTAGATATACCTGATAATCAAACTCAAAAATAGAGATAATTTTCATAATTTTGGTAAAAACTAAACTGATGGGAATTATCATTTGTGAGAATGTATTTGTTCCCCTGCGCTCAGGTCCTTCCCATAAATCGGAAATGCTCAGCCAGGTGCTCTTTGGTGAAAAATACCGGATAATTGATAATATAGGACACTGGCTTAAAATTGAAACGCTTTTTGACAACTATGCAGGATGGATAGATGTGGACCACCTACAGAATTCAAAGGGCAGCGATGAATCAACCGGAAAAGTACTAAACAGATCACTGCTCTGCTACAGGAATGACAAAACGAAACTGGTCCTGGAAGCCGGATGTGAAATTTATGAACCGGATTTTGATAAAAAAGTATTTTCAGCCGGCGAAAACAGATATTCTACAGGGACAGAATTCAGCTCTGCCTGCGTTATGGTCAGCGAAACACTTGCTGATACAGCAATGAAATTCATTAACAGCCCATATATCTGGGGCGGAAGAATTCCTTCGGGGATCGATTGTTCAGGGTTTGTCCAGCTTGTTTATAAAATTCAGGGGATCAGAATACCACGCGACAGCTGGCAGCAGGCAGAAGCAGGTGAAAGCATAAGCTTTATTGAAGAGGCTGTGCCTGGAGACCTTGTACTTTTTGATGATGAAAGAGGAAAGATATCGCATGTCGGCATGATCCTGGCTCAGGGTCTTGTGATTCATGCATCAGGCAGGGTGAGGATCGATACAATTGATCACCAGGGGATTTATAAGAATGAAATCAAAGGCTATTCGCATAAACTCAGAACGATCAGGAGAATCATAGAAAAATAGTCTTGCAGGCTGAGGAGTGAAACGACGAAGTCCTGCTCTGCGGGATTATGCAAGTGGTGCAAGTCGCATTTAAAAGAATTGCGGAACTAGCAGAACAAAAAAAGGCTGACGCGCAGAGCGGTCAGCCTTTTTAAATCAATATAACCTTCAATTATTGGTTAGGTGTCATAAGCTTATTCAAGCTGAGTTCATTAGCTGGGATAGGCCAGATATAACCAATGCTTGTTGCTGGTATTGATAAGACAGTACCCATGGCCCCTCCATCTTTTGCAGGGAAAGGAAGGGCAAGTCTCTGAAGGTCCATGGTTCTGATACCTTCACCAAGGAATTCAAGGTTTCTTTCAAGAAGGACTGCAGTGTAGAAATCAGATGCTGCCGCAAAACTGGCAACAGTGTAGGCCCCTGTTGCGAAAGAGCGTGTTCTTACTGCGTTCAGAAGGTCAACAGCTCCCTGGGTGACAGCACCACCTGCCCTAACAAGTGCTTCAGCACGATTAAGAAGTACTTCGGCATACCTTATTACAGGTGCATAGTTTGTAAGAGTAGTATAATCAGGGAATTTCGTGAGGAAATATTTACCTCCTGTCAGATTCAGGCTTGTTTTCCTGACATCTGTTGCATCCATAGCTGCATAAGCAAATCCTGGATTAAGATTCAGAAAATAAGATTCTGATGAGAGGTAGGAATAATAATGGGGAAGTCCGTTCTGAGTACCGGGAGTGCTTGTGGTTGTGAATGGCATCGACAAAATCGATTCCTTTGATGTATAAGGACTTGCGAAGATCGCTGTAAAACTCGGATTTAATGCAAAAGCCACTCCGGTCGATGCTGTGAAGGGAGCTGCAGCTGACACTATTTTAGCTGATTCTGTTACAACTGCCGCCCAGTTCTGCATATTCAGATAAACCCTGGTTTTAAATGCAATGATAGTATTCTTATGAACTCTGGTTGTATTCAGAAGGTCAGTCGAATGAGCTGATATTGCTAAAGGTTCAGCATCGTTCAGGTCTTTAAGAATCTGAGTATAAACTTCAGCGACTGTACTTCTTGCAAGGTCATTTCCTTCTGCAGATTTCTGAGCAACCAATCTTAATGGGACACCGGGATTAGCTCCGTTACCCTGAACGTATGGCTTACAGTAAAGCTGCAAAAGGCTGAAGTAGCATATTGCACGTAAGGTAAGACCCTCACTTTTGAACTGACTGAATTCGGCATCAGTGATCTTCCCTGTAAGGGTCCCGGCATCCTTTGCAGCCTGTAATCCATCAAGGAAAACATTAATGCTGTTTATGTTGGCATAGATCTGGCCCCAGCAGTTCTGAACTTCGTTTGTGGAACTGACTTCAGAATGGTTCCATGAGGCAAAATTGGTAACAAGATTTGAGCTGCTTGGTATGAAATTGTCAGCCCTGACATCACCATATACCTGATATCTTCCACCAAGGAATGCGCCTGAATTCATATAATCGTACATCCCGTTCACCTGGGCTACTATCCTGTCCTTTGTATCAAAAACCGACAGATCGGAAAGAGATGTCTGAGGTACCGGATCAAGGAACTCTTTAGAGCACCCAATTGTAAGCAACAGCAAGAGTGCTATTGATATTTTATATATATTTCTCATAATCATTTTTATTATTCTGTTAAAAACTAATGTTTATGCCCATGGTATAAGTCCTTGCCTGGGGTGCTGTGTTCCTGTCAATCCCAGGAGTAAGGTTAGCATTACCATTTGTTGAAACCTCAGGGTCAGAGCCGGAATAGTTTGTAAACACATAAGCATTAAAGATCTGTGCATACAATCTTATTTTCTCGATATTCGTAACAGCAGGAAGTTTTTTGAAGGTATAGCCTAATGAAACCGTCCTTACCTTTACGTAATCTCCCTTTTCAATGTTTTCAGAGATCGGGAATGAGGATCCGTTTGAAATGTTATCATTCATGACTGGTTTCGGGATATTTGTGATATCACCTGGTTTCGACCATGCAGTTTCATACACTTCAACTGAATTGTTCCACCATCTCTGATCGCGGAGACCTGCTTTTGAACCGCAATATAGTTTAAAGCCAAGGGCATAGGTCAGTCCAAGTGAGAAATCAAGATTATGGAATGTAATGTTATTATCCAATCCTCCAAAATACTTTGGCAAAGGTGATCCCATAACTTTTGCATCAGCTGCTGTTGTTATTGCAGGAGATACTCCTGATCCATCCCTGTACTGCCATCTGGTGGCGGCTGAATTTTCAAAATAGAACAGGACTTCTTTCCCGGCTTTATTTACATATATTCTTCTTCCGGTTTCAGGATCAACGCCTCTTGTTTCTACTGCAAGGATGTTACCGATAGGTGCCCCGATAATTGTTTTGCTTGTAGTTTCAAGGCCGCCTGTCACGCCAAGTAATTCAGTAACTCCTGGAGCCAGAGCAGTAACTTCATTTTTGAGAGTACTGAAATTAAAATTCGTTGTCCAGGAGAAATTCGGTTTTGTAATGTTATAACTGGTAAGAGTCAGTTCTAAACCTGTATTATACATTGATCCCACGTTTGCCGCAATTGAATTGCCAGGCACACCTTTTGAGGGTGACTGAGGTACCGATAATACAAGATCATTAATGTCATTATAGTAATATCCTATCTCAGCCTGAATCCGGTCTTTCAGAATTCCGAAACTCAATCCCAGATCGTATTTATCGCTAGATTCCCATTGGAGGTCGGCGTTCCCAGCCTGTGAGAATGTNAGTGTCGGTGCGGCACCATAAACGCCTGAACTATACAGGAAGAGNGANCTGAAATCACCNACAGCTGACATATTTCCAACCCTGCCATAGCTGGCTTTCAAACGGATATCCGAAAAGAAGGTTCCAAGTGAGTTTGCAATAAATCCTTCATTAGATGCATTCCACATTACTGAAACCCCTCCAAAGGTACCAAACTTATTACCCTTGGCCAGNCCTGAAAAACCATCGCGGCGTACACTACCCTCAATATAATACTTCCTGTTGTAATTGAAAGATGCACGACCGAAATATGATATGAAATAGTTTTCACCTATACCGCCGCCAGTTGTACCCGGAGTAACCCATGATCCCTGGTAAACTTTAAAGAACGGGTCTGCAACATTAGTCGCCTGTCCGTACCATGATTTATCAGTAGTTCTCTGTTCCTCTATACCGGCAAGTAGTCCGACATTGTAAAGTTCTTTTATAGAAACATTGTAGTTGGCAGTATTGGTCCATGTCCACCTGCGGAATTTTTCATTGTTGTTATAAACATAACCATTCGAACCATAACCATCTCCTGTTAAAGGTGACTGAAAGACCATATATTCAGAAGTAAGGTTGTCCATTCCAAAGCTGGTCTTAAGTATTAGTCCCTTTATAGGTTCAACAGAAGCATAAACAGTTGAAAGAAGCCTGTCGGTTTCAGTTGTATATTGGTTCAGAGCAAGAATTGCAACAGGATTGTAATATCCGTAGTTTGTGATAGGTTGCCCCATATTGCCAATTGCTGAACCGGCAATATTAAAATCGCCGCTTCCGTCAGTTTTGTAAGGCCCCAGGTTTGGAGGCAGAACAAATGCCAGACGTGCTGCTCCTGCTGTGGCAAATGATGACCCTGTAACAGGTGCCTTGTTCAATCCATTCGTATAACCTATATTTACGCCAAGGGTGATATACTTGTTTAATTTATGATCGAGATTCAACCTGGCATTTTTTCTGTTATAGGTGTTTTTCTTTATCATACCTTCCTGATCGGTATAGCCTACCGAAAGAAAATAGGTCGTGGATGCTGTTGACCCTGATACGGTTACAGCATGATTATGCTGCAGGCCACTCTGATAGACATAATCGGCCCATCTTGTATCGATCGGCTTGCCATTTGCATCATTGACTGATGTAAACTTCGGAGCCGTGGCACCACTCAGGTTTACCCATGCTTTATTCTTGTGTTCAATGTACTGGGCAGCATTCATCATATCAAAAAGACGATATGGTTCCGTCATCCCTACGTAGCCATCATAGGTGACTTTGGTTCTGGCACCNGATCCGCGTTTTGTTGTAATGAGAATTACCCCGTTTGCAGCACGCGATCCATAAAGGGCAGTTGCTGATGCATCCTTAAGAATATCCATCGACGCGATATCAGAAGGGTTAATATCGGCCAAAGCGTTGGTTTCTGCGCTGTTTGATCCTCCGAAGTTACCGGTTGCAATAGGAACTCCGTCAACAACAACAAGAGGGTAAGAGCTTCCGGAAATGGAGTTAAATCCCCTGATACGGATAACCGGCATAGCATTTAAAGCACCACTCGGCATTGTAATTGATACACCCGCAGCTTTTCCCTGCAAAGCCTGGTCAAAACTCTGCACCGGGGCTTTATTGATAGCATCCAGATTTACCGAAGAAACTGCTCCCGGGATATCTCGCTTTTGTTGTGTGCCGTATGCAATTACGACAACCTCTTCAACATTGAAGATGTCCTGCTCCAGATTTGCATCGATACGAGTCTTGCCGCTGATGGCAATCTCCTGTGTTCTAAAGCCTATAAAGCTGAAGGTTAGAGCTTTGGAATTTGCCGGGGCTGAAATTACATATTTTCCATCAGCTCCGGTAATTGCTCCGATTGTCGTTCCCTTAACGGTAACGTTTACCCCGGGTAAAGCAAGTCCGTCCTCCGAACTTGTGACAGTACCCGAAATCTGCACTGTCTGACCTATAACAAGAGCGCTTGTTATAAGAAACAGTGTTAAAATCATTAGGATTTTTTTCATAAATATTCAGGTTTAGGTTAAAAAACGGACGACTAAGATATTCAATAAATTGAAATGACAAAAATCATAATTAATAATTTTTAACCTTTATGGCAAAATATTATGTCTTTTAATGCCAGATTTTGAAATAATATAATAACTGGAAATTCCAACATAGTAATTAATAATAATTTCATATTTTGTTCAGGGAATTGAACCAGCAGTTAAATCAGATTGAATTTCCGATTTACAGAATATGCTTAATAACATAAAACAAGCAACAGGCAACAAATAACTAATGCTTGATTATCTCTTCTGCCTTTTTGAGAATAGCCTCTTCTTCCCTTAGTGATTCTGATTCAATAGTCTGACCTTTCTTTATCAGATCCATTACAAATGCTTTGTCTTCGAGTCCTGAAGAATTTATCCTGACATTCATAAATGCTCCTCTGATACATGTCCTTATCGCCATCGCTCCGACAGCTGCATCAGTCACTGAATTGGGATTCCCCTTTTCTACCATTTCTTTCACAAGACTGAAACCTGAAAAGGCTGTCTCCATAACCTTAAAAGGCACAAGCATTGCTTCCCTGGTGGCTTCCTGAACTGCCGATTTCCGGATAGTGACCTCCTCTTCAGTTTTTTTGGGCAGACTAAAAGCATTCAGGATCAAGTTGAATGCTTCAGTATCCTCATCAACAAGCTGTATCAGCTGATTTTGAATTGCCTTGCCCTTTTCAGCCCAGTCGGAGAATTCCTTCCAGTGGTCGTCCCAACCTCTCTTATGGCTTGAAATATTAGCTACCATTGTTCCAAGAGCAACACCAAGTGAACCCATATATGCAGATACAGATCCGCCTCCTGGAGCCGGCGATTCAGAAGCGGTTTCATTCATGAATTCTTTAAGGCTCATTGAAATGAGCCTTCTTTTATTATTATTTTCCATAACATATTCAATAATCTTCTCCTCAGGTTTAAATTCATGTATATCGCTTAATCCCATTGATTTAACAGCTATTTTGATAAGTACCTCATCCGAAACCCCGGAAGATCTCTGTTGTTTTGTGAGGAAATACCTGCCTGCATCGAGTACCGACTTTAAGGGAATGAGTCCGACGAGTTCTGAACCGGTTACTCTAATACCCCTGGCGTCTGCTTTGCGGCTGACTTCATCNAAAGCGATGTGAACCGGTGTTATTGAAATATNTGTAAGGTTCATTGAAATCTGTGCGATTCCGTATTCCTCAATATACCAGCCAATTGCCTTAACGCTTTTAAGTNTACCAGGTACATTTATTAATTCTCCTTTCTCATTTTTTATATTCCTTCCTTTTTCCCTGACATCAAAAGCAATCGAATTGGCGCGTCTTGTCGATGTTGTGTTCAGGTTTACATTAAATGCAACGAGAAAATCCCTCGCACCCACAGCTACGGCACCCGATCGTTCATTAAAAATTGCCGGTCCGAAATCGGGCCTCCAGTCAGGATCAGAAAGTTTTTTTCTTAGTCCTTCATATTCGCCTGCTCTGCAATTTGCAAGGTTCCTTCTTTTCTCTTCGAAAGCTGCATTTTCATAGCAATAGACAGGTATTCCAAGCTCCTCCCCAATCCTTTTTGCAAGTCTCCTGGCATATTCAGCGGTCTCCTCCATTGTAATCCCTGAAACAGGAACCATTGGGCAAACATCGGTTGCTCCCATCCTTGGATGCTCTCCGTGATGCTTCGACATATCGATCAGTTCGCTGGCTTTTCTTACGGCTCTGAATGCAGCCTCTGAGACATTATCAGGTTCCCCTACAAATGTCACAACAGTCCGGTTAGTATCCCTGCCCGGGTCTACATCCAGAAGCTTTATTCCTTCAACTGATTCGATTGAATCTGTTATCTGCCTTATTATTTCCATATCCCTTCCTTCACTGAAATTCGGGACACATTCAATGATTCTTTTTTCCATTTGAAATACTTTTTTTACCACAAAGGTTCACAAAGGGCACAAAGTAAATATTATTATTCCTTAGTGCGACTTGGTGANATCCTTGGTGTCCTCTGTGGTTAATAAAATCAGTTTACTATTTTACCTTTAAGTATTACCTTATCTATCAAATTACTTCCGTAGGCATACGGGAAAAAGCTGTATGATGGCATTTCACTGGTAATAAACATATTGGCCGTTTTGCCCATTGCAAATGAACCATGTGTTTCAGAGATCCCCATCGCATAAGCCGAGTTTATAGTAACAGCATTTATTGCTTCTTCAGGAGTCATTTTCAACTTAATGCATCCAAGCGACATCACGAGCTTCATATTCCCCGAAGGTGAAGAGCCTGGATTAAAATCCGAAGCAAGAGCAACCGGAAGCCCGGCTTCAATCAACTTCCTTGCAGGAGGATCGGGTAACCCGAGAAAAAGTGCAGATCCTGGAAGAAGTGTAGGCATTGTATCAGAATTAAGGAGAGCATTAATTTCATCAGCACCCGTATGCTCGAGATGATCGACCGACAGGGCATTGTACTTCACACCAACCTGAACGCCACCAGAATTAGCTATCTCATTTGCATGAAGTTTCGGAGTCAGNCCATATTTCAGTCCAGCCATTAAAATCTGTTCAGTTTCCTCAACTGTGAAAAAACCCTTGTCACAGAATACATCTATATAATCAGAAAGCTCTTCTGAAGCAATTACCGGAATCATCTCATTTATTATCAATCCAATATACTGATCACGTATATTTCGGTAAGGTTCGGGAATGGCATGTGCTCCAAGGAAAGTTGATTTTACTTCCAGCAATGAGTTTTTCTTAATGCGTCTGATGACCCGGAGCATTTTAATTTCATCCTCAGTATTGAGACCATAGCCGCTTTTAATTTCAACGGCACCTGTTCCCTGAAGAATAATTTCATTTATCCTGATCATTGATTGTTCGTACAGATCATTTTCAGTTGTTTCATGAAGCTTTCTTGCAGAATTCAGTATGCCCCCTCCTCTCCTTGCTATCTCCTCATATGATAACCCACTTATCCTGTCGGAAAACTCCATTTCACGGCTGCCGGCATAAACCAAATGGGTATGGGAATCACAAAATGAAGGGAACACAAATTTTCCGGAGGCATCTATTACTTNAACATCATGTGAATTGTTTTGAACCTGTCCATCCGGGATATCGTCCATGCTTCCAAAACCCGAGATTTTATCTCCTTCGATAAAGATATAAGCATCGGTTATCTGGTCCAGGATCTTCATATCTCTGCCGCATCTTTTANGCTGAGGATGTTCTTCGATCCCGATCAATCCTTTAATATTTTTAATAAGCAGAGGCATGGATATTTAATCAATTAATTGCAGCGAAAGGTAGCAAATATTAAAAAAACTGTTTGTGATTTCAGGTTTTCTTTATCTTTATCGCTTTCAACAAAAACAATAACCNATGAAAAAGACACTGATACTGTTTCTTACAGTAATTTTTACAATCTCCTTATCAGCTCAGGTAAAGGAAGTAAAACCCGGGTGGAAACTTGATGGAATTCTTCCTGCCGTTTCATACGACTCCAACCTGGGTTTCCAGTATGGAGTCCTTTTTGAACTTATGAACCATCCTGATCCGGTCGCAAATCCTGAACTGTTTGATCATACATATACAGAAGTTTCAAGGTACACAAAAGGAAGCGGTATTTACAGATTCATGTTTGAATCGAATCATCTTATTCCCGGGGTGGAGTTTATCAGCGATATAAGCTATCTTCCAGACCTTGCCAACCAGTTCTACGGTTTTAATGGTTATGAATCTGTCTTTAACAAGAACTGGATTGATGACGAATCATCTGACTACAAATCAGCTATGTTTTATTCTTTTCAAAGAAATCAGTTTCGTTTCAGAACCGATTTTCTAGGTAAATTATCGGGGGATCACCTTAAGTGGACTGCAGGATTTACATTCCAAAATTTCAAGATAGGCTCGGTCGATATCGAAAGGCTCAATAAAGGCAGAAAAGAAAAATTACCCTCNGTCTCAGAAGAACCTGGTCTTTTTGAAGTGTACCGCGATTCTCTTGGACTTATGACCGAAAACGAAGCTGATGGAGGATGGATTAATACTCTCAAAGCCGGTCTGGTTTATGACAGCAGGGATAACAGGCCCAATCCTATGAAAGGGATCTGGACTGAAACCGGCATTGAGATTGCACCGAAATTCATGGGAAACGACTGGGGTTTTTCAAAATTCTATATCACACACAGACAATACTTTACCCTGGTTGAAAATGATCTTTCACTCGTTTATCGTGTTGGNTATCAGGCAACCATATCGGGTGATGCCCCCTTCTTCTATCAGTCACAGGTACTTACTTACCGTCTTACCGGACAGTCAAGTGAAGGATTAGGGGGATCAAGTTCATTAAGGGGAGTCTTAAAGAACAGGGTGATCGGGGATGCATTTGTGCTCGGAAATGTTGAGCTCCGTTGGAAACCTTTACATTTTACACTTCTGAAGAAAGCGAGTTATCTAGGTCTTAACCTCTTCTATGACCTTGGTAAGACTACAAAAGGAATTTCTCTTCCCGGAAATCTTCAATCCAGATTNAGCGGTGAGATGACCAAATATAGTTTCAATGATTTCTTTAATCCCGGTGCAGAAAAATTTCATCATTGCGCAGGTATAAGCATAATGCCAGTGTGGGGTGAGAATTTCGTTGTTGCAATTGATATCGGGAAATCATTTAATGAACAGGACGGGAATATTGGATTTGCGTTCGGACTCAACTACCTGTTTTAGAAATTCTTAAAACTTACACAGAGGATCACAGAGAATACATAGAGAATAAACAGAGATACATACAGGGAAGCACTNTGTGGAACTCTTTGTTACTGATTCTTAAAATCCCTTCAGGAAATAAGCCAGAGTATATCCGAAATAATTTCCCAGCAGATATCCGATTACCCCTCCAGTAAGCCCTGTTACTATTACATCTTTGTTTTTAAGGGCATTGGCTACTAACGGTACGAATGGAGGAGAAAAAACGAACGCAGTTGCTGTAATCAGGAAATTATCTGCATCGATTCGGAATATTTTTGCCAGGATAAGATGCAGGAACATCGATCCCCAATAACACCATGAAATAAAAAGGATCAGATCCCACATTCCTTTGCCGAACATTGTCCTGAGATCTGATGTCGAGGCAACCGTAAGGGAAAAGACGAGTATAAGATACATACCAAGCTGGAACGTTTTTTCAATACTGTTCACGGATTTAATAAGGGAAGCAAGAATTCCTAATGTTGTAATGGACAGTACTGCGACTGCCATTTTATATTCTTTGTAATTTTCAGGCACGAGAAAGTAAAGGGCCATTCCAATTCCTGCAATAAGTATACTTAGTCCAAGCGCTTTAAACAGAGGGTATAAGATCTTTTTATTCAACATACCCGAAAAATCATCAAGGCCTTCAGTTTCCTTTTTAACTAATTCATCATCGACAACGATTCCATTTTTTTCTTCAAACCTAGGAAGAATGGCCCTGAATAACCTGGGAGCAAGAGTGATAAAGAACAAGACCAGAAATGCACCTACAATCGTATCATAGGTAAAGAGAACAACAAATCGGTCAGCATCGACATCAAGCATCAGCTTAAGAGCAGCGAAATTAGGGGTTCCACCGGTATAAATACCTTCAAACATACCTGCCAGCTTCCAGGCGTCCGGGAAAGCATTCTTCCAGATAAAAAAACCTGTCGTAACCACTACAATTCCTGATAACAGAGCAAGTCCGACCGACAGGAAGCCTTTCCTGGCATACTTCAGCCAGCGTTTTACATTTAATGAAAAGAGCAAGAGAGGAAATGCAATAAACAGCGACAGNGCATAAAGCTTTTCCTGTATCCCTGCTATTTTATTGACCATAATATCTTCTGGGACAGCTTTCCCTCCCGCAATAAGAGACTCCAGAACCGGATTGCTTAGTACACTTTCACTCTGAATAGCAAGTCTGTAACCTTCACTTCCCTTTGGAAAGATCCCTGCAGTACCTATTATCAGGCCGAATAAATATGCCAGAACTATAGTCCCAAATTTCTGAAGGAAGCTCCACTTTTTGCACAGATAAATGATTACCAGGGGGAATAACAGGTCAAACAGGACCAGCAGAATCAATGTAAGCATATGCCAGGTATTAGGTCAAACCAAAATTAAATAAAGCAATTAACCCGACAGCAAATCGATTGAAAAATAGGTATTTATACTTATCTACTTCTCATCACAGTCACACTCATCAAAGCTTTTCTTGTACTGCTCAATAGCCCTGAGGCTCATACCCATGCTTGAGAACCCTCCGTCGTGATAAAGGTTCTGCATTGTCACTTTCCGGGTAAGGTCAGAGAAGAGGGCAACACAGTAATCTGCACACTCTTCGGCAGTTGCATTTCCAAGTGGAGACATCCTCTCAGAGAAATCGAGAAGAGAATCCATTCCATGTACACCACTTCCGGCGGTCGTAGGCGTTGGTGACTGGGAAACTGTATTAATTCTTACNTTTCTTTCGCGTCCATAAATATAGCCAAACGATCGTGCAATAGATTCAAGAAGTGCTTTGGCATCACCCATGTCGTTATATCCTGTAAGTGTACGNTGGGCAGCAACATAAGAGAGTGCTACGACAGATCCCCATTCATTAATAGCATCGTATTTGTAACAGGTCTGCAAAATCCTGTGAAAACTGAGAGCTGATATATCGAAAGTCTTAAGCATGTTCTCATAGCTTGTATTCTCGTAAGGAATATCTTTNCTGACATTTGGTGACATACCGATTGAATGAAGTATAAAATCAAACCTTCCGCCCAGGATCTGAAGGCTTTCAGATACAAGTTTGTCAATATCGACCATGCTGGTGGCATCGGCTACGATTACAGCAGAAGAAGTTATCTGCGCAAGTTCGCTGATAGTTCCCATCCTGACTGCAACAGGCGAATTGGTCAGAACCATTTCAGCACCATGCTTCCATGCCTTCAGAGCAACCTGCCATGCAATTGATTTATCGTTAAGGGCGCCGAAGATAATACCCTTTTTTCCCTTTAAAAGTCCTTCATTCATAGATAATAAATTATCAATTTAAAAAATCTTTTACCCTTTNCCAGCTTTTAAAAGCTCCTTCGCATTCTTTATAGCGGTTTCAGTAACTTCACTTCCGCTGAGTAACCTTGCCACTTCCCTTATACGTTCCGCAGGTGATAACAATTTAATCCTCGTAATTGTTGAATCACCTGTCTCTTCCTTGTAAACATGGTAGTGGAATGTCCCCCTTGATGCGACCTGCGGAAGGTGAGTAATATTGACAACCTGCATATATTCTCCCATCACCGAAAGAATTTTCCCCACCTTGTCGGCGACTTCACCTGAAACTCCCGAATCAATCTCATCAAAAATGATTGTTGGCAGATTCTTACTTCTTGTCTGCAACGATTTAAGGCTAAGCATCACTCTCGACAATTCGCCTCCTGAAGCAATTCTGGCAATATTCTCAGGGTTAGTCTGCTTATTCGCTGAAAAAAGGAAATCAGCAGTATCAATACCTGAAGAAGTAAAATCATTTGTTCCCGTCAATGAAATTCCAAATCTTGCGTTTGGCATGCCAAGCTGCTTAAGAATATCCGTGATTTTAGANTCAATTTCAGGGAGTGCAGCTCTCCTCTTCACCGATATTTCACGGCCAGAAGTTGTAAGGGAAACAGTTGAAGTTTTCAGAAGTTCCGAAAGTTCAGTAAGTCTATCGTCACTTGTTTCGATTGACTTTATTATGTTCTCAATTTCAGCCTTTTTAAGAATCAACTCATCCAGATTCTTAAGTCTGTGCTTCTGAATCAGCAAATAAAGATCATCGAGCCGGTCGTTGATCCTTTCAAGCCGGACCGGGTCGGCTTCAGTATCCCTTTCAATTTTTTCAATTTCATTTGCCAGATCATCAAGTTCTATTAGCACAGAGTTTATACGTGAGGGAAAGTTAAGGTCAGCAGGCAGAAAAGGGTTGATCCTGTCAATTATTGTTTTTGCCTCCCTTAACATAGCCAGCAATGAGTTATTGTCTCCCGAAAAAAGCTCTGAAACATTTTTGAGAGCAAGTTTAATCTCCTCGGCATGCTCGAGAAGCTCCTGCTCCTTCTCAAGCTCTTCCTGTTCTCCTTTCCGGAGCTTTGCCTCTTCAAGCTGGCTCAGGTTAAACTTAAAATATTCGAGGTCCGCCTTATTCCTGTCCGATTTGTCTTTCAGTTCAACATATTCTTTCTGATGCTTTTTGAAATCATTAAACAGACTTTTGTAGTTATTCCGGATCTCACTGGTACCTGCGAAAGAGTCGATAATATTTAGCTGAAAAGCATTATCGTTCAGCATAAGAACCTGGTGCTGGGAGTGAATATCAATAAGTCTTTCGCCGAGCTCTTTTAAAAGGTTGACAGTTACCGGTGTGTCGTTGATAAAAGCTCTTGATTTTCCGGCAGTATTGATTTCACGTCTGAGGATAGCATGGCTTCCGAAGTCAAGGTCATTATTTGCAAAGAAATCCTCAAGATCATACTCCTCAATCTTAAATGTACCTTCCACAATACATTTTTCACTCTTGTCAAGAAGTACGGCTGAATCTGCCCTTGATCCCAGAATAAGGGAGAGAGCACCAAGGAGTATTGATTTACCGGCACCAGTCTCACCTGTTATAATTGTCAGTCCGTTCCCGAGAGAAAGGTCCAGTTCTTTAATGAGTGCATAATTATGAACGGTAAGTTTTACAAGCATAGCCGGGAAATATAGTTATTTGGCGGCGGTTATCTTTTCATATTTAGACTTGTTTCCCGGATCAATCTCAATCAGAATTTGCATGACACGGCTTTTCTCCTCCGGAAATGCCTCAGAAAAAATATTAACCAGTTCATCAGTCTTCGATTCCAGAATAACCTGAAGAAGATACATATATGGGTCAGGTTTTGCCCTGTAAACCTCTAAAAGGAGCTTAAGGCTCTCAGCAATACTTGTTCTTGCTTCAGTTGTTCTTGATTCCATTTTGTCGAGGCCATTGATATTATATTCGTGAATGAACCTCCTCACTCCTTCATATTCCTTATCGAGTGTATTTTTTACAAGCCAGTACCTGTTTTTGTTTCTTGATCCGTCGTATGGTTTCCAGCCGGGTTCAGATGCATTCTGGGCATTTGTTACTATTTTTTCAGCAACCTGGAAGAACTCTGTGCCTCCCAGAGTGGAAAAAGAATCATAATCAAATCCAATTATCATATATGCATAATAGCCAAGAACTGACACAAGACTAGACCGGTAGGAGTTCGGGTCAAATTCAAGAGGCTGGAATTCGACATACCTGAACTGAAAATTGTTATCCATAAAATTCAACATCGTCGAATTGTAGGTAGTGTTGAATATCGGGCGCTTCAGCTGAACCTGTATTGTTCCCCTGAATTCATCTGCCGAAAACTGATCGGTAAGGTTGATAATTATGCTGCACTCGATTCTTTCGGCATAGCTGAAAACATGATTAGTCCAGACGGTGTTGTTCATGAACTCATAGATATCACGCTGCATTGATTCAAAAACCTGCCGGTTGGATCCCTGAATCTTCTGGGCAGAGACCTGAACATTACAGTTCAGCTCCTGGGAATAAAGCACTTCAGCNCCGTAAATCAGGATAATCAGAAAAAAGTACTTTAATAACTTATTCAATCGCATTAAGGCTTCATTTAAATCATTGACACTATTTTATCCAGAATATCCCGTGCCGCCTCTTCCTTTGATTTCAACTCAAATTTATTAATAATATTGTTCCTGTCAATTATAGTTATCCTGTTGGTATCATAGCCGAACCCTGCTCCCTTATCTCGCATTGAATTCAGGACAATCAGGTCAANATTTTTGCGTATAAGCTTTGCTGTTGCATTTGCAGTTTCGTTATTTGTCTCCAGTGCAAAACCAGCAAGTATCTGNGAATTCTTCTTCATCCTTCCCAATATTTCTGCAATATCTCTGGTAGGTCTCAGCTTAAGGATCATGTCATTCATGGACCTTTTTATCTTTCTGTCCTCTGCTTTTTCAGGTGTGAAGTCAGCCACTGCTGCTGCAAGTATTGCAATATCGCTTCCAGGGAACCTGGCGATGCATTCAGCAGCCATCGATTCAGCTGAAATAACATTTATTATGTTGACGGAACTGTTTTTCGGAAGCCTGTTAACCGGTCCAAGCACCAGATCGACCTCAGCTCCGTAATCTGCGGCAGTATCAGCGAGTGCGATACCCATTTTACCTGAAGAATAATTGCTGATAAAACGAACAGGATCTATCTGTTCGATGGTAGGGCCTGCATTAATAAGCAGTCGCTTACCTGTCAGAGGCTTATAATTTTTTTTTTTGAGAAGAAGGCTTTGATCTCCTTTACTATATCATCGGGCTCTGACATCCTCCCTTTTCCGGTAAGACCGCTTGCAAGTTCTCCGGAAGGAGCATCAAGAATGTGGTTTCCAAATGATTTAAGCGTATCGATATTCTTCCTTACAGCTTTGTGTCCCAGCATGTCCATATCCATTGATGGGGCGACAAAAACCGGACAGCGTGCTGATAACCACGTCGTGAGTAAAAGATTATCTGCAATACCGTTTGCCATTTTGGAGATTGTATTGGCAGTTGCAGGTGCAATGAGAAAAAGATCGGCCCATATTCCAAGGTCGACATGACTGTTCCAACTACCGTTTTCAGGACTAAAGAATTCAGTCAAAACAGGATTTCGGGATAAAGTTGCAAGGGTAAGCGGTGTTATAAACTCTTTGGCATGCTGCGTCATGATCACTTTAACTTCACATCCCTCCTGGATAAGAAGCCGGACAACGGTAGCAATCTTATAAGCTGCAATGCCACCGGTAACTCCGATAAGAATTTTTTTCCCTTTCAGCATTAATTGCTAGATTTTGCTTTTCCCCGCAACAGTATCAGGATTACGGTAGAATATTTTTCCTTCCTCAAGCTCCTGAAGAGCAATAAGGGTNGGCTTGGGAAGTTTTTCATAGAATTTGGATATCTCGATCTGCTCACGGTTTTCAAAAACTTCTTCAAGATTATCGGTAAATGAAGCAAACTCCTCAAGCTTTTTATTGAGTTCCTGCTTCATTTCAACAGAAATCTGATTAGCTCTTCTTGAGACAATTATAACTGTCTCATAAACATTTCCGGTATCTTTAGTCAACAGTTCCATATTACGTGTTACTGTTGTTGTTGGGGCTATTGATTTTCTATAATCCATACTTATTTACTTGTATTAACTAGATTAGCTGTGCTTTCAATTTTAAGGAACTTTGCGGTATCGTCATATATCTTTTTTACCTCTTTTGAATATTTCCCATCAGGAAACTCCTCCATAAACGAGAAATATTCATCAAGTGTTGCCTGGTATCTCTCCTTTTGCTTGTTGGCAATGCTTTTCTCAGCATAAACGAAGAGTGAATTGAGCTTGAGAAACATCATCTCCTCACGGTACCTGGAGTCAGAGTACTCTTTAAGGCTGTTTGACAAAGCAGTAATTGCAGCTTTATACTCTTTCATATTGTAATAAAGCCTTGCGTTAAGGTATGACTTTTCAACAAGCCTGTCCTGCAAAGTTCTGATATAACCCTTAGCCTCCTCTACCTTAGGACTGTTCCCGAACCTGTTTATAAATACATTGAACCCTTCAATTGCATTTCTTGAACTTTCCTGATCAAGCTCTGCTCTGGGAGAGATATTATAATCGCATTTTGCAGCCAGGAAAGTTGCTTCTTCAGCATACTTCCCGAATGGATATTGTTCGACAAGGGATTTGAAATATGATCCGGCCATGTCGTATTGTTTCATGCCATAAAAGCTCTGTGCATTAAGCCAGTTAAGTTCTTCAGCTTCCTCTGTGGCCCTGAACCGCGGAATGACCTGACCAAACAATTCAGAAGCCCGCACATATTGCTTTGCCTCAAAATACTCTCTGGCCTTAGCTTTCTTGAGATCATAGTCGCTGCTCTTCAGGAGTTTTTCGTATTCCCCGCANGAGCTGACAAGTATTGAAATTAAAAGTATTATGTAAAGCCTGACTCTCATAAAAAAATGTTGCGCAAAAGTACAGCTTTTTTTTTGAACTAAGATATGTAACCCTAATATTTAACTATTAGTTTAACAAATTAGGTATAAAACAGTATTAACGGGTGTTCCTAAATGCTTAAATTTGTGCAAATTTTTAAAAACCATCTAAACTATGGATATTTTCGACAAAATCAAATCAAACAAAGGAGCATTAGGTCAGTATTCCGATATGGCTCACGGCTATTTTATGTTCCCGAAGCTGGAGGGAGAGATAGCTTCCAGGATGAAATTCAGAGGCAAAGAGGTTCTTACATGGAGCCTTAATAATTATCTTGGCCTGGCAAACAATCCTGAGATCAGGAAAGCCGACGCTGAATATACAGAAAAATACGGACTGGCATATCCGATGGGTGCCAGGATGATGTCGGGACAAACGACCAATCACGAGAGATTTGAAAAAATGGCTGCAGAATTCGAAGGAAAGGAAGATGCGTTCCTTCTGAATTTCGGTTACCAGGGTATGGTATCCATTATTGATGCACTTGTCGACAGGCATGATGTTATTGTTTATGATTCCGAATCGCATGCCTGCATTATGGATGGAATGAGACTTCACATAGGAAAGAGGTTTGCTTTTCAGCACAATAATCCTGAAAGTTGCGAGAAGCAGATACAGCACGCTGTCAAACTTACCGAAGATACCGGTGGCGGAATACTTGTTATTACCGAAGGAGTTTTTGGAATGGCCGGGGACCTTGGCATGCTTGACAAGATTGCTGCTTTGAAGGACAAATATAGTTTCCGGTTNCTTATTGACGATGCTCATGGATTTGGTACAATGGGAGCCAATGGAAAGGGAACAGGCGAGCATTTCGGAGTTCAGGATAAGATTGATATTTATTTTGCGACTTTTGCAAAGTCCATGGCAGGAATAGGCGGTTTCGTGGCAAGCAAAAAAGAAGTCATAAACTATCTGCGGTATAATCTCCGCTCACAGATCTATGCGAAATCGCTTCCAATGGCAATGACTCTAGGGGCCATCAAAAGACTTGAGCTCATCCAGGCTCATCCGGAATACAGGGAAAAACTATGGACAATTGTAAGGGCTCTGCAGAAAGGTTTAAAGGATGCAGGTCTCGACCTTGGAAGAACTGAATCGCCTGTAACACCTGTCTTTATGAAAGGAGGAATAACACAGGTTACCCAGCTTATTTATGATCTGAGGGAAAATTATAATATTTTCTGTTCAGTTGTAATATATCCGGTTGTGCCCAGGGATGTTGTAATGCTGCGTCTCATACCAACTGCTGTTCACTCACTCGAAGATGTTGCTTATACGGTTAAGGCTTTCGGAGAAATCAAGAGGAAAATTGACAACGACGAATATCCTCATGAAATAGCTGATTTTACCAAATAGAAAAGATCCTGTTTTATATAAGGAGGCTGTCTAAAAGCTTGAAACTTCATTCATATTTTCTCTGTGGCTCTCTGTGCATTCTCAGTGGCACTATGCGTAATAAGTATATTAAGAACTTACACAGAGATAACTGAGTATACACAGAGGCCCACAGAGGGCTTTTATGACAGCCTCTTTTTTATTTCAGTATAAAAGACTTAATAAAGTTTGAACAATTTTTATTTCCATCGGTTATACTGCTTTCAATTCTTTTTTCCTGATTACCCTGAAAATATTTTATCTCTTTGATCAGAAATGAATATGAGCGAAAACAAGAACCAGAATACTCTGCTTAAAGGCTATAATATGCTTCTTTACTTTGCAGGAAGTATGGTGATGTATGAACCGGTTGAAGAATGTGTGGCTGATTTCTGGTCGAAGGGAATCTTAAAGTCCCTACCTGTAAGAAGCAGTAATCCACGGTTCAATACAGCTGCTTCACAGTTAAGGGAATCTTGCAAAGATAAAGCATTGTGTACCAGCATTCTAAAGGAAGATTTCAACAAGCTTTTTTCGCCAGCCGGAAAACCTCTCGCTCCTCCGCTTGAATCAAATTATATCGATAAAACTATTGCGGAAATACTTAATGCGGAGAAGGTAAGTGATTTCTATAATTCATATGGATGGATGAAAAGAACACGCTATAATATTCCTGACGATAACCTTGGAATAGAACTTCTTTTCCTTACACTTCTTACGGAAAAGTATATTTCCCTTGATGATGAGGCATGCTCTGCTGAAATGAGAAATGAAATAAGGAGGTTTATTAANCAGCATATCCTTTCGTGGATCCCAAACTGGAACGACCTGATGCAGAAATATGCCGGGACGCTCTGTTACAAAGGGATAGCAACACTTATATATGCATGTTGCGAGGATATTTATGACCTTATGGGAAATCCTAAACCTGAAATGAATCTTTCCGTTGAATTCAGAAATTAGGATTGAAAAAATTTATTATTGCGCCAATATAAAACTCNCTCCAACCTTCAGCAATCTGAGCAAACTCATTATNGGGAATATTTGTATGCTCAACAGTAACCTGGGAATTTTCCCCGTCAGGGTTAATTGATATAGTGACAATAGATTTCTCAGACTGATCACCAAAATACCATTCCTGAACAACTTTCCTGTCCTGAACGAATTCCAGGTTTTTTCCTGTGATATCACCTTCCCAGAGGGAGAATTCAGAATCCGGTTCAGTTGACATTTCAGCATGGTAGCCTGACCAGAGTTCTATTGTATATGGATTTGTCAATGCTGAATAAATATCCGATGGCTCAGCGTTGATCTTAAATACCTTTTTAAATGNTTTCATCTCTTAAATTTNGTTATAATTCAAAGAGTATTATTCAGGCACTCTGACAGATAACGTTCAGCATCGATCGCAGCCATGCATCCCGAACCTGCGGCTGTAACAGCCTGACGATAAACCGGATCCTGAACATCACCGGCTGCAAATACTCCCGGGATCGTTGTCTTTGTCGTACCGGGGATTGTTTTGATATAACCAGTTACATCAGTTTCCAGAAATACTTTAAAGACATCTGAATTTGGGGTATGCCCGATTGCGAGAAAAAATCCGTCGATTTTAATTTTTACTATCTCCTCTTCCGGTGTTCCTTTCTTCTTGACGAGAACTGCTCCCTCAACACCATTTTCACCAAAAAGATCAACTGTCTGATGTTCCCAGAGGATATCAATTTTCGGATTATTCAAGACTTTCTCCTGCATTGCCTTTGACGCTCTCAGTTCATTTCTTCTTACAATCAGGTAAACTTTGCGGCATAAACCGGCAAGGTAGGTTGCCTCTTCTGCTGCAGTGTCCCCTCCTCCTACAACAGCCACATCTTTTCCTTTATAAAAGAAACCATCGCATGTTGCACATGCCGAAACTCCCATTCCTGCATACCGCGACTCAGCCTCCAGTCCGAGATACCTCGCAGTTGCTCCTGTGGCAATAATAACAGTATCAGCCTCAATGATATTATTTTCATCGAATGTAACCCTCAGCAGCTTATCTGAAAAATCAGCATTTGTAGCAATCCCGAACCTTATCTCAGTTCCAAAGCGCTCAGCCTGCTTTTTAAAATCTTCCATCATTCCGGGTCCTGTAATTCCGTCAGGATAACCCGGAAAATTTTCAACATCTGTTGTGGTCGTGAGCTGTCCTCCCATTTGAAGGCCGGTATAGAGTACAGGTTTAAGGTTGGCCCTTGCAGCATAAATGGCAGCAGTATAACCGGCAGGGCCTGAACCAATTATCAGACAGTGTACTCTTTCAATGCTTGGATCCTCTGTATTGTGAGAATCTCTTGAAAGATCAAGAGGTTTAAAAATATCCATATTTTCAATGTTTCTTGTTTCTGCAAAATTAGTCGGGCAATTCAATCATCAAATGATTCTCAGCAATCTTTTTTACTCCGGGGGCAATTGAAAGCGTCTCATCCGGCCATTTATTACTTTCAAGAAATTTCTTATATGACATTTCATTACTGAATTTTACCGATATAATTACCTTTTCTGATTTAACAAAAACTGCCGTATAATTTTCAACTTCCTTAAAATAATCTTCAAGATCGGGCATACCGTTCATGATTCCAAGCTTCCCCTTCGCAAGGATGCAATTTGTCTTTATCGTCTCCTTTTTAATTCCGGGGAGATATTTTGAAAGATCTAAGTCATCATCAGGGATTTTGTCAGTTATTATTTTACCTATAGTAATTGAAGCAATGCTGTCAGTTTTGGTTCCTTGTGAATTTATTATACTTATATAGTATGGCCCCTTGCAGATCTGAAGCTGGTATCTGGTCCGGCAGGTAAATTCAGAAAGTGAGGGCATATCAAGGCATCGGTATTTCGAAACTGAAAAGATCCCGAAAGCCGCCTCCGGATCATTCATTTTATAGATTTCTGTCTTGTATTTTCCCTGCAAATATTCAATTTCAATAACCGANACAACTGAAAATCCGTATTCAAGATAGAGTTCAGCACCACCATCGATATATCCAAAAAGTGAGCTGCCATTAAATGTCCTCGGTGAAGAAAACCTGGCTCCCGGCAGATCAATCTTATTTACAGATGGAAAATCTTCGGGAAGCTGAGAGAAGCTGACAGGAGAATTTAGAAAAAAAAGAAATAAAAGAAATATACAGGTCAGCAGTTTATGCATTTTTGATTTTTTTAAAAATCCAGGTTTCATAACTCGGGGGCACTATCAGTGGTCGGTGTTTAAGGAATTAAAATCATAAATATTCACATAACTAGCTTATATCAAACATCATAACATCAATCTTGCTCTTATCCGAAACTCCGAGACCAAGTGAGGTTGCCATGGTTAAGAACGTAAGGGATTCAGGTGAAGAAGTTTTCTGCAGGCCTTCAGCAATTCTTTTCTCAGCAATCAGATCATATCCGACCCTGTCCATTGCCACCGGATCGGTAGATACCAGAAGGCTATTATAATTACATATGAACTGAGGATTTGCTCCCGGGCCACCATTGAAGCAGCCTCTCAACCCGTCGCAGATGTTAAGGACTGTCTTATCGCGCAGGGGGGCAAAAGCACACACCTCAGCACAGGTATCGTTCCACAGTTTTGCATGAAGCCTGCCAGTATTTGAGACTGAACCGAAGGCAAGGTTCTTCATGGCGTTGGTTATAGAACCACCCGCGTTTTTAAGAATCGGAATATTGATGATCTTATCAACCTCTTTTGTTACAATTTTTGTGAAATAGGAGAACTTGCCGCCGTTTACCATGTATGGCATTGTTTCAGCATCGTATTCACCTTCAACATCGGCCCAGTAATACCACTCTTTATCAATGTTTCTTTCCCCATACAGTTTTCCGTTTTTATCAACAAACGAGCCTTCTTCATCCTGCAGTTCCGTCCCTCTGATAGCGATACCCGGATAATTATCTTGCGTGAAGCCTGTATCCTTTAATTCCATTTCTCTTCTATCCCAGATTATTATATCTTTTCTGTCAATGCCGCTTTCTGTTAATTGTTTAACAACCGATTTGACGACTGCATGGCTTGTAAAAAGAAGCTTCCCGGCCACAGGATTGACTTTTAGTCCAATTTTCTCTCCCGGTTTTACAAACAATCTCCAGGCTTTTTTAATATCCTTCTGTCCGGTAAGTTCGAGCATCGATCTCTGAAGCATTTCGTATGCAGCTGCTTCGACAGGTATATCATCCACCACCGAATTGTTGTTCTTCACAATAACGACCTTACCCGGGTATCTTCCTGGCATTGAGGTTGATGATCTCGGNGTTTTTACAGCATCACTAATATTAGTGGAAGGTTTTGATGTGGTCTGTACCAGGTTTGCCGGAATCCCTGAAAGTGGTTTAAATGCGAGAGAGGCACCTCCTGCTCCAAGGATTGTAAAAAATCTTCTGCGATTAAATGGTCTTTCTTTCATAATAAAGATGGTCTATTTTGGATGTAAATATAACTAAATATGCATTGGTATCAGACATGAGACACTTGTGCCGGGTGCGACAGAGGAGCATATGAAAAGCTACAGGTACCAGGGATAATTTTATTTATTTACAGCCTGCTCCTCATGGCTTTTACGGAAATCAACTTCGCTATCCAACTCAGGAGCCTCCTTCAATGCATCCCATCTGAATTCCTCATCATATGGATCAAGGGCTTTTTGCGGATCGAAAATCCTTTCATCGACCATTTCCGTGGAATAGGGTGTAAAATCAGGCTTATTAGTAAAAAAATCCTGTAAAAGTGTAGCTGTTGCATCGAACTGGTTTAATGGGGGAATATCGCAGATATTATAAATAGTCTTCAGGATAGCCCCGAAGTTGGCATGTGTTTTAGATACATATCCTCTTTTTACCCATGGACTTATCATCATTAACAATGAACGGTGGGCATCAATATGGTCTCTCCCGTCCTGTGCATCATCCTCGGTCACGATTATAAGCATTTCGGGCCACCATTTTGAATGACTGAGCTTTTGAATAACCCTGCCAAGCGCCAGGTCATTATCGGCCATATATGACTCTCTGAATGGATATCCATCTCCGATCCGCTCTGAGGAGCCATGATCATTCGGAATGATCATTGTAATTACAGATGGAAATTCCTCCTGGCCCGACACCCACTTTTCTTCAAACTCCTCTTCGAACATATCAATCCGGAACTGATCGGGTACACTAGTATTATATGTAGCGTACTTTCTGGAGGTCCTGTCAAATAGAGGTTTGGGCATTGGGAACATCACACCCATTTTTATTCCGGTGAACTTATGCCACTGCTGTTCCTCGGCTCCTGAAAATTCAAATCCCTGTCCGAAATTAAAAAATCGGATATCGTTCCTTGAAAGATGCTCCCACATNCCNCCAGCTTCATTATAATCCTCCGGATAGANGGCACCTGATGAGCCTGCGACATACTTTCTTCCCGGAGCCGGACTCAGGAGATTCCTTGTAATATCCATTGAGCTGTTAATCTCGACCCATTCATTTGGATAGGTTCCCACCATCCATCTGTGTCCATGGACAGAAGCATCCGAATCGCAATAAAAATTATCGCTTACAGCAAATTCGCGGGCGAGTTTCTGGTGATTAGGCATCACGTTCACATTGGCAACCAACCTTGTTTTATCTCTGCTGGCCACATTTACATTCATTCCGAACCGGGCCAGTGATGGGTCGGCTTCAGCATTCTGAAGTTCCCCGAAGACTTCATCAAATGTTCTGTTCTCCTTTGTAATGTATACTATGTACTTTACCGGACTTTTTCTTAAGCCTGCAACCGGAGGAAGAGGATTCTTTCCATCATCCTGTATTTCTATTTCTTTGAAGGTATTATTTATTACCTGAAGGGTTGCCTTGTTCAAATCAATCTGATCAATATTGATTTTCTCGAAGGTTCCTAGCATTATATCCCCTACGTAGGTTCCGGTCTTTGAAAGTACAAAATCACTACCGGCGTTTGGTCCGGACCCAAGCCCCCGTGCTGTGACAACATATATAGTTTTATCGTCGGGAGAGATCTGAAGCTTTGTCGGAAACCAGCCTGTAGGTATATAACCCAGAACAGAGAGGCTCTTTGTATCAATAACGGCGATTGCATTTAACCCGCTGAGAGCTGCATATAATCTTAATCCATCATTACTAAGCTCAATTCCGAAAGGAATCAGACCCCTGAACATGTCAATTCTTTTATCAATATTCAGTTTAATCGTCCCGGTTGTTTTACCCGAAACCGGATCGAGCACTGAAATATTATCATTAGTGGCATTTGTGACGAAAACCTGATTTTCCCCTGCAGCGATTGAATTCGGACTTGAGCCTCCGACAATTTCAAGACCTTCAACCATTTCGCCCATCCTGTACCCTGTTTTCTCCTTTGAGATTACTTTATTGCTGTCAAGGCTGATAGTCCAGACAGATACTGCTTCCGGAACGCCAGGATTACCCAGTCCGGGGATAGTCCTTCCATTTATAGTTACTCCTGCTTCAGCTTCCCTGGATGGTAACCCGTATGGAGGAAAGTCAAGTCCGGACTGTTCAATATTCTTATCTGTCAGTCCGGGCGCAACAGGATAATCGAAAATACCGGTATTGGCTACATAGGCAAATTTACCATCAGGTGAGATATCCAATCCAAGAGGGAACCGACCGACAGGGATGCTGTGCAGTATCATATTGAGCTCAACATCCATTATAACCATTCTGAAATTAAACTGATCAAGAATATAAAGTCTCGTTTCATCATCCGATAGCTTTATATCACCTACAAAACTTTCAGTGTAAGTTTTGTTATCGCATGTACCGTTAATTGATATTCGCCTTGTATCCCCGAGTGTAAGTAAATCCAGGACAATAATGTCACCGCTGTCACCTCCACTTAAATAGGCGCTTTTATTATCTTTTCTCAATGCTGCACCCATATATGAACCTTTGTTATGAAATGGAGCAGTCCCCTCCCTGCTTGTATTATCAATTGTGTTAATAAGAGTCATAAGGTTATTGTGGACGGATAATGCCAGAGTTCCATCGGGAGACAAGGCCAAACCAAAAGGATCGGGAGCGATGCGGACAAAATCCCCGTAAGGCTTTACAAGTCGTCCGCTTGGTATTACACTTTCACCTCTTATGTTTACTTCACAATAGCGATTTATACCAGGTACCTGAAGAGTGGTGACAACCGGTTTATCATTACAGGACAGGACAAGGCTCATTAAAATGACTGACAGAACATTTTTCATAGCAACATTTTCGTTCCAATATCATCAATTATCCAAAGTTAGGATGTTTTCCTTAAGGTTATCTGCATAAAATTTTTCTGTTTGGATTTCTTGATTAAATTTGCAGCAGATTTTCGGGGTGTGGCGCAGTTGGCTAGCGCACTTGCATGGGGTGCAAGGGGTCGTCCGTTCAAGTCGGATCACCCCGACAAAATTGAAAACCCATCCGCTGACGCGGGTTGGGTTTTTTTATTAGATAAAAGTTCTAATTTTGTCACCATGAATGCAATACCAAATCTTACCCTGTTTTTGTCAACAGTATTTATAGGCTTCTTCGCCATGTTGAATCCTATTGGTAANACGCCAGTATTTCTGACGATGGTTGGTGAAGCTGATGAAAAAATAATTAAAAGAGTTGCATTCAGAGCTGTGTTAGCTGCATTTGTTATAATCACTGTCTTCTGCCTGTTTGGACATATAATTTTCAGGCTCTTCAATATTACCCTGCCAGCTTTCCAGGTTGCAGGAGGTATAATTGTGTTTTTTATAGGATATGACCTGTTAAAGGGTAAGCCGGCAGCAACACATAAATCAAAAGTAGTTGACTCATCCGCTAAATACGACGATCTGGCAATCTCNCCTTTGGGTATTCCTTTGCTTGCGGGCCCGGGAACCATTTCGACCGCTATGAACTTTGTCGGCCAGGGGAAAAGCTTTCTGAATACAATAATAATAATACTTGTTTTCGCAGTAATATGCGCCGTAACTTACCTAATGTTCATCCTTAGCAAAAGAATTGCTGATAAGTTAAGTGCAAGCCTTATAAAAGCGATTTCAAGAATAATGGGGCTCATTCTCACAGTGATCGCCGTTCAGATGCTGATTAACGGAATTTTTAATGTAATTAAAGAGTTCCCGGGAATATAACCAGTTTTCTGCCAATCGTCAATTCAAATCCACCAACGGTTGCACAACCCTTTTTTAATATCTGTTTATAGAATACTTTCGATATGAGTTTATGACAGGACAGGTCAGGACTCAAACGAAAAGATATTTTTGACAGACAGTAAAAGTGTTTCTTATTTAATTAATCATTAATTCTTTAAGCCATGAAAAAAGTTATTCTTTCAGCAGTACTTGTAGCCGCATTCTGTACTGCAACATTAGCAGGAAAAGTAGTTGCCAAAGGTCCGACATACACAGCTCTTGGAAACTACACCATCGAAACAGCTGACAATCCCGCATTTATTAAAGGGGAAGAATGTAAAACATTCACTATCAGCTACGAAAATTCTCCTATGGAGGTATCAGTTGCCATTTGCAAAGACCGGAAGTGCAAGAAATATGTCGTTGTTTCCGACAAGCTCTCGGTTCAGTATGTTTGCAACGAAAATTATTTCGGAGTTGAAAAGCTTGACAAAGCTTTTGAAAAGGATGGTTTCAAAACCAATGATTCTGATTTGAACCGGTTAGAATACTATCATCAGAAAGTTTTAACACCGGGCAAGAGAGGCGAACTTGAGGCAACTCAGCTGATAGCCTCTTATTTTCCTTTGCTTCTTAACAACCCTACCGAAGCTATTGCATCAAGGTAACTCTTTCAACAGGCCGTCCGGCCAACCCTGGTTTCAGGTTTGAATTTAACAAATAGGGGCGTACGATCGTATGCCCCTGTTTTATTTAATGCCGTGATGCTTTTTATCCCTTGAATTTAGACATATGTACCAGAAAGAGATCCTTTCTGTTCCTGGATACCGGGATCAGGGCTCCCTCGGTCATTTCAATATAACCTCCATCCTTGCGGATGTATTTCTTTACATACTTCAGATTAACCAGATGTGAATTATGAGGACGGAAAAAATGCCTGTCGTTGAGCAGCTCCTGGAATTCCTTCAGATGTTTGGAGACAAGTATTTTCCGGCCGCCAGCAAGGTAGAACCATGAATAGCTTCTGTCTGCTTCAATCCTGATAATCTCCCTTGGATTGAGGTACTCCATGCCGTCTGCTGTCGGAATCGCCAGCCTCGAAGGAGGTGATATCCTCAAATTCTCCATCAGAATCTTCAGGTTTTCATTTCCCTGAGAATGCTTCTCGGATCGCTTCTTAACAACCCTGTTTACAGCTTCAATAAACTCATTTATGTTAATTGGCTTTAGTATATAGTCAACGGCGCTGAACTTAATGGCCTTTATTGCATAATGATTGAAAGCAGTTATAAAAATGACATCAAAATCCTTTTCCGGGAACTGCGCAAGCAGGTCAAATCCATTACCATTCGGCATTTCAACATCAAGGAAGACCAGGTCGGGTTTTTTCTCAGTTATGGCAGCAACTCCCTGGACAATATTATTTGCTTTGGCAACAACCTCAAGCGAGTTGCAGTATTCCCCGATAATTGAATTTATAAATTCAACTGCATCCTGTTCATCATCAACAATTACTGTTTTAAGTTTTCTGCTCATGAGATTAAAGGTATATGAATTTCGACCCTGGTCCCGGCCGGATCTCCGTTTTCATCCCTGATGTCTTTGTACATGGTCTTCATGCTGGTACCATAAAGTTCATTCACCAGATCAAGACGCGATTTGGTGATCTGGGTTCCAAGCGAGTTATGATTGTTTTCCCTTTTAAGACTCCGCTCCTTTGCTGCATCACGTCCGATCCCGTTATCTTCTATGACGCATAAAATATGATCATCTTTCAGTTTCAGGTCGATATTAACAAATCCCTTCCCTTCCTTGGGCATAAGCCCGTGGCAGATTGAATTTTCTACATATGGCTGAATAAGCATTGTCGGGACCTTATGCAACAATGGATCTATTTCTTCATCTACAGTGATTTTATACTCAAATTTATCCTTGAATCGAATACTTTCAAGCTCAAGATACAGATTCAACGCGCTTAACTCATCACTTAAAGGGACCGAAGTATGCTGAGAGTTGTCAAGAACTTTCCGCATGAGGCTCGAGAATTTGGTAAGGTAGTTATTTGTTGCAAGCTTGTCATGCTGGTACATATAATACTGAATGGAGTTGAGCGTGTTAAATATAAAATGCGGATTCATCTGCTGTCTCAGGTTAGCCTGTGTTACCTCGCTGATCTTCCTGTTCATCTCACTTATCCGGCGTTTATCTTTAAGTTTTGAACCACGGAAAAGCAGGAGTCCGATTACAGTTGTTAATAAAACTAATCCGCCTAAGCCGTAGTTTAACAGACGATTATTCTTTAACCTCAGTGATAACAGTTCTACTTCCTTATTCTGGGTATCAGCTTCATACCTGATCCTGGCATCAACAAGGCTTTCAGAATTTCCTTTACTGATCCATTTATCCGAGTATTTTTTAAAAAGTATATAATTCCTGTAAGCATTTGAAGTATCTCCTAACTGCAGATACATGTTGCTCATATCCCTGTAAATCCACCATAGCTCGTAAATATCATTATCTTTTTTTGCCATGTCAATTCCTTTCTTATAATATGCTATGGCCTTTTCAGGTTTCCTCAGATCACTATAAATTGTTCCCAGATTTCCAAGCGAGTTGGCTGATGTGGTATACAATTTTGCATGTGCGCTGTACTTGATTGATTTTTCATAGTTATAGATGGAAGAATCATACATTTTTTCTAGGTAGAAGTTCCATCCGAGATGTGTCAGGGATGTGGCAATCAAAGCGGAATCCCTTAATTCCAGGGAGATTGAAATAGCTTTCCGGACAATAGAATCAGCCTGTCTGAAATTTCTTCTTTCAGATGTTGTGGTATCACCTAAATAAGAATATCCCAGTCTTTCATAACCGCGTCCGGCAAGTAATAGATTTTTTTCATTGTAAGCAGATTCAATCATCATCTGAAGACTTTGCCTTTCAGCTTTCAGGTCTCCGATAGTCCTGTAAACGTCATATTTTCCATAATATGCTACCGGGATAAGCCCTTTTAACTTTTCCTTCCTGGAGATAGTTATTGCTCCATCAAAATATTCAAGACTTTCTGCAAAAAAACCAGTTCTGAGATAATAACGGGCAAGAAAAATATTGGTCCTTGCCAAAACATCCGTTTCTCCGGAAGCTGAAGACTTATTAAAAGCTAAAGAAGCCTCCTCTGAAGCACTTCTTAAATCGCCTTTTAAATAATGATATTGTGCTTTGAGAAGGTGAAGCCGTGCGGGAAATTCAAGTTTCTCTTTTTCGCAGATAATTACAGCGCTGTCAATGCATTCTTTAATTATAACCAGGTTATTATCCTTTGATGAAAGAAATTTTGTACCCTTCCTGACCAACGCATTGATGGCTGCAGTGTCTTTCTGCGAGACGGAAGAAAATTTCTTTTTCAGTTCCGAAGCGTATGAATCTCTTTTTTCTTCTGCCGGAGAAGATACCTGAATAAAAATCAGGAGCGTAATAATCAGTTTAATGGCTTTCATGACATCTGCAACAGATTAAAACTCAATATAAAGTTATACAATTCTTTCAGGCCAGTCAGGTCAGGTGTTTAACTGTGGTTAAGATATCACTTCAAAAATGAATTTCAATTGCCCGCTTTACGGATTGCAGTTTTGAATTTACAAATGACCATATTTACCCGATTGCTGGGTATATCAGGTATTATTTTTGATATACTCTGACATAATCTACAAGAACAGTGTCCGGAAACCGGGTGGTTTCATCGGGATTTTTGGGCCATTCACCTCCGATTGCCAGGTTAAGAATAATGTAGTGGGGCTTATGAAATTCTGAGGTACTGTTAATACTGTCTTTTATACAAACGCCATGGAATCTTGAACCGTCAAGGAACCATTTTATTGAATCATTATTCCATTCAATTGAATAGTTATGGTACTGCGCCATAGTACAAGGGATTCTTGTCCCGGAGGAAACATGCTTCTCATTGTGCCAATGCAGAGTTCCATAGAGAATGTCCTCATTATTAATATGTTCCATTATATCAATTTCTCCGCATCGGGGCCATCCGACCTGATGGATGTTCTGACCCAGCATCCAGAAAGCCGGCCACATGCCCTGCCCTTTTGGCAGTTTCATCCTGGCTTCAATTTTTCCGTATGTCCAACTGTGTTTCCCATCGGTTGTGAGGCTCGCCGAAGTGTAACCAGCTGAATCATAAGGTTCTTTTCTACCAATAATTAGAAGATTTCCCTCATGGATTATGGAGTTTTCTATCCTGCGGGGTGTATAATACTGAAGCTCATTATTCCTGATAAATCCGACTTCATTTGTCCAGTCTGCAGAATCAGGCAGCCCCGGATTATTGAATTCATCTGACCAGACAAGCTTCCAATCGGGATTATTCCTCTGACTGCAGGCGGTCATCAAAAGTAATAAGAAAAGCAGCTTTTTCATACAAATGATTATTAAATTATTGATTGGGTTTCACTTCACGTACCTGTTCAGGTTTTCATACTTAACTTTCCATTTCCCGTTCATTGGGAACTGTTCCCCGTTGCACATCTTTGCCACAGCGGTTAACAGAGCTCCGTTTCCCGGAAGGTAGATTGCAAGCCTGGCATCCTGATAATTATGGCCATTTGCAAGGTAGCGGTTTTTGGGTACATCCATCATCAGGAAATCAATGGCTTGTTCTGATCTCCCGACCGATGCAGCCGACATCGCAAGCATCGGAAAATCCCATCCCCAGGCCGACTGCCAGTTCCACTTTTTCTTAATTGTATCAAGTGTACTTGAAAGAATTTTATTGTCGACCATATTTGTTTTCGGAAGCATGCCGGAGATTGCAGAAACTATTGGGTGATCTCTCAGATATCTCTCATTCATGTATGAATCTTTTGTGTCTTCCGAACAAAGATAGAGCCCTTTTAATACCGGAAGATCTGATATCTTTTTCAATACATCAGCCCATTGAGGGTCAGGATCCAGCTTCATTCGTGATCTCCATTGCTGCGCTGTTTTCAATCCCCAGTACCAGTAAATCAGTTCGAATGGGGGATTAATAGTTGTCTCCAGCTTCAGGCTCTCCTGCGCGGGTATCAAAACCGGACCAAGAACATATCTGTCCTTTTTGGTGTCATACCAGGCATAACTGGCCATAAAATCAGCAGTTGCGAATACAAGATCCTTAAATTTGTTCAGTATTCCTTCTCTGTTTCTTGAATTCTCATACAGTAGTTCTGAAAAGAATATTATGTGAGGTTGCTGCCAGATCAGGTAAGTTCCAACACTGCTTGGACTCTCTCTTCCATCAGGGCCAACCATTTTGGGCCATCTAATCCCTTCATAACCCTGGTTTTGAGCTGTTTGCCTGGCATTATTATATATTCTGCGATAATAATCCATTTGTCGTTCAAGTATCTGGTCCCTTTGCCATAAAGCAAAATGAACAGCATGCCACCAGTGCATTTCAAGGTGGAATTTACCATACCAGCTGTTATATGTCAGTCCGGTTTCTGCCGGAGGAAGAGACCCGCTACACTCGATTTTTGTGAGGTACTGTGAAAGCACCACCCTTCTTTCAAGCTCAAAAGCACGAGGATCAGAACACGATGAGAAGTCTACGGCTCCTCCGGTATTCCAAAAATCAGACCAGCTCTTTCTGGAAGCCTCCACTGCCTCACTAAATCTGTCTGTTATTCCTTCTGGGATATTTTTTGAGAAATGACATGAGAATTCAAGAACAGAATCTCCGGTGGGATCAAGGTAAAATAAGTGTTTACCATACACTTCCAGATGTGCATTCTCATGATACACTTTTACATAATAATTATCATTATCCTGTTTCCGTTCAAAAAGCGTTTCATTACCTGAATCAGATAGTATCTTTGTCAAATGCTTATTAGGCTGATCAAAATCATAACCCAAAGGAGATGAAACTCCCAGAGGAAAACTGATCCTGATCTTCAGTCTTCTCTCTTTTATCAGATTTGAGGTCACACTTACAGAGACAAGATCCTTATCTGGATGACAAACAGTTATGACTTCCACCGGAGTATTTTCTACTGTAAACCGGCTTTTTATCTTACCGGTCCATAAATCAAGCTTCTGAACAGGATCTATGATATCACCGATTTTTATTTCGCTACCGTTTTCTTTAATTATCTGCAGTCCGATCATCCCCAGATGGATGCGGTGAGGATTATTTCTTAACCATTCAGAAGCTGCCATCTTCGCTGAATCTTCATTCCCCCTGAACTGATGAACATAAATCACCTCCCTCCCATGAACCTCATATTTCTTGTACACATCTGACAATTTATAACCTAAGGGATTATCACCTGTGTGCCATCCCCAGTTTGACATGGTTCCAAGTGGAATACCCTGGGAGTAATATTCAGGGAATGTTTGTAATCCGGTTATATCGGTCGTAAAAGCAAATTCGCCATTCCCTACTGACAAGGAATTAAGACTGTCGATTTTTGAAATTTCAATATTATGCCGGGTGACAAGCGAGAACCTGTCAATCTTCGGATTTTTATTATAACCAGTGCAGTCGGATATAATTATTGAAATAAAAGAAATAAATAGAAATATGTGGAACCAGTTTGTTTGGAAAATCGGAATATGATTTTTCATTTCTAAGTCGTTAAAGACAAATTTAGTTTTTTTAACCAAACGCAGCAAAGGATTGCCAGAAGCTCAAAGAAGTAATACAATATATTATTTTAGTTTTGTGAAATAACTCGGGATCTGAAAATATGGATGCACAAATAACAATTATTGGTGCCGGTGTTGTGGGTCTGGCTATCGCTGAAAGGGTATCAAAAGAATTTAATGATGTATTCCTTATCGATAAATATCCGACATTTGGCCAGGAGACAAGCAGCAGGAACAGTGAAGTTATTCATGCTGGCATATATTATCCTAAAGGAAGTTTGAAATCACTTCTGTGTGTTGAGGGAAAAAGGCTGTTGTATGATTATTGCAAAGAAAATGATGTCCCTTATAAAAATTGCGGCAAGCTTATCGTTGCAACTTCTGAAGATGAAATACCAATTATTGAGGGAATACAAAAAACGGCATTCAATAACGGTGTTGAAGATCTGGTGATAATCGATAAGAGCAGAATTGCTGAGCTGGAGCCTTCGGTTCTCGCTTTGAAAGCCATTTTCTCACCATCAACCGGAATTGTGGATTCGCATTCCCTTATGAAAAGCTATGAAACCGGTACAATCAATAACGGTGGCCATATTGTATATGGAAGTGAAGTGACAGGAATAAAAAAAATTGAAAGCGGGTTCGAAATAACCCTCTTTGATTCTGATAAGAGCAATTACATGTTTACAAGCAAAATTGTAATTAATTCCGCAGGACTGACCTCCGATAAAGTCTCTGAGATGGTTGGCATAGTAGATGATAAGCTTAAAATAATGTTCTGCAAGGGGGAATATTTCAGACTCAGACCACCGAAGAATCATTTAATAAACAGGCTTGTTTACCCTGTCCCGGTGCATAACCTTGAGGGTATTGGCATTCATGTTACAGTCGAAATGAATGGAGGAGTTAAACTAGGCCCTGATGTAACATATCTGCAATCAAATAAATACGATTATAAGGTTTCCCCTTTCAAACAGGAAGCTTTTTTTAAGTCGGCCAGAAAGTTTCTGCCTTTTTTAGAATATGATGATTTGTCTCCTGAAATGGCAGGTATACGTCCAAAGATTCAGAAACCCGGAGATCCGGTCATGGATTTTTATATTAAGGAAGAAAAAGAGAGAGGGTATCCTGGATTCATAAATCTTATTGGGATTGAGTCACCCGGGCTAACTTCTTCTCTTGCTATTGCGAACTATGTTAAAAAACTAATAAGTATCTGACATTTATTATATAATTTTAATCTTTTAAAATAAGTTGAAGAACTAGTAATAACGTTATGAAAACAAAAATTAGCATTACCTCGGTTATAATCTTGCTGTCCTTATCGTTCATGACAAACAATATTCTGGCACAACAGAATCAAACAGGAAACGGTTTTGTTCCGCAGGTAGGTCAGCAGGGCAAGGATGTGGTATGGGTCCCTACTCCACAGGAACTTGTAAACAAAATGATGGAAGTGGCTAAAGTCACACCAGATGACTATGTAATTGACCTGGGATCGGGTGACGGACGAACAGTAATNACTGCAGCAAAGATCGGGGCAAAGGCAAAAGGAATTGAATATAATCCCGACATGGTAGCGCTTTCTAAAGTTAATGCAAAGAAAGAAGGAGTCAGCGACAGGGCAGAATTCGTTCAGGCTGATCTTTATGAAACTGACCTAACTAAAGCGACTGTTATAACTATGTTTCTCCTGCCTGAAATAAATCTGAAGCTTCGCCCCAGGCTGCTCGATCTGAAACCAGGGACGAGGATTGTTTCAAATACTTTTACGATGGGAGAATGGGATGCAGATCAGGAGGTTACAACCGAGGAGAACTGGAACAGCTGGAACACGGCTTACCTTTGGATAATACCGGCAAAAGTAGCCGGAAAATGGAGACTTGGAAACTCGGACCTTGATCTAAGCCAGGAATTTCAGTTTATTCACGGAACATTAAATACTGGAGGCAAATCCCTTACAGTTACCGACGGGAGACTGAACGGCAATTCAATAACCTTTACAATCAATAATGAGAAGTATTCAGGTACCGTTACGGAAAAAATCATGAAAGGAACAGTGACAAATTCATCAACAGGTTCCATAAACGATTGGTCTGCAACCAGATAGAATTTATGCCCCGGTTACTTTGATTTGTTTCTGATAAGCATTTGCAGTTCAGAGATTTCATCTCTGAGTCTGGCAGCCTCTACAAAATCAAGCTCTGACGCAGCTTTTTCCATGTTCTTTCGAGTTTTTTCTATGGCCATCTCCAGAGCCCCCCTGTCCATGTATTTAACTACAGGATCTGCGGCCAGATCAGGTTTTTCTGGCTCAAAATAAGCTTTAACCGCAACTCCTTTCTTACTAAATCCGCTCAGTATTGAACCTGTTTTTTTATAAATCTGCCTGGGAGTAATGCCAGCCTTCTCATTATATTTCAGCTGTTTTTCCCTGCGGCGATTGGTTTCATTAATCGTCTCCTGCATGCTTCCTGTTATCACATCTGCATACATGATAACTTTGCCGTTAAGGTTACGTGCAGCCCGTCCTGCCGTCTGGGTGAGGGATCTTGCCGAACGAAGGAAACCTTCCTTATCAGCATCGAGAATTGCAACAAGTGATACTTCAGGAAGGTCAAGGCCTTCCCTTAAAAGATTCACTCCGACCAGAACGTCAAACTGACCAGTGCGCAATCCTTCCATAATATCAATACGTTCAAGCGTTTCAATGTCAGAATGAATATATCTGCATTTTATGTCATATCTTAACAGGTAGGCAGAAAGTTCTTCCGCCATTCTTTTGGTGATTGTCGTAACCAGTGTTCTTTCACCTTCCTTGGACCTGCTCCTAATCTCAGCCATAAGGTCATCGATCTGGTTAAGGCTTGGTCGTACTTCAATCGGAGGATCCAGGAGTCCCGTTGGCCTTATAACCTGATCCACAATAACTCCTTCACTCTTTGCAAGCTCATAATCGGCAGGGGTGGCGCTGACGAATATTGTTTGCCCGGTCAGCGATTCAAATTCCTCAATACGCATTGGTCTGTTGTCGAGTGCTGCAGGCAGCCTGAAACCATACTCCACCAGAGTCTGTTTCCTTGAATGATCTCCTCCGAACATTGCCCTTATCTGTGGTACACTGACATGACTCTCGTCAATAATTGTCAGAAAATTTTCAGGAAAATAATCAAGAAGGCAGAAAGGCCTGGTTCCGGAATTTCTACCGTCAAAATACCTTGAATAATTTTCAATACCGCTGCAATAACCAAGCTCTTTTATCATTTCAAGATCGTACAATACTCTCTGCTCCAGCCTTTTTGCCTCTTCCCTCTTACCAATATCCCTGAAATGGGTNACCTGTTTTACAAGATCATCCTGGATCTGGCCTATTGCCTGGTTTATCCTTTCCCTGGTTGTGACAAAAATGTTTGCAGGGTAGACAATATATTCGGTCAAAGTGTCAACCCTGTTCCCGCTGACAGGATCAAACGACAGGATTTCTTCTATCTGCTCTCCAAAGAAAACCACGCGGATACCTAAATCAGCATACGAAGGCATTATATCAATCGTATCTCCCCTGACTCTGAAAGTCCCATGCTTGAATTCAAGCTCATTACGGGAGTAAAGACTATCGACCAGCTTTCTTAAAAACAGGTTCCTGGCTATGTTCTGCCCTTGCCTGACATGTACAGTGTTTGAATGGAAGTCTTCAGGATTTCCAATACCATAGATGCATGAAATTGAAGATACAACTATTACATCCTTTCTCCCTGAAAGAAGTGCAGAGGTCGCGCTTAGTCTTAGCTTTTCAATTTCTTCGTTGATCGACAGATCTTTTTCAATATAGGTATCTGTAACAGGAAGGTATGCCTCAGGTTGGTAATAATCATAATATGATACAAAATATTCGACCCTNTTTTCAGGGAAGAACTGCCGGAATTCTCCATAAAGCTGTGCAGCAAGCGTTTTATTGTGACTTAAAACAAGAACAGGGCGCTGGACCTTTTCAATTACATTGGCAATTGTGAAAGTCTTGCCAGAACCAGTTACGCCCAGAAGGGTCTGGTAAGGAATACCTTTCTCAAGCCCGCTTACAAGTTGGCTTATAGCTTCAGGCTGGTCACCTGTGGGCTGAAAATCAGAGATGAGCTTAAATTCCATTGCATCCCAAAAATAGCTGTTCTTTTTATTATCCTGTTTTTTTTTCTTTCTTTTGACAATCAGAAATCCTCTTCGGATGCATTTACTTGTAAAAAATTATTATCGCCTTTTAATCTGTTTTATATGGCTGACCTCTGTTTTAAGTAAATCTTTATTCGCCCAGCATTTCAATATTCAAACATTTACGACAAGGGAAGGATTATCCCATAATGATGTAAGGGCAGCAGCTGTTGATAGCTCAGGTTTTTTATGGATTGCCACTTGGGACGGACTTAGCAGATTTGACGGGTACACATTTAAAAACTATTTTCATAAAACAGATGATTCACTTTCGGTACCATATTTTTCAATACTAAATATTGTGGTTGATGGAGCCGACAATTTATGGCTGCTTACAGATAACAACCTGGTAGTCAGATATGACCTGTCGAATGATGTTTTCAACAGGATTGATCAGTTATATGACAGTTTGCCTGAATTCTACTCAAACATTAGTATCGATGAAGCCGGATACCTGTGGCTTATAAATTCTGACATGCTTATAAGATTCGATTTCAGGAAGAAAAGATTTGACAAGTTTGACATTTTTAATCAGGTCGGTAATTTAAGGAAAACTCTTCCTGACGGGGTTCCTTCAATTTCAACTTTTAGTAATGACAGGGTATGGCTGGTTTATGATAACATCTATGAATTTGAGAAAAACTCAGAAAATAAGCTCATTCTGAAAAATAAATATATTGTTGACAGTCAGAATCATATCAGGAATTTTGATTTCAGTTATTGGTACTGGTACANGATAGTGTTTTCAGACTCCGGGGGGAAATGGATTTTCTCCAACTCGGGATTATACCTGCTTGATGAGAGTACAGGAATATTTAAGGAGTTCCCCCGTATTCCACCCCTTGGTGAATTCAAAGGCGATGGGTTTATCTCCTGGGCAACCAGGGATAATGGGATCTATGTCTATGATCAGGTTGAGAAAAAACTATCAAACCTACCATTGCAATACTGTCAGCTTGTAAAAGGAATTCTTTGCCAGAATAAGAATCTTGTATGGTTTGCAAACAATTCAATTACTGGTGCAGCGCTTGGCATTAACCGTGTCGTATTCACTCCAGACTATTTTACAAACTATGACATCCCTGTCGAAAAAAATGACATTCCAGCCGTCTATTCTATCGCTAAAGATAAGTCTGAAAGGCTTTGGGTTGGTATGAGAGGNAAAAATTCTTTAATGCTGATTGATTCAGGAAGGAAGGCAAGAAAAATTACAATCCCTGTATTCAGCAGCATAAATGATCCGGGTGCTGTAAGATCCCTTACAGCTATGTCCGACGGNATATGGATCGGTTACTTTAAAGATCTATTGTTGTTTTACGATTTAAAATCGGGAAAATTTATCAGGCATCTGCCCGGACCAGGATTTTTCAGACCTGTCGCCGTAAATAAAGAAGGGCACCTGTTTCTCGTGAGGTCGGACAGTTCAATTATTATGTACAACACTGAATCAAGAAAGATCGAAAACAAATTCCATTACGGACCTTTTGCTCCGGTTTATAAGCTTTTGATGGATGAGAAAGATATATTGTGGGCAGGTTTGAATCAAAGTGCACTAGTGAGAATTGATCCTAAGGCNNATAAATCTGAGACCTTCTATTTGTCAAAGGATAATTATAATATTGAAGATATATGCATTGGAGAAAAAGGTGATTTATGGATGGCCCTGCTTGGAGGAGGTGTTTGTCGGTTTAGTCCCGCAACAGGTAAGAGAGTTTTCTATACCACCTCTGACGGGTTGGCAAATAATATGACTTACAGCATCCTTAAGGATAGGACTGGGAACATGTGGGTTTCAACAAATACCGGTATTTCGAGAATCAATCCGGCAACGGGNATAATTAAGACATTTGGTGCGAATGAAGGTTTGAACATTAATGAATTTAATTCAGGTGCTTCATATAAGGACAATTATGATCAGTTCTTTATGGGGGGAATGGGAGGTTTGGTAAGTTTCTATCCCGATTCTATCAATAATGAGCTTATTGAAACNGCAGACCAGATGATAATCGTAAATGAGATTAAAGTCTCNGGGGAACAAAAACATTATAAAAGATCAGTGGCAATGCCAGATACACTGTTTTTAAACAAAGGGGAAAATAACATTCAGGTCAACTTCTCGTCAACAGATTTCNTAAACTCCGACAGAACACTCTACAGGTATAAACTTTCGAAGCTTAATGAAGACTGGATAGAAACAGATTCAAAGAACAGAAGCATAAATTATACAAACCTTAAACCTGGCTGGTATAATCTGGAGCTTCAGGCAACAGATCGCGGTGGTTTCTGGAAGCCATCCAAAGAGATCAGGATAAGAATAAAACCTTTTTACTATGAAACCCTCCTATTCCGGATTGCCATTCCTTCAATAGTTATTTTACTGATCGCCAGCATGATACTCATATATATCAGGCAGCTTAAACAGAAAGCTGATCAGAAACAGAATGCATTGCGCCTTCAATCACTTCAGGGACAGATGAATCCGCATTTTATTTTCAATTCTCTAAATTCGATAAACTATTTTATCTCAAAGAATGATGCCCTATCAGCGAACAGGTATATAGCTGATTTCGCTAAACTCATCCGATCGATACTATACAACTTCAATTCTGATTTCATTTCACTTGAAAGGGAGATGGAATCATTGGAAGAGTATCTTAAAATAGAATATCTGCGTTTTGGCGACAAGTTCAATTATAAAATCAGATCGAACCTTGAAATTATACCTGGTCAGATCAAGGTTTCACCAGGACTAGTTCAGCCTTTTGTTGAAAATGCCATCTGGCACGGTGTCAGAGGCCTTGAGGGGAGAAAAGGTAATGTATCTGTTAGTTATTCCATGGAAAATGATAAACTGACCTGTATTGTTGAAGATGATGGTATCGGAAGAAGGAAAGCCAGAAATCTTAAGAATAAGATCGATCAGAAAGTTTCTAAAGGTATTTCCATTGTNACTGAGAGACTGAATATTATAAATAAACTCCAGAAAAGTAACTACCGGATCATAATTTCTGATCTTTACCCTGAAAAAGAAGAGACCGGAACGAGAGTCATTGTTGANATACCGATTAAAAAAAGTTAAACCGAGGAATATGNTGAGGACGATTGTAATTGATGATGAAAAGCTTTCAAGGGAGGTGATTTGCAACTACCTTAGATCGTATTGCAATGATATAGATATAGTTGCAGTTGCATCAACAGTAAAAACAGCTTATAAAGCCATTACTAAGCACCACCCCGATTTTATTTTTCTGGATATAGAAATGGCTGATGGAAAAGGATTTGACCTTCTTCTGATGTTCGAGAAAATCGATTTTAAGGTAATATTTGTTACGGCCTACTCGGAATATGCGGTTAAAGCATTCAGATTCAGCGCGGTGGATTACCTTCTTAAGCCTGTCAAAATTGACGAGCTGATTTCTGCAGTTGAGAAGGTCAAATCTATCAAGGACCAGAGTCCGGCTATCGGAACTCTCTCCGAGCTTATGATAAACCTTGGTAAAGAATCAGCACTTCCGCGGACACTTGTCATTCCGCATCTAAAAGGATTTGATGTATTGAAGATTTCTGAAATTATAATGTGTGTTGCTGATGGTTATTGTACAATTTTTTTTGTTAGCGGCAACAGGAAATATACAAGTTCGAAGAACCTGAAGCATTATGATGAAATGCTTGAAGACCTGAATATAATAAGAGTTCACCATTCATACCTGGTCAATCTTAAACATGTTCTAAGTTACAGCCGTCAGGGAGAGATTCTGCTTACCGAAGGGCATAAAGCTTATCTTGGAGATTCATACAAAAATTATTTCACAAAGTTTTTTGGCGAAAAGTAGCATGGACAGTATTTAAAAGGTTG
>JGI20214J51650_10000020_pt1 | contig 101876 bp, 98 predicted proteins | sample WetSurMetagenome_FD_51650 | JGI IMG/M metagenome (IMG submission 51650)
AGAATCCCAGTCCTGCGCAGAGGCATCCCGCAGGCAGCAGNCAGGGTTTTGCCTTTCTGTCTGAAAAATAACCGAATATCGGCTGCACGATCGACGAAGAGAGATTCGAAAATATAAGGATCAGTCCGGCAGTTGTGTACGAAAGATCGAGTTTCGCCTTCAGAAAGGGCAATATGACAGGCAGGGAGCCCTGATATAAATCAGTAATGCAATGGCCCAGCGAGAGCATCAGCAGTATTTTGAGATTAAACTTGTTCATTGGTTAGATATTTTATCCCGGATTTGCAGCAAGCATAAAATATTTATTGAATAGATATTCAGCCCATCATCGATAGCCGCATCTCGGTTCGCCAGATTAGAATAGTTTCATAGACTAACGCAGACAAGTAAAAGGCGCTTGATATTATTGACTGAACTTATTACTCAACGACCTGCGCCGGGCTTTCGATACGGCCACCCATAATGTATATTTTAATCATGGCTGCTTTTCAAATGAAGAATCCGGGTTTATGTTATTTGCAATGGTTTTAGCGCGCCATCCTGCCTTTCTTTTCTTAGCGGTATATTCGATCGATAACACTACATTTTATATGTCTGCAGTTAATCATAGCAATGTTCATCTTTTGATAGTCAAAACAAAAGCGGACATTTCGGAAAACGTTTTGAATCCGATTGTCTATTGACAACTGCGAGATGTCTCTGATATTATAAACGCACAAAAAAAAGCCACGAAGGCTTTACTCGGCCAGAAGGACCGGGGAGCTGTTCGTGGTTTTTTATTTTGTGTATGCAAAACCATTGGCCCCCCGGCTTTTTTCGCCAAATTAAGGGAGGGTTTTAAAGATGCATATTCCTGATGGTTATCTGAGTCCGCAAACGTTTGTTCCAATGTTTGGTGTCGCTGCCGCGTTCTGGGCGATTGCATTACGCAAGGTCAGGGTGAAGCTGTCCGAGCGACATATTCCTTACCTCGCCATGGCAGCCGCCTTTTCTTTTTTGATCCAGATGTTCAATATCCCGATTCCAGGAGGAACAACCGGCCACGCTGTCGGCGGGGCCATTATTGCCATTCTGTTGGGACCGTGGTCTGCTGTGCTTGCTATATCGATAGTTTTGATAATCCAGGCTATTGTGTTCGGTGATGGAGGGGTCACGGCTATCGGCGCCAATTGTTTCAATATGGCGGTTGTCATGCCGTTTGTTTCTTATTGGGTGTTCAACCTCATCAAAGGCAAAGAACAAGTAGGTGTGCGGGCTGTTGCAGCGGCCTTTCTGTCCGGGTATACTGGTCTCGTAATAGCTTCGATTTCGACTGCAGTCATGTTCGGCATCCAGCCGATGATTGCTCAGGATGGACAGGGATTACCGTTATATGCGCCGTATCCGTTATCGGTTGCGGTTCCGGTTATGGCTATCGAACATCTTGTTTTATTCGGCATAATAGAAGGTATCGTTACAGCCGTGATACTGAAATATTTCATGAAGCATGAGGTGGGTATAATCCATGCTTTCGGCGAGGTGTAAAATGACGACATTTCAGAAAAAGCTTTGGGCAGGACTTGTGGTAATGGCGCTGTTGAGCCCTCTGGGAATATTATTGCCTTCTTATTTTGATGCGGAGGATGCGTGGGGGGAATGGAGCGGCGAGAAATTGAATGAGATGTTAGGCTATATCCCCGCAGGATTTGAGGAGTTTGCGGATATTTGGAAGGCCCCGATTCCTGACTATAATCTGGCAGGAGAAGGGGCGTCTCTCTGGATACAGGCCGGGTCTTATATCTTTTCCGGAGCGCTCGGTATCCTTCTTGCTTTTTGTTTTGTGTATGCGCTTGCGAGGATCATAAGGCGCAATGAGTCCGAATTCTCTGCTGAAAAAGAATGATTACCAATAACGAAGGAGCAAGTATGAAACAAATCTTATGCGCAGTCGCAATCTTGCTGGTCACGGCGTCGAGCGGTTTTGCCGCCCATCCGCTCATTACCGATGACGCCGGAACTGTGGGCAAGGGCAAGGTGCAGATCGAGCTGAACACCGAGTATTCCTATGACAAACAGGACGGGGTAAAGACCGGGACCAACGAGGTGGCCGCCACTCTGACTTACGGAATATTAGAGAATCTCGATATTGTGATGGGTGTCCCTTATCAATTCATAAGTGTAAAAGACGCTTCGTCTTCTACTCATGTGAACGGAATCAACGATACGACCCTTGAGGTCAAGTGGCGTTTCTTTGAACACGAGGGGTTCAGCTTTGCGGTGAAGCCGGGAGTGATATTACCGACAGGGAAAGAGGCAGAAGGGCTGGGATCGGGCAGGGTTGGTTGCAGCCTGTATTTTATTACCACAAAAGAACTGAAGCCCTGGGCGTTCCATCTGAACCTCGGGTACATAAGAAATGAAAACAGGGGCGGGGATGAAAAGAACCTTTGGCATGCGTCGCTTGCCGGTGAGCTTGAGGTGATCAAGGACCTTAAGGCCGTGGCAAATATCGGGATCGAAAGGAATCCGGAGCCCGGCTCGAACGTCCATCCCGCCTTTATTCTCGGAGGATTTATTTATTCTCTCTCTGAGCATGTGGATGTCGATCTTGGAATCAAGGCCGGGCTTACAAAGCCGGAGGTGGATTATGCCGTGCTCGGGGGACTCACTTTCAAATTCTAGACCGTATATGATTTTGCCGGGAATTCGGCCTTTGCGCTGCTTTATTATCAGTACTGTTATTGTTATGCTTACATATAAAGGGGTATAATAGAAACAAAAAAGGAGTCATTTTGTGATACGCCATTCCTTTTCCCTGCTGAACGGCATCGGAGAAAAACTAGAACGAAATCTGTGGGAAAGGGGCATACTGACATGGGACGATTTCATCAGAACCCCCGAGATCGAAGGTATAAGTCCCGAGAGAAAGAGCGCTTATGACGGCCTGCTTACGCATGCCTCTATCGAACTCGGTGTCGGAAACGCCGAATATTTCGCCAGGATGCTTAAGCGGAGCGAGCACTGGCGTCTGTTCAAGGCCTTCGGCGATGAGGCGGTATGCCTCGATATAGAGACCAATGGGCTTGTGCCGGGCGCGGGCGGTTACGCCACAGTAGTCGGCCTGTATGACGGTCATGAAAGCCGCTGTCTTGTCAAAGGCGAAAATCTTACGGTTGAAGAGCTGAATCGGGCGCTTTCAGGTTACAAATGCCTGATAACTTTTTACGGCGCGGCGTTCGATGTGCCTTTTCTTATGCGCACCATGCCGGGAGTGAAATTCAATATCCCACATTTCGATCTCTGTTTCGCGGCCCGCAAGGTGCAGATGGAAGGAGGCCTCAAGAAGCTCGAAGAACGGCTCGGGATTACTCGCGAGGAGAGTGTGCAGGGCATGACCGGCTATGACGCGGTCAAGCTCTGGAAGCAGGCCCGGAGGGGCAGCTCCGAGGCCATGGAGCTGCTGCGTATTTACAATCTGGAGGATACCCGGCATCTGCTTGTTATCGCTTCAGTCATATACGACAAGATGAGATTGCTGTGCGGCATAGATGAATACATTGGCAACAGGCTTGCCTGTGGATGCGCTTAAGCTGTTTGTTTCTTATCTTTCGGTTGAACGGGGCCTGTCAAATAATACTGTCGTGTCGTACGCTACGGATCTCAAGGGCTTTTTCGCTTTTTTGAGCGAAGACGGCCGGCGGGCTCCCAATTTCAGCAGGTCGGACATTGTAGATTATATGGACAGTCTCAGGGAGAAGGGTTACTCTCCTTCAAGCATCAGCCGCTTCATTTCTTCCGTCAAAGTATTCTCAAGGTATTTGCTTGCGGAACATATTATAACGGAAGATCCGACCGAGACGCTGAGAAATCCTAAACAATGGGAAAGACTTCCGAAGGCCTTGAGCCTCGATGATATAAAGAGGCTGTTTTCTACGAAGTTGCCGAGCGACACATTCCTGCGTGACTCGGCCATGTTCGAACTTATGTATGCGTCAGGGCTCAGGGTAAGCGAGGTTGTGACGATAAAGGTGAACGATCTGAATTTTGAGGCGGGGTTCCTGCGGGTGTGGGGCAAGGGCTCAAAGGAGAGGGTTGTCCCAATGAACAGCAGGGCCGCCGGAATAATAAAGGAGTATATGAGGGAGCTGAGACACATACTGCTCAAGGGCCGGAACTCTCCTTATCTCTTTCTCTCTGTCAGGGGAGCTCCGATGACTCGGCAGCGGTTCTGGCAGGCCCTGAAGAAACTGGGCGCCATGGCCGGCCTGAAGATTACCCCTCATGCCATCAGGCATTCCTTTGCCACGCATCTGCTTGACGGAGGGGCCGATCTGAGGTCGGTGCAGAAGATGCTTGGCCATTCCGATATTGCAACTACCCAGATATATACAAGAGTCACATCTGAAAGGCTGCGCAAGGCTTATACGGATCATCATCCACGGGCCAAATAGAGCTCATTCATAATTAGAGGAGGAACATATGTCGACTAAATTATTCGTTGATGCGTTGTACAGAGTTTGTGATCCGGGCCTGTTTAATTTTGAAACAACTGATGACATAAAAGCCCAAGAAGACCTTATCGGCCAGGAACGCGCGCTCAAAGCTATCGATTTCGGCCTGTCTCTCGAGAATAAAGGCTTCAATATATTTGCGCTCGGCGAACCGGGCACAGGTAAGTCAAGGGCCATACGCAATATACTGACTGAACGGGCTGCAGGCATGAACGCCCCGTCCGACTGGTGTTACGTGTATAATTTCAAGGACCCCGACATGCCGTTGGCGATCTCGATGGATCCCGGCCAGGCAGTCCTGTTTCAGAAAGATATGGGCGATCTCGTAAAAAATCTTATGATAGAAATTCCCAAGACTTTTGAATCAAAGGAGGCCGAACAGCAAAGAAACGTTATCATGGAGGAGTTTAATCGGCAACAAAGGACGCTGATTACGGCTGTCGAGGATGAGGCTGCGTCAAGGGGATTCGCCCTTAAGCGGAGCGCACAAGGTTATTATATCGTGCCTGTCAGCAAAAAAACGAACGAGCCTTTGACCGAAGAGGAATTTGCCGCTCTCGATGACGAGACAAAGGCCAGCTCGGAAGAGATCGGCAGGATGCTTACTGAAAAGCTGAACGAGTCCGGTCGAATCGTGCGCAAGTCTGAAAAACAGATGAAAGAGGAACTGGCAAAGCTCGAAAGACATATTGCCCTGGGCTCTGTCGGCCATTTTATTGATGAAATAAGGGACAAGCACAGTGATCATCCCAGGATACCGGAGTATCTCGAAGCGGTCCAGGAGGACATTCTTTCGCACCTGGATGATTTCAGGGGAGTGGAGGAGCCGGCTCCTTCTCCGATCCCGTTCATCAAGATGCCCAAACAGGAGATCTCATTTGCCCGGTATATGGTAAATGTAATAGTCAACAACGGTGAGACGAAGGGCGCGCCTGTTGTATTTGAGAGCAATCCGACATATTTCAACCTCTTCGGAAAGCTGGAATACAAGGTCCAGTATGGCATGGCGACTACCGATTTTACCATGATAAGGGCAGGGGCGCTTCATCGCGCCAACGGGGGATTTATTGTTATAAACGCGCTCGACCTGCTGAAGAATATGATTTCTTACGACAGCCTCAAGCGGTCTATCAGGAACCGCGAGATAAAAATAGATGATATTTGGGAACAGTACAGGATGGTGAGCACAACCGCGCTAAAGCCCGAGGCGATTCCGCTCAATGTCAAGGTTATACTGAGCGGGGTTCCTTATTTATACTATCTGCTTTACAATCAGGACGAAGAGTACAGGGAGCTGTTCAAGGTCAAGGCAGATTTCAACAGCAAAATGGAACGCACTGTGGAGGGGGTCATCAAATACGCAGTCTTTGTCTCCTCATGCTGCAAGGATGAGAAATTGAGGCCGCTGGACAAGGAAGGTGTCGCCCGGATTGTGGAGTATGGATCGAGGCTGGCCAATCACCAGTTCAAACTGTCCACACGGTTCAACGATATTGCCGATTTGCTCAGAGAAGCGGATTACTGGGCCGGGAAAGACGGGAGCAAAGTTATAAGCGGAGCGCATGTGCTCAGGGCGCAGGAAGAAAAGATTTACAGGTCGGGCAAGATCGATGAGCAGATGCAGGAGATGATGATTGAAGACTCGATTATCGTCAATACGAGCGGCGAGAAGGTTGGTCAGGTTAATGGACTGGCGGTGCTCAACATGGGCGATTACATGTTCGGAAAACCTTCGAGGATTTCGGCAAGATCTTATGTCGGAAGGGCGGGGGTTGTCAATATTGAGAGAGAGACGAAGATGAGCGGCAAGATTCATGAGAAGGCGATCATGATTATTACCCATTATCTGGGCTCAAAATATGCCAAGCAAAAACCCATAAGTCTTTCAGCATCGATTACCTTCGAGCAGTTATACGATATGGTGGAGGGCGACAGCGCAACCTGCGCTGAGATGTACGCTCTTTTAAGCAGTATATCGGGTGTTCCCCTCAAGCAGTGTATGGCTGTCACTGGATCTATGGACCAGAACGGGGAAGTCCAGCCCATTGGCGGCGCCAATGAGAAGATAGAGGGCTTCTATCAGCTCTGCAAAATCAGGGGGCTTGACGGCTCTCACGGAGTGATAATACCGCGCCGGAACATAAAGAATCTCATGCTGAAAAAGGAAGTGACCGATTCGGTAAGCGAGGGCAAGTTTAATATTTATGCCATCGACCGTGTCGAGGAAGGCTTCGAATTGCTCACAGGAATGTCCGCAGGAGAAGCAGCGGAAGACGGCAAGTATCCGGAAGGGACTCTGAACTATCTTGTCATGAAGCGGCTGGAAGAGATATCGACGGCCCTCGAAAAGAAAAAAGACAGGGACAGGGACGACGAAGAGAAACCGCAGAAGAGAGAGGACGATAACGGCTGCGACAAATGCGAAAAATAGTATGGGCGGTTGAACTGATTCTCGTCCTGTGCCTGGCCTTTCCGTTTGCTGTGCTGCCGCTTAAAATGTCTCTCAGGGCCGGGCAGGGGCTTGGTTCTCTGCTTTATCTGGCATGGGGCGGCAGACGCAGGATTGCTATAGATAATATCGAAAAGGCAGTGGCTGCCGGGGGGCTCAGGATCAATGAGCCTCCGGAGGTCATAGTCCGCAGGAGCTTTATGAATCTCGGCAAGTCTTTTGCTGAGATCGTAAAGATATATTTCGGCATGGGCAAACCTATTTTCGATTCCATCGAGACGCGGGGCCTCGAAAATTTTTATAAGGCAAAAGAGAAAGGCAAGGGGATATTATTAATAACCGGCCATTGCGGCAATTGGGAGCTTTCCGCCCTCGGGTTTGGCGCGCGCGGAGAGAAGATATCTTCAATAGCCAGGGCGCAGAATAATCCTTATCTGAACCGGCTTGTAGAAAAGGCAAGGACCAAATATGGGAACAGTATTATCTATAAGGACAACGCCCTTATGGCTGTGGTGTTCGGGCTAAGGCATAACGGTGTCATCGGTATACTTATGGATCAGGCGGTCATCCCCGAGGAGGGTTTAATCATAGACTTTCTCGGCAGGCCTGCATGGACGATCAAGATCCCGGCCATTATGGCCAGACGGCTGAAGCCGGCTGTGATACCCGCGTTCATGCATCGTGAAGGAGACAGGCGCATCGGCACATTTTATCCCGAGGTCCGGCTGTCCCAGGAACCCGATCCCGAAAAGGCTATGATCGAGGACACTAAAATATTGAGCAGTTATATCGAAAATTTCATACGCGAACACCCGGATGAGTGGCTTTGGATACACCGCCGCTGGAAACGGGTTCCCGAATCGCAGGATAAAAAGTAAATATCAGAAGCCGCGCTTAGTGTAATATATTTTATGTTTATCGCTTCAAACGCAGAAACAATGCGGGGAAAAATCAGACTTTTTTCGTGTGATATTTTATTATGAAGATCGATCTTAAACGGACCATCGACGAACTCCAGGAATACTATTTTCTTGCGGTCAAAGGCGTCCTCGGCATTTTCAGAAGGCCCTTTTACGGCAAGGATTTTGTCGAACAGATGGATTATGCCGGTGTGGGTTCGCTGCTGATCGTCTGTCTTGTTTCGCTCTTTGTGGGTATGGCGCTTTCTCTTCAGCTTTCTGCCGAATTGTCCGTAATGGGGCTCAAGATGTATACAGGCAAGGTGGTAGGAATATCCATCATCCGCGAGATAGGACCTGTGGCTGCAGGCCTGGTCTTCGCCGGCAGGGTTGGAGCAGGCATGGCTTCCGAACTCGGCCTCATGATTCTCGGACACCAGGTGGATTCGTTCAGGGTGTTCGGCGTTGATCCGATAAAGAAACTTGTTACGCCCAGGATACTCAGTTCCATTGTAATGCTGCCGGCCCTGACCATAATAGGCGATGCCGCGGCGCTGCTGGGGGCTTATTACATAGCCGTATTCGTCAGCAACCAGAGCGGGTATGTCTACTGGACGGCCATAGAGCATGTGCTGACTTTTCAGAATGTATTTTCCGGGATAGCAAAGCCGTTTGTGTTCGGCTTCATCATTTCCAGTATAAGCTGCTACATGGGACTCTCCACATTCGGCGGCGCGGTAGGTCTCAGACGTTCCACGACGCGCGCTGTTGTATACTCCATAGTCATGATCATTATGGCCGACTTTGTGCTTACCCGCATATTACTTTATGCCCTGGGGTTTTCGGTATGATAATCATGGAAGATGTGACATTCGGTTATGGCATAAAACCTGTCCTGCAGAACGCTACGCTGAAAATAGGGGCCAGTGAGAGGGTTGCGATATTGGGCGGAAGCGGTGAGGGAAAGACCACGATATTGAAGCTGATACTCCGGCTTATCAGGCCCGACTCCGGGCGCATAAGCGTCGACGGGGTCGATATAACAAATATGGAAGAGGACGAACTCAGGGACATCCGCAGGAAATTCAGCATCGTTTTTCAGGAGGGCGCGCTGTTCGATTCTCTCAGCGTGAAGGAGAATGTCGCCTTTTGTCTCAGGGAGTTTTCCGATATGACCGAAGAGCAGATAGACGTCAGGGTGCATGAATTGCTCAGAGTTGTAGATGTTGAAAACGCCGTAAATCTCATGCCGAGCGAGCTGAGCGGAGGTATGCATCGAAGAGTTGCGATAGCGAGATCCCTGGCCGCATTCGAGCCGAAGATGTTTCTTTTTGACGAGGCCACCACCGGTCTCGATCCGGTAAACGCCGAAAGGATATGCCGGCTGATAAATGAAATCTGCAGGGAGGGCACGGGCCTGATTATTGTGACGCACAAGGTCATCGACGCCCTGAGGGTGGCCGGCAGATTTCTTTTTTTGCTGGATGGAAGGATCGTATTTGACGGCGACAGGCAGGCCCTGTTGGGATCGGACAACCCTGCTATAGTCGAATTTCTGAATGAGTTCAGGATGGAAGTCGAGTAGGAGGGAACCGGGGCGTTACTTTGAGGTCAGCGGACATCCTGGGCAGCCATATCTCGGCTCGCCAAATTAGAGATGTGAGTGACTTCTCTTTTTTTTATAGTATTCTGGTAGATTATAGAGAGGGTATAAGCAATGTTCGAAATGAAGAAACATTTAATGTGGTCGAAGATGAAGGTCGGGCTGGTCGTGACCACGGCCCTTGCAATTGTCCTGATAACGGTAATTTTTGCAGGAAGTCTTGAAACCCTTTTTTCAAATAATATCCTTCTGTTTGCGCAGGTAAAGGATGTGCGCGGTCTGCGCACCGGATCGCCGGTATGGCTGGCCGGCATCGAGATAGGTAAGGTCAAAAACATCCGTCTTCATCCGGAATACGGCACGCTTATCACTATGACGGTCAGGAGTGACGCGAGTGAGTATATTAAAAAGGATGCGACCGCCACTGTTATGACGATGGGACTTCTCGGCGACAAGTATGTCGAGATCAGCCAGGGTTCGGATAACAGCGCTAATGTTTCCCCGAATGATGTATTGAAGGGAAAGGTGCATCTCGAATTGGGAGACCTATACGACGCCACCTCAAGCTCTCTGGCCAAGGTTTCTGATGTGATCGAACAGCTGGGACTGATTGTAAAGAAGATCGACAAGAGCGAAGGCACTATCGGAAAGCTGCTTAACGATCCCGCAGTCTTCAATAATATTAAGGAGGCCACGAGGTCCCTTTCCGTCACGCTCAAGGAGATTGAGACATCCCAGGGCACTCTTAAACAGCTGTTAAAAGACCCTTCGCTTTATAACAACCTAGACAAGGCATCGCGTAATCTCAATTCCGTGCTGGAGGGTATCGAGGCAGGCAAGGGCACGGCGGGCAAGCTGCTTAAGGACGACGACATGGCAATGCAGATGCAGGAGGCGGTTGAAGGGTTGAACCAGGCAGTGTCCGAACTGAAAGGTCTGGTCAGGGACATCAAGGCAAATCCGAAGAAATATTTGAAGTTCAGCGTATTTTAAAAGAAGATTCCAGTCTAGGTCCTGGCGGTCAGGGCGTTCTGAATGGCGTAGTGCGTAAGCTCCGCGTTATTCTTCAGCTCCATCTTTTCCAGGATACGGGTACGGTAAGTGCTCACTGTCTTTGCGCTGAGGTTCAGTTCAGCGGCTATTTGCGAGCCTGTCTTGCCTGTGGCGATCATGCAGAGGATCTGGTATTCCCTTTCAGAGAGTTTTTCATGGAGGGGTTTGCCTGCATCGTCACCGAGGTTTACAATGAGTTTTTCGGCCAGGGCAGCGCTAACGTATTTACCGCCTGAAGAAACCTTTCTTATCGCGGTTATAAGTTCTGTCGGGGCGCTCTCTTTTGACAGATAGCCGGATGCGCCTCCCCTGAAAGAGCGGATGGCGTAGACATCTTCGGGATACATGCTGAGCATAAGGGCCGGCAGATTCGGTCTTTTCTCTTTCAAATCCTTAAGCACCTCAAGTCCGTTTCTCCCCGGCATAGATATATCCATGACGACGATATCGTAATCGCCGGTAATGATCTTTTCAAAGGCTTCATCACCATCAGCCGCTTCACCTGCAACCACTATATCCTTTGTGTCGGCCAGTATCTGTTTAAGCCCTTCTCTCACAATGGCGTGATCTTCAGCAAAAAAAACTCGTATCATTCAGCCCTCTTTTGTTCCATGTAACAGAACCGCGCGCTTTTTATTGAATAGATCCTCTCCGGATTGATTACAGGTACTGTACAACTTTTGCAAAAATATTTTCAATATGAAGTGCATTTACAATAACGGTTTTATACAGTTGCCGGGCATATAAATCCGTATGTTATAATTAAGCATGTCGATTCTTGATATAAAAACATACCCTGACTCTTTCCTGAAACGGAAATCGGCTCCTTTAGAAAAGGACGGAAAGGATCTGCAAAAACTGATCGATGATATGACAGAAACGATGCAGGCAGCGGAAGGTGTTGGGCTGGCTGCTCCCCAGGTGGGCGTTCATAAAAGAGTGATTGTAATAGATGTTCGCCGTCATTATGACGAAAGAGGTTTGCTTGCATTGATCAATCCGGAGATAGTCCTGGCGGAAGACATGGTAGATTCTGAAGAAGGCTGCCTCAGCGTCCCCGATTTTATGGCTCACATCAAAAGAGCTGCCAGGGTCGTTGTAAAAGGTCTTGACAGGGATTTTAATGCTGTTGAATTTGAGGCGACGGGTCTTCTGGCCAAGGCGCTGCAGCATGAAATCGACCATCTTGAAGGTGTTTTGATAGTTGACCGTCTGAGCGCGATCAAACGTGAATTTTTTGAAAAGCGCTTTAGAAAGGCGCACAAGGAGCAAATAGTCTGATCAGGACAGTCTTTGTCGCCAAGTCAGCGCAATAAAGAGAGGGTTCCGTGGCAATTATCTTTATGGGAACGCCGGATTTCGCGGTCCCGGCGCTGCGCGCGTTAATTGATGAAAAGGAAGATATAGCTCTTGTAGTGACCCAGCCCGACAAGGTGAAGGGCAGGGGGCATGTGCTTTCTCCGCCGCCTGTAAAGGAACTTGCCCTGTTACACGGTATTAGGGTAGCTCAACCCGCAAAGATACGAACCACGGAATTCTGCGCAGAACTTGCGGCATACAAGCCGGAGTTTATTATTGTAGTTGCCTTTGGCAGGATATTGCCGAAAAATATTCTCGATTTGCCTGCCAGGGGCTGTGTTAATGTGCATGGATCTCTGCTTCCGAAATATCGCGGCGCAGCCCCGATACAATGGGCTCTTATACGGGGAGAAAAGGTCACGGGTGTAACTGCCATGTTGATGGATGAGGGAATGGACACCGGAGATGTTCTGCTGCAATCCGCAATTGCAATAGATGACGGGGAAACCGCAGGCTCCCTGTTCGGGAGGCTGGCGGAACTCGGTGCGGCAACGCTTGTCGACACTATCAAGGGCCTTAGAAACGGTGTCTTGAGGCCTATACCCCAGGCCGGCGAACCGACTTTTGCCCCTGTGCTGAAGAAAGACGACGGCATTATAGACTGGTGGAGAAGCGCATCCGATCTAGCATATTTTGTAAGGGGTATGAATCCGTGGCCATGCGCTGTCACGCGTCTTGGCGGCGGCAGCATAAAGATACTCAGGGCAAGGGCTGTTGCGGGCAGGGGAGAGCCGGGACGGCTAGAAAAGGCGTCGGGCGGTGTCCTTGCTGTCGGCACGCAGGACGGACTCCTCATGATAGAAGAGCTTCAGCCTGAGGGTAAAAAAGCCATGACCGCTGCGGCATTTCTTGCCGGCAGAAGGCTGAAGGAGGGCGATGAAAAATTTTCTTAGAGGACTTGTCCTCAAGGCGCTTTATCCTGTTGTAATGTTGATCGGGGCCTTTCTGAAGAGTAAAAAAGAGGCCCTTCAGCTTTTCATTATCAGGCTGAACAACCGGCTTGTTATGGCCGGCAGATATGGAGTCGGATCCATACTGATTCTTCTGCCGCATTGTATTCAGGCCAGTGAATGCGATGTGAGGATAACCCACAATATATACAACTGCAGAAGATGCGGCAAATGCGGTATCAGCGGTCTGCTCGAAATTGCGGAAAGGCAGAACGTCAAGCTTTTTATCGCGACCGGAGGGACAATTGCTCGCCGTATCGTGAAGGAGAGCAGACCCGACGCTATTATCGCTGTGGCCTGCGAAAGGGACCTTAGCTCCGGCATTGTCGATACCTTCCCGCTTCCTGTTCTTGGTATTCTGAACGAACGTCCGTTCGGTCCATGCGTTGATACACGTGTCGATATGAAGAAGGTCGAAGAGGCCATCACCTTTTTTTCAGGGAAAACGTAAAAACCGGAAGCGCATATCACTATAATAGGATTATCAAACATCATGGGCATCCATCTCTCGGCTCGCCAAAACTCCGCAGTTTATCTCATAAATATGAGAAATAGATAACCGCATGATATTATTTTCAGGAATAGAATACGGTATCTTGCGCCGAGACTTCGATATGGCTGCCCATGACGGCTATTAAGATTTCTGATGACAATTCCAGGTTAAATATATTTTTATGATTATTCAGGAACAATTTTTCATTCTCTTATGAATACACGATATCTTGCGGTTATGGCATTGGGACGCGTTCTTTCAAACGCAGAAAGGCCGAAGGATGCGCTTGAGCGTCTTGGCGCAGACCTCGATGAGCGTGAACGCTCATTCCTTATGGAGCTTGTCTATGGCGCGCTCAGGAAGAGGGATTATCTCGACTGGCTGCTGTCAGCTTTTCTCAGGAAACCTGGCGGGCTTTCCGGCAATACGATCAACAATCTTAGGGTCTCGGTATACCAGCTCCGCTTTATGCGTGTGCCTGAGTGGGCAGCGGTTGATGAGGCGGTAGCTATTGAGAAGAGGCAGGGCGGCAGGGCCGCGCTCGTAAATGCCGTGCTGCGCAATTATCTGCGAAGCAGACAGAAGGCTGAGCAAAAGCCGCCGCGCGATCCTATAAAAAGGATCAGTATAATGACATCTCATCCAGAGTGGCTTGTGCGCAGATGGGTATCCCGCATGGGCATTGAAGAGGCAGAGAAACTTGCTGTCAGTAACAATGAGACGCCACCTCTGACGCTCAGGATCGATACGGACCGTGGGGAGGCGCTGGAACTGCTTGCTGCAGGCGGAATTGACGCGGTTGCCGCAAGGTATTCGCCGTCCGGTGTAATTGTCAAAGGCCGCATAAGCGCCCGCGACGATAACGGGGATTCTCAGGATGCGGAATCTGCTGAGCGGCGGCGTGTCACACCGTACAATATCCCGCTGCCGGGGTCTTCTTTTGTTATACAGGATGAGGCCGCACAGCTTGTGTCGTGGCTGCTTGACCCGCAGCCGGGAGAGAAGGTACTCGATGCCTGCGCGGCGCCTGGCGGCAAGGCGACTCATATTGCCCGCCTGATGAAGGACAGGGGAGAGGTGATTGCAGTGGATGCAGATAAGGGACGGACAGTCAAGATCATGGAGAATATTTCGCGTCTGGGCCTGAGATCGGTTAGTGTGCTTGCCGGAGATATTCGCGATTGCGAGCCCGGCCTGGACTTTGACAGGGTTCTTATCGACGCACCCTGCTCATCCATAGGGGTTATCAGAAGAAATCCTGATGTGAAGTATAGACATGCCGAGACGGATTTGGCGCGCTTTGGCGCGCTCCAGCTCCAACTCCTGAACCGCGCGGCGGGGTATATGAAAATTGGCGGAGTTATGGTATATTCTGTATGCTCTACAGAACCTGAAGAGGGGGAGGATGTTGTCAGGGCCTTTTTACAGTCCAGCCCCAATTTTAGTATTATAGAAGGGGTTTATGATTTCCTTTCCGGTTTTGCATATAATGACAGTAACGGACATATCTTTTATCGCACCTGGCCGCACAAGGGCGCCCGGGGTTCTGACGAACAGTATGGCATGGACGGTTTTTTTGCCGCCCGTATCAAGAAGGCGGGAGGGCCAGAGGACCAGTGAAACAGATGAGTAAATTTCTGAAGATACCGATTTTTATCTGTATACTTTTCCTGTTCGGTATGCTTGCGGGGCATTTGACGTTCAAGTTCCTGAGTTTCAGCAATACGGTAGGAGTGCCGGATTTGAAGGGAAAGAGTGTTGCCGAGGCGGTGAATATACTCCAGAAACAGGGTCTGCATATGCTCGGAGCCGTTGAGGATTTCGACTCGGATGTGCCTGCCGGCAGCATAGCCCGTCAGGACATACCCCCGGACAGCAAGGTCAAGGAGGGCCGGGGAATAAAGGTGGTTGTAAGCAAGGGGCCGAGGGTGCAATTCGTTCCCGATATTGTCGGCATGAAGCTTGAAGAGGCCAGTTCTCTCTTGATGGGGAAAGGTATTCGCATATCCAAGACGATATACGTCCATTCCGATATCGAAAAAAATGTTATCATGGCCCAGAGGCCCGAGAGCGAGGAAAAGGGTGGAGAGAATTTCCGCGTAGTGGTCAGTCTGGGCAATTCCGAGGAGACCAAAAAGTGACTATGATCGCGCCATCCATTCTGTCCGCTGACTTCATGAATCTAGGCTCAGAGATCAGGGCTGCCGAGGCCGCAGGCTCCGACATGCTTCATATCGATGTGATGGACGGGCATTTCGTTCCGAATATTACCATTGGTCCGATGGTTGTTGCGGCTATTCGCAAGATAACGAAACTGCCGCTGGATGTGCATTTGATGATTTCAGACCCCGACAGATATCTGCAGGATTTCATAAAGGCGGGGTCTGATTATCTGACCGTTCATATCGAGGCCGCTACCCATTTGCACCGGACCATTCAGGTCATCAAGGAGGGCGGTATTAAGGCCGGGGTTTCTCTTAATCCCTCCACGCCTTTGTGCGGACTTGATTATATCCTTGAGGACAGCGACCTCGTCCTGCTCATGTCTGTCAATCCCGGCTTTGGCGGGCAGGAATTTATCCCGCCGATCATGGACAAGATAAGGGCACTCAGGGGGATGATAAAAGACAGAGGGCTTTCTACCCTTATATCCATTGACGGGGGAGTCAATGCGGATAATGCCTCTGCAATAGCGGCGGCAGGGGCCGATATACTTGTAATGGGATCGGCTTTTTTTGGGTCCGGCAATTATGAGGCGCTTGTCAGAAATGTAAGAAACAGCTTTTAATGTCTGTATAGGCCATATAAAAACGGGGGGACGGAAAAATGGATGACGCTATTTATAATCTGATAATGAAGGCTGAAGGTCTGAGAAGGATTTCAGATTATAAAGGCGCATTGGCTGCATTCAAAAAGGCTGCGTCTCTTGCCCGCCGAAAAGAAGATCCTGAGGGGCTTCTTGATTCGACTATGGGATTGGCTGATGTATGTCGTATCATGGGCGACTTTGACGGCTCGATTGAATATTACACCGAGGCCCTCGAAATGTGTGAAGGGCTCTGTCATGACCTGACGGCAGCCGACGCGCTGGTCGGACTGGGGTTAGCCTATAGGGCCGTAGGCATGTGGCAGAAGGCTGTCAGGCTGATTGCAGCGGCGCGCAAGACATACACGACATGCGGTGACAAAAAAGGGCTTGCATTTGCCATGTGGGCAGAGGCCGGGGCCTTGCGGGTGGCCGGCAGGATACCGGAAGCTATAGCCCTGTTTCTTGAGGCAGAGCGCATCTTCATCTCAACCAAATACAGGTCCGGCCATGCTTACACTCTTGCCGGGCTCGGAGGCGCTCACAGGGTGGCAGGTGAGACCCGTAAGTCGCTGGGCTATTATGTGAAGGCCAATGAGCTATTCACCAAATTGCAGGACAAATTCGGCATTGCGTACACACATTGCGGCATAGGTAACGCTCATCGCATGAAAGGAGACTTTGTCTCTGCAATGGAACATTTCAAAAAGGCCGCTAAACTCTATGCCGTTATAGGTGATATTGTCAGCTATTCCTACACGCTCTGGAGCCTCGCCACTCTATGCAAGATGAAGGAAGATTATACGGGGGCTAAAAAGCATCTGGGCGAGGCCCGCAGAAATTTCAAAAAGACGCGTGATCCGAGGGGCATTATATATTGCGATCTTGCCGACGGCGAAATCCTGTGGATGAGGGGCGGGCGTCAGTCCGCTGAGAAGATCCTGCGGGCGGCGCTGGCAAGCGCCGTGTCTCATAAATTCAGGCTCGAAGAGTGCCATGCGCGCCTGCTTCTTGCGAATATTCCGGGAGAATATAAGAAAGACGCATCTGCAAAAGCTGTCCCCTGTTACAAAAAGATCGGGGTGATCTGTAATTTAAGCTCCATGCCTTTCAATATACCATGATGAATCTATTGTCTCAGGCCGGCACCATCCCGAATATGATCTCTCTGTTGCGGATAATACTGATCCCGTTTTTTGTTGTCGCCCTTGTCTATCAGCGTTATGACTATGCGCTTGCTTTTTTTGTGACTGCCGCGCTTTCCGATATGCTGGATGGAATGGTGGCGAGACTTGCAAACCAGAAGACAAGACTGGGGGCTTTCCTCGACGCATTTGCCGACAAGGCGCTACTGATCACTTCGTTCATTATATTGTCCATGTACGGGTGGATCTCCCAATGGCTTGCCATCTGCGTAATAAGCCGGGACCTGGTAATTATGCTGGGCTGGGTTATGCTTACCTTCGTATCCAGAAATCCCAGGGTCGGCACGATCCTGACCGGCAAGATCGCCATAGCTTCGCAGCTTGTGCTTATTTCTTATGTGATGCTGGCGGTCAATATCCCCGAGCTTCCCGATCACTCGCCTTACTATGCCGAATGGATAGTGGCGGCCCTAACGGTCTTTTCCGGGCTGGATTATATTTATCGCGGCCTTGTTCACGATGTCAGATAACGGCATAGTGATAGAAGATGTCCGGCCGGGCAGTCTTGCGGCCGATGCCGGTCTGGCTACCGGCGACCGTCTGCTTTCGATTAACGGACAGAAGGTCCGCGACTCCATAGACCTGATGTTTCATTCCGGAGACCCGAAGCTGGACGTAAAAGCCGGGCGCGGCTCCAGGGTTATGTCTGTTGCGCTGAAGACCGACGGCGGCCTGGCCGATATCGGCATAACCCTCAAGCCTTTTGCAGTCAGAAAATGCCGCAACAAATGCGTCTTCTGTTTCGTCAATCAGCTGCCGCCCGGTATGAGGAAAAGCCTTTATGTCAAAGATGAAGACTATCGCATGTCATTTCTTTACGGGAACTACATAACCCTTACCGGCATGTCTGTTGAAGACCGCATGAGAATAGTTGAACAGCGTCTCAGCCCTATCTATATTTCGGTCCACTCTACGGATATGGATGTCAGAAACCGCATGCTCGGTAGGCCCGATGCGCCGGATATCCTTAAAGACCTGAAATTCTTCGCGGCGCACAGGGTCAGGATGCACACGCAGATCGTGCTCTGTCCCGGCTATAACGACGGAAGGCAGCTTGTAAGGACGATCAGCGATCTTTACAAATTCTATCCCTACGTTCAGTCCATAGCGGTTGTCCCGGTCGGCCTCACCGCCCATCGCAAAAAGGAACTGCAACCTGTGAGGGCAGAAGAGGCAGCGGCCGCCATCGATACGGTCCGGCGCTTCCAGACCCGGTTCATGAGAAGGCATGGCGAGCATCTGGTTTTTGCTGCAGATGAAATGTATATCAAGGCCGGGATCGAACTGCCTCCTCTCAAGGATTACGATGAATTGTCGCAGATCGAAAACGGAATCGGACTCGTCCCGCAATTTCTGGCCCAGGCCCGGAGGATGAAGATCAGGCCTCCGGAAAAGATTAAAAAAAACGGGATAGTGACATTCTGCGGCTCTTCTTTTTATCCGTATCTTTCCTCCTTTGTCGAGAGGCTCAGAAAAACCGGATTTGATGTCAGGGCGTATGAAGTCGCAAACAGATATTTCGGCGAAAGCGTGACCGTAAGCGGGCTGCTCACAGGCAGGGATGTCATGAATACCCTGTCCGGAGAGATCAAAAAGGATGACAAGCTTCTGATACCCGATGTGGTAATGAAGGAAGGTGAGGAGCTGTTTCTGGACAATGTATCGCGGTGTGATGTGGAAGACATCCTCGGGGTTAAATCCGTGATCATCGACTCCACTCCTGCAGGGATGGTCGAGGCGATTATGAAGATCTCGGCCTGACAGAGACAACTTAAAGCAGCATACTATTTATAGCCTGTTTTATTGAAAGGAGACTGCCATGAATGTACACGGGAAGACAAAGATCGTCGGAATCATCGGATATCCTGTCGAACATACCATTTCTCCGCCCATGCATAACGCCGCATTTACGCATCTGGGTCTTGATTTCTGCTATGTGCCTTTTCAGACGCATCCGGACCGGTTGCAGGATGCGTTAGCCGGACTGCGCGCCCTTTCTATAAGGGGGGTAAATGTGACTGTTCCCCACAAGGAAAACGTGATTCCCCTGCTGGATAATGTTGACAAGGAAGCGGCCTATATCGGAGCGGTCAACACTATCAGAAACGACGATGGCATATTGACCGGGTACAACACCGACGGTCGCGGGTTTATGCGCTCTCTCGCGGAGGAAGGCATCGACGTAAAAGACAAAAAAGTTTTGATAATCGGGGCTGGCGGGGCTGCCCGCGCTATCGGCTACTATCTCTGCAAAGAAGCGGACAAGGTCTGTTTATATGATGTTGATGCAGACAAGGCAGACGCGCTGTCCAAACATCTCGATGGCATCAGGGGAAACGCTGAAAAGACGGATATGGAGACTGAGGAAGGCAGAGATATCATCCGGGGCTCCGACATAATAGTGAATGCAACTCCGCTTGGGCTTAAGCCCAATGATCCGCTCCCCCTGGATGTTAAACTTATCAGGCCGGAGCAGGCCGTCTGCGACCTGATCTACAAAGAAACTCAATTATTGAAGGCTGCTGCCAGAACCGGCTGCAAGACCCTTGACGGCTCCGGAATGCTTTTATGGCAGGGTGTATTGGCCTTCGAGATATGGACGGATATAAAGCCGCCGGCCGAGATAATGAAAGAGGCCCTTTTGCGCCTGATGTCGGGATAAATGCATGACCTGATAGTCCTGTTTTCTTCCCCCGGCAGCGTATCAACAGCATGGGATGCGCCACGTTGTGTAGTGCCGCAAAAAAGGAAAAAGCCTTAAGTATGTTATTGAAATAAATGCGCCGTATCCGTTGTCATTGCTGCTATGTCCCATCATATTAATTCGAGCGCTGTATAGTCTATAATATACCTTGCGTTATTTTGCATTACTGAATTTGAGCGGCATAATAAAAGAAATCATTAATAGAGGAAAGGCATCACAATGTCCAATAAATTGCATGTAATGGTCATCTTCGGCACAAGGCCCGAGACCATAAAACTGGCCCCGGTTATATCAGAATTGCAGAAATATCCCGACAAGTTTCGCACTACTGTATGTGTCACGGCCCAGCACCGGGACATGCTGGATCAGGCGCTCGCTGTTTTCGGGATAACACCAGACATCGATCTCGGTATCATGCAGCCGGGACAGACACTGCCGGAGCTTACAGCTCGCACCGTGACGGCCCTTGACCCGGTTCTGGCTGAAATGAAACCTGACTGGGCCCTTGTACAGGGCGATACTACAACGGTCATGGTCGCAGGGCTCGCTTCCTTTTACCGGGGCGTGCGCGTGGGCCATGTCGAAGCCGGACTGAGGACCGATAACAAGCTTTCCCCTTTTCCTGAGGAGATCAACCGCCGGCTGGCGTCGGTAATTGCCGACCTTCACTTTGCCCCTACCGAGAGGTCGCGCCGCGCCTTGCTTGCCGAGGGGATTGCAGAGTCGGACATATTTGTTACGGGTAATACCGCAATCGATGCGCTGCTCAGGATCAGGGAAGAGAACAAACTCAATCCGCCCGAGATACCGGCGCAATTGAAAGCTGCAATAGCAGGCAAAAGGACGGTTCTGGTCACGGGCCACAGGCGGGAGAGTTTCGGCAGGGCCTTTGAAGATATTTGCCATGCGATCAGTGATCTGGTTGACGCTCATCGTGACATATGCGTGGTCTATCCGGTGCATCTCAATCCCAACGTGCAGGAACCTGTTAACAGGATACTGGGCAATGTCGAGAGGGTCCATTTGATTGAGCCCATGGCATACGCTCCGTTCGTATGGTTAATGGACAAATCGTATCTCATACTTACAGACTCCGGCGGCATACAGGAAGAAGCGCCATCGCTCGGCAAGCCGGTGCTTGTCATGCGCGAGGTAACCGAAAGGCCGGAGGGCATCGAAGCCGGCTGCGTGAAGCTGGTAGGGGTTGAGAGAAAGAGCATATTCAAAAATGCATCGCAGTTGCTGGCAGATGAAAATATCTACAGGCAGATGGCGCAGGTGAAAAATCCTTATGGCGACGGCAGGGCGGCAGAGCGGATAGTTAAAGCGCTGATGGAATTGATATCAATTTAAATAATTGACAACCACAAATCATTTATTATATATTTAACCAAAGCCTGGGGGAGGTTTTTGCCTGAGAGTTTCCCGAAGAGGGAAAGACCCCTGAACCTGATCCAGTTAATTCTGGCGGAGGAAACGGGAAGTATACATAAAATCAGGCCTCTATTCCTGCCATGGATAGAGGCCTTTCTATTTAGAGGTGATTATGAACATTAAACTGAATGGTGAAACTCGTGAGACATCTGGCGGGACTATTGCGGAGCTTCTGACCGAGATGGAAATTCCCCGGCAGGGGGTGGCGGTTGAGGTGAACCTGAGTATTATCAAGAAGGCGGACTATGATAGTTTCGCGATCAAGGAAGGGGATGCCATAGAGATAGTGAATTTCGTGGGCGGCGGATAGAAAAATTAAGAATAATTGAATGCCGGTTTTTGAGTTTGTAATTGCAAATTATTAATTTATTCGGAGGGGATATGCAGGAAGACAATCTGGTAATCAGAGGTATTGAGATCAAATCGCGGTTCTGGATAGGCACGGGAAAGTATAAGGATTTCGACGAAACGGCAAGGGTCATTGAGGCATCGGGTTCGGACATCGTTACGGTTGCCGTAAGAAGGGTGAATATTACGGACAGGAAATCGCCCAATCTGCTCGACTTTATCGATCCTAAAAAGTACAAAATCCTCCCGAATACGGCGGGGTGCTACACTGTTGAGGATGCTCTCAGGTATTCCCGCCTGGCCAGGGAGGCAGGCGTATCTGATATGATAAAACTTGAGGTCATCGGTGATGAGAAGACCCTGTTCCCGGACAATATCGGGCTTTTGAAGGCAACCGAAATTCTTGCCAAAGAGGGTTTTATAGTTTTCCCGTACACAACTGACGATCCTATAATGTGCAAGAGGCTTGAAGACGCGGGCGCAGCAGTAGTTATGCCCCTTGGCGCGCCGATTGGCTCGGGTCTTGGTCTGCGCAATCCCTACAATCTGAAAATCATTCTCGAATATTCGAAGGTGCCGGTAATTGTCGACGCCGGAGTTGGCACTGCATCGGATGCTGCTGTGGCGCTGGAACTGGGATGCGACGCTGTGCTGATCAATACCGCTGTTGCAGGGGCCAAAAACCCGATTATGATGGCGGAAGCTATCAAGCATGCCTGTATCGCGGGCAGGCTGGCATATAAGGCGGGGCGTATGCCCAAAAAGCTGTATGCCACGGCAAGCAGTCCTATTGAAGGAATGCTTTAAGAGTAATGTCGCAACAAATTGATTTTAAGCTGTATTTAATAACCGATAGTAAGATATTCTGTACTTCGGGTGATTTCTTCAGGGCTGTTGAGGATGCGCTGAAGGCAGGCGTCAGGGCTGTGCAGTTGCGGGAAAAGGACCTCCCGACACGGGACTTGCTTGAAATGGCCAGGATTTTCAGGGAACTGACAAGGCGTTACGGAGCAAGGTTGTTTATCAATGACCGGTTGGACATAGCCCTGATCGCTGAGGCGGACGGAGTCCATCTCGGAAATGCGAGTATACCGGTCAGTGTGGTTAGAAGTGTTGTCGGAGACAGACTTCTAATTGGTAGCTCGACGCATTCAGTAAAGGACGCGTCGGAGGCGGCTGAAGGCGGGGCGGATTTCATCACCTTCGGCCCGGTGTTTCAAACTCCATCAAAGGCGCAATTTGGAGAGCCTGTAGGGCTTGAACCCATGAGGGAGACGAGCGCAAAAGTATCCATTCCGATATTCGGACTGGGCGGTATAAAAAAAGAGAATATCAGGCATGTTTTAGACTATGGAGCCTCAGGCGTGGCGCTTATCAGCGGGATACTCGCTGCCGCGGATGTCGGGTCCACTGCTGGAGCATATTTGAAGGAGGCTGGTGAAACGGTATGACAAGGATTGAATACGCAAAGAAGGGTATAGTCACCGACGAGATGAAGGCGGTTGCCGAGGCGGAAGGCATATGTGCCGAACAGTTTGCCGAGGACATAGCCAATGGAGTTTCGCTTATTTCGAGAAATATCAATCATAAGATACAGCCCTTGGGTATAGGCAGGGGTATGCGCACCAAGATCAACGCAAACATCGGCACCTCAAAGGACAAGATATCCTTTGAAAATGAGCTGCAGAAACTTGAGGTCTGCGTCAAGTATGGGGCTGATGCCGTGATGGACCTTTCAACCGGAGGGGCTATCAGGAACCTGAGGCAGTCGCTTATCTCAAAATCGCCTTTATCGGTCGGCACCGTGCCGCTATATGATGCGCTTGTCCGCACCGTGGAAAGGCATGGCACTATTGCAAAGATGACCGTGGATGAGTTCTTCCAGGTCATAGAAGACCACGCCGAGGACGGAGTCGATTTCATTACCGTGCATTGCGGAGTGACGCTTAGCGCCATCGAGAGGCTGAAGAACGATCCCCGCATGATGAATGTTGTGAGCAGGGGTGGTTCCTTTACTCTCGAATGGATGGTGTTCAATGAGAGGGAAAACCCGCTGTATGAGCAGTATGACAGGCTCCTGGAACTCGCAAAGAAGTATGATATTGCATTGAGTCTGGGTGACGGATTCAGGCCTGGATGTATAGCCGACGCTACGGACAGGAGCCAGATCGAAGAACTCATCACGCTTGGCGAACTGAGAGACCGCGCGCTTGAAGCCGGGGTGCAGGCCATGATCGAAGGGCCGGGACATGTGCCTATCAACCAGGTGGAGATGAATATCAAGCTTCAGAAAGAGATCTGCAAGGGCGCGCCGTTCTATGTGCTCGGCCCTCTGGTAACCGATCTGGGTATGGGCTATGACCATATCACAGCCGCCATAGGTGGAGCGATTGCGGGAGCCGCCGGCGCGGACTTCCTCTGCTACGTCACGCCTGCCGAGCATATAAGGTTGCCGAATCTTGACGATGTGCGCGACGGCATAATTGCCTCAAAGATAGCCGCACATGCTGCCGATATCGCAAAGGGTGTGCCGGGCGCTATCGAAAAGGACAAGAAGATGGCGCAATGCAGGAAAGACCTCGACTGGGAAGGGCAGGCTGCGCTCAGCTTCAATCCCGAACTGGTAAAGAAGTGGAGGGCCGAATTGCCGCCGCAAGTTGATGAGGTATGCAGCATGTGCGGAGAATTCTGCGCCATCAAGGCTGTGGAGAGGGCGTTGACAAAGGTTCAGGAGAGGGCGCAGGAGATTAGCAAATAGCCGGTTTATATGGATTGGGGAGGATAGATGATTCTCGGTGTTAATGTTGATCATATAGCAACTCTTAGGCAGGCCCGCCTGGGCAATGAGCCCGATCCTGTTATAGCCGCCGGTCTCGCCGTTCTCGGCGGGGCCGACGGTATCACTGTCCATTTAAGGGAAGACAGGCGCCATATCCAGGACAGGGATCTCAGGATCCTCAGGCAGACGGTCTTTTGCGAACTGAATATGGAGATGGCTGCCACTGATGAGATGGTCGGTATTGCGCTCGATGTGCGTCCAGACCTTGTCACACTTGTTCCTGAGAAGAGGATGGAACTCACAACAGAGGGCGGTCTTGATGTTAAGGCGCTTGGGATAAAGTTGAAAGAGCAGATAGCCAGGATACGCGATGCCGGGATCCCGGTGAGTCTTTTCATCAACCCGTATGCCGAAGATATAAGTCTATCAAAGGAGATTGGCGCCGATATGGTCGAGATACATACCGGCATGTATGCCAACTCCAGCTGTATTACAATGAGCGAGGAGCTTCGCAGGGTTATTGCCGCTGTGAACATTGCGAGGGAACTTGACTTGTTTGCCAATGCAGGACACGGACTCAACTATCATAATGTCAAGGCAATTGCCGGGATTCGAGGCATAAGGGCTCTTTATATCGGCCATAGCATAATCTCACGCGCCGCTCTTGTGGGGATTGATTCTGCGGTAAGAGAAATGAAGGATTTGATCAGGCAAGACAAATGATCTGTGGGGTTGGGACAGACATAGTAGAAATTGTGAGGATTCGGGAAGCGATCGAAAAATGGGGCGATCATTTTTTAAATAAAGTATTTAACAGTGAAGAGTTAACTTATTGTTATTCAAAGAATGATCCAGTCATGCATCTTGCCGCCCGCTTTGCCGCCAAAGAGGCCTGCATAAAGGCCCTTTCAAGGGTGATCACCGGGCAGCTTTCAATGAAAGAAATCGGAGTATTGAATGATGAGGCAGGGAAACCATATTTCATCATAAGTAAAGAAGGATTCGCTCCGGATCTGATAAGACTCCACCTGTCCCTCTCTCACGAACGAAATTATGCGGTTGCCAGCGTGGTCGCGGAGCAGTAAAACCTATTCACCTAACGAACTTTTTCAAACCTTTAAAACATACCGGCATAAAATGACCCGGGGACGAAAACTTTCTCATAAGGGAAAAGAAATCTTTATGCCATGGTTTACTGAACATATATTGGACAAGGCACGGATCAATGGAAAAGCTCCATTTTTTTGCCAAAGTCTTTCTATGGTATAACCTGAAATAACGTTATTCATTTTACACCGATCGCACTGGACAGCTCCATGTGCGGAAGTCGCCTCTCGACTCAATTATTACCATTCCAGAAAATGATATCCCCAGGGCTGAAGGTCCACATATAGCCCTTCTCCCATATCGCGTTCATAGACTGCGGAAGTAAAAACATCTTTCAATTGCAGGCTCCCGTTGCTGAGATCATCCGCTGGGACCCAAACCATGCCCTGGGAAGGCGTGTCGGACAGATTCACCACGATCAGGCAATGTGACGTCTCTTCCCACCAGCTCCAGGAAACCAGATTTGAGCAGCTTGCATTGTCCGGCCAGCCCGCGCATTTACAGAGGCGCCACGTCCCATGAAGGAAATCCCCGCGGCGCAGCGCAGCGAGCAGCTGTCCATAGAATGTCTGCAGTCCGGCGTCCGGCGGTTCCCCAGGGCGCCTTGATAGAAAGACGGGCAGATGTGTCTTCCTCCCTTCCAGCTGGCCTTCATGGATCAGTCTGGCGCCCGGCAGCGTAAGGCTGGTCAGGGCCGCGGCGCGGTGTTTCGCTGAATGAAACACTGCGGCAGCTCGGGGCTCGTCATGGTTTTCGATGAATCTAACCAGTTTTTCCTGGTACGGAAGGTCCGCGCAAAGATGCAGGTAAACGCTCTCAGCCGGGTCGTGTCTCAGCCGGTCGTAGAGGCGTTTGTCGTAGCAGAAATCAAATCCCTGGCGCTGCAGTTCCCATTCCATATCCCAGTACGCCTCGGCTATGAACAGGAATTCCGGGTATTTTTTTTTGACGTCAGGAATAATCTCACACCAATACTCTGTTACAGGTATGGACCCTGCGCGGCTTCCCCACGTCTTCCCGAAGATTGCATTGACGAGGAGCATGGCCATATCGCAGCGAAGTCCATCGCACTGTCCGGCGATATCTGAAAGGGTTTCCATAACAGCGCAGCGTAACTCTTTATTAAAGGCGTTCAATTGCAGCACGTCAGGCCAGGCAGGGAAAAAGGGGTCGCGACCGCGGGCAAAGACCTCGCCGTTTGACGCAAGGAAGGACGCGGGATCGCGCGCAAGGTCTCCTGCATCCCCACGAATGAAAAAGTCGGAATGTTCGATAACCCATGGGTGATCGCAGGCCACATGGTTGGGAACAAAATCCAGGATAAGGCGTAACCCCACGTCAGCGAGTTTCCTCCTTGCCTGGGCCAGCGCCTCAGGGCCGCCAAGACGCGTATCAACCTCATAGCGCCGCACGCAGTAGGGAGAACCCACATTGTCCCGGGCTGTGAAATCCGGCAAGGCCTGCCTGAAGTCGGCCAGGAGGCCGTCGTTTGTCATAGAGATCCGGATGCCTTCTGGGCTGCGCTCCCATACCCCCATTAGCCAGACCGCGTCGAACCCGAGGGTTGCCATATTATTCCACTCTTCATTTGGAACGGAAGCAAGGGTCAGGGGGTGTCCGGCCTTCCGGCTCAGTTCACCCAGCCAGACCCATGTGTTGATCTCGTAGATCAGCGGATATTTGGGCAATGGTCTCATTACTGCTTTACAAACACTCTGGAGCTGTCGGCCTTGAGCATGCTCCCGGAATCGGCGTAACCGAAAAGCTGGATCGATTTCGCCACTATGCCTGTCCAGCCCGTCTGGTGGCTCGCTCCCAGGCCGGCTCCGTTGTCTCCATGAAAATATTCATAAAAGAGTATATTGTCCCGCCAATACGGATCAGTCTGGAATTTTTTCGCGCCGCCGTAAACAGGACGCCTGCCGTTCTCATCACGTAAAAATAATCGGGTCAGACGGTCCGAGATCTCCCTGCTCACCTCGAAGAGGTTCATTATTTTGCCTGACCCCGTGGGACATTCGATCTTGAAGTTATCGCCATAGTAACGATAATACTGGAGTAGAGCCCGGATAATGAGGGCATTAACAGGCATCCAGACAGGGCCGCGCCAGTTGGAGTTTCCTCCGAACATGGCGCTGTCCGACTCTGCAGGGGTGTATTGAACCCGGTATTCATGCCCGCGCAAATCTACAACATAGGGGCGCTCAAGGTGGTAACGTGAAAGAGCCCGGATGCCGTACGGGCTCAGGAATTCATCTTCGTCCAGCATCCGGGTGAGGATCCGCCGCAGCCTTTGCTCATTTACAAGGGCGAGGATGCCGCGGTCCGCAACCCCCCTGTGACCCGGTCCCATGGGGTGCATTGTCTGGAGTAGTTCCGGCATGCGTTTCAGGTGCCGGCTCAACCTGTCGCTTATTTGTGGTACCCGATTCTTATCTTCGATTATCGTTGTGGCGCAGAGCGGGAGTAATCCAACCATGGAGCGCACCTTGAGCCGCCGCGCATTTCCGTTAGGCAGCCTGAACAGATCATAATAGAAGCCGTCTTCCTCGTCCCACATGCCGTCATTGCCGCTGCGGTTCATCCCCGAAGCGATCCAGAGAAAATGTTCGAGGAATTTGTAAAGGAGGTCGTTGTAGGTAGGGTCATCGAGGGCCAATTCGATACTCAGTTCGATCATATTCTGACAGAAAAAGGCCATCCATGCCGTGCCGTCGGCCTGTTCCAGATGCCCGCCGCCGGGAAGCTGCGCGCTCCTGTCGAAAACCCCGATGTTGTCAAGCCCGAGGAAGCCGCCTTCAAAGACATTCCTGCCCAACCGGTCTTTGCGATTGACCCACCAGGTGAAATTCAGCATAAGCTTGGCAAAGGAGCGTTTCAGGAAATCAAGGTCGCCCTTACCATGCAAGGCCTGTTCGGTCCGGTAAAAAAAGAGCGTTGCCCAGGCATGCACCGGCGGGTTTACGTCGCTGAAGTTCCATTCGTAAGCAGGAATCTGGCCGCTGGGATGCATGTAGTCGGTGTTAAGCATGAGGGCAAGCTGTTCCTTGGCAAAGTCGGTATCCACGAGGGCAAGCGCAATGGAATGAAAGGCAAGGTCCCAGGCGGCATACCAGGGATACTCCCACTTGTCGGGCATTGAGATAACGTGGTCGTTGAGCATGTGAAACCACTCCTTGTTCCGATGCGGGCGGCTATCGCCGTGCAACGGGTGGGCGCGGTGTTCCCTGAGCCACAGGTCAGCGTCAAAATAATAATACTGTTTACCCCACATCATGCCGGCAAGCGCCTGACGCATAACATTGGCTTCATCTTCACCAAGCGAAGGAGGGGTCACAGCCCGGTAAAAGAGATCAGCCTCACGAAGCCTGGCTGCAAAAATCTCATCAAAGGCAGACCCGAAGGCTTCGCTGCTCATAGTCGTTGTAGCTGCGGTAAGTCTCAATTTGACTACCGCGGACTGCCCGCCGCCTACGACAAGCTGGTAGCGCGCGGACGCCTTGGTCCCTGTCTGGTTCGGATTGACTGTCCCGGCGTTCCCATGCGCTATATAGTTGTTGATACCGTCTTTTACATATGGGCCGGCATTGGGCGTTCCGAAGACGCGCTCGGTGTTTGTTTCATTTTCCGTGAAAAGGAGCTCCGGTTCCCCTTCACACCGGAGGGTATAGTCTTGCAGCAATTTCTGAAAGAGGGGATCGGTGTGATGGGCGCGGATTGCCCGGTGTTCCGCTCCTTTAACGGACTTGAGAAGGGGCTTTGGGCCGCCGCCGGGCCATGACCAGGTGTTGCGGAACCAGATGGTGGGCAGCGCCTGTATGGAGGCCGCAACAGACCCTCTATTGCAGACGGTAATCCTGATCAGTATATCTTCCGGGCCGGCCTTGGCATATTCCATAAAAACGTCGAAATAGCGGTCATCATCGAAAACACCTGTGTCGATAAGCTCATACTCCATCTCCGCCCTGGAACGCCCGTGGTTGGTATCCACAAGGTCCGAGTAGGGATAGGCTGCCTGCGGGTACTTGTAGAGAAATTTCATGTATGAGTGTGTTGGTGTGCTGTCGAGATAAAAGTAGTATTCCTTGACGTCCTCGCCGTGGTTGCCTTCGCTGTTGGTGAGACCGAACAACCGCTCTTTCAGTATAGGATCCTTCCCATTCCAGAGCGCCAGGGCAAAACAGAGGACCTGCCGGTTGTCGCAGATTCCACCCAGGCCGTCCTCTCCCCACCGGTATGAGCGGGAACGGGCCTGGTCATGAGTGAAGTAGTCCCAGGCATCCCCTGAAGCGCTGTAATCTTCCCGAACAGTCCCCCATTGCCGCTCGCTTAAATACGGTCCCCATTTTTTCCATGGAACCTTTTGCTCCCTGGCTTCATCAAGTCTTGCCTGTTCAGCGGTCATTATATGTTCCCCATATAACATCAATATCGATCACAGATATTTGAGAATAAGAAAGTCTCCCGTTATAGAATGGCAATAAGTATTCGCCTGATGTTGTTATTTAACAGTATGGCGCCCTCAAAAAGTTTATCAAATACAGGACAGAAAAGTAACCCCTTTGTTACAAAGTTTTTCTGAAACATTCCGGATATTAAGGATAATGACATGGACTGGACCTTAGCCATGATGGAGTACTGGGTGAGTTTTGCCAAAACCGGCAATCCAAACAACAAGGGGCTTCCGGAGTGGCCGTCATACACAATAAAATCAGATATCAACCTGGAATTTTCGGATGACAGTCACCTCAATCAGCGTCTTTTCATGAAAGAGAATGATTTCATTAGCCGCCAGTTTACCGCCATTTTTATGGTTTGCCCGCAAACCCAATAAAGTAATTATAACCAACTGGAATGGAAAAGAAAAAGCCGGAGAGAAATTAAACTTTCCGGCTTTTCGTATGTGGTTGAAGTGATTAGTTTTAGATGGTAGGCGCGAGGGGTGTTGAACCCCTGACCTCTACCGTGTCAAGGTAGCGCTCTCCCGCTGAGCTACGCGCCTAACCGGGATATGAATGTAAATTAAAACTCATAGAACGCCAATTTGTCAAGCAGTTCCAGGTTTTTGTTGCGCATATAGGGAGATTGATGCTATTCTTACGCGATAGAACAGACCGGACTAAGTTTCGCAGTATATTCTGCGCTTATTCCCTCTGTGCCCGGGGCATCGGGCATTTGGATATCGGGCCGGTCATGGTTAAACTTAATAATATCGGCTTATCAGCAGCGATATAAAAGGAGACTCTGGATGATCAGGATTCTTATTGCCGATGATCACACCATAGTCCGTGAAGGTCTAAGGCAGATAATGGCGGAAACCGGAGACATGACTGTCACAGCCGAAGCGGGCAATGGTCAGGAAGCCCTCGACAAGATATTGAGGGAAGATTTTGATGTTGTCGTTCTCGACATCGCTATGCCTGGCAGGAGCGGACTGGATATATTGAAGGATATCAGGGCATTCAGGCCTAAGCTTCCTGTGCTTGTCCTAAGTATGTATCCTGAGGAGCAATATGCAGTAAGGGTGCTCAGGGCGGGAGCCGACGGATATCTGACAAAGGAAAGCGCGCCCAATGATCTGATAACCGCAATCCGCAAGCTTTGTGACGGTAAGAAATATATAAGCCCGAGCCTTGCGGAAAAGCTTGCTTTCAGCCTCGAAATGCATTCGACCAGGCCCCCGCACGAACTCCTGTCCGACCGTGAATATCAGGTGCTCTGCAGGATCTCGTCCGGCAAGACGGTAAAAGAGATTGCCGAGGAACTTTCGCTCAGCGTCAAGACGATCAGCACGTATCGTTCGAGGATACTCGAGAAGATGGCGATGAAAAACAATGCGGAACTCACCTATTACGCGGTCCAGAACCATCTTGTGAATTGATAAAGCTGAAAACAGATTGATTGGGATCTCTTCATTGTCCCTGGAACCGGCAAGGACTGCGGCGCAATTTTTTCTTGACGATATATTTCCTGTCACGTATACTTTTTATTGGAAAAGGAATATATCATAATGCCTAACCCGGACAACAAATCGGAAAATAAATTCGGCAAAATGGGGAACTATTTTGACAGGATAGGCCCCAACGCGCGCTTATTTCTTATCTTTGCAGCGGCTTTTTTTTCGGTGCTGCTTGTTCAGCAAATCATTTCACCGTCCGAGCCTTCCCGTCAGGACATAACTTATTCCGAATTCATAATCCAGCTGGACGCCTACAATATCAAATCCGTTTCAATGGAAAAATTGGTAGTGACGGGAGAACTGAAAAAGCAGATATCTGTTCAGCCGGCAAATAAGAAAGAACCGGTAGCTGTTCTGCTTTTCCGGACATATTTACCCTCTTTTCAGGGTGAGAGTCTGATTCAGAAACTGCAAGCCGGGAATGTGGCCGTTACTGTGCAACCCGAAGAGAAACCGTCGGCGTTGTCCCAGGCAATTTATATGTTATTGCCCTGGGCGCTTATTATCGGGATCTGGATCTATATGATAAAAAAATCCCAGCAGGCCCAGGGCGGCGGCTATATGAGTTTCGGCACAAGCAAGGCAAAGCTGTTCGATTCCACGAAACCGAATGTTACCTTCAACGATGTCGCGGGTATGGAAAATGTGAAAATAGAACTCAGGGAGACGATAGAGTTTCTGAAAGACTCTTCAAGGTTCAGGAGGCTCGGCGCAAAGGTGCCGAAAGGTGTGCTTCTGGTGGGACCTCCGGGCACAGGAAAGACGCTGCTGGCAAGGGCGACAGCCGGGGAGGCCGGGGTTTCTTTTTATAGCATAAGCGCGGCCGAGTTTATCGAAATGTTTGTAGGCGTCGGGGCTTCCAGGGTGAGAGACATGTTCAAAAAGGCGCGGTCAACACAGCCGAGCATAATATTCATTGACGAGATAGACGCTGTTGGCCGCACAAGAGGCGCAGGACTCGGCGGCGGGCATGATGAGAGAGAGCAGACCTTGAACCAGTTGTTGAGCGAGATGGACGGTTTTGAATCTCACGAGGAGATTATCATCATAGCGGCAACCAACAGGCCGGATGTTCTTGATCCTGCGCTGCTGCGGCCGGGACGTTTCGACCGCCGTATTGTTATTGACAGGCCGGGTATGAAGGAGAGGAGGCAGATCCTCGAAGTCCACGTAAGGGACAAAAAGCTTTCGGAAAATGTGGACCTTGAGGTTTTGGCAAAAGGCTCTCCGGGCATGACCGGGGCCGACCTTGAAAATATGGCAAATGAAGCGGCGCTCATAGCGGTGAGGAAGAACAAGGAACTTGTTGATATGAGCGATTTTGAAGATGCGAGGGATATTATCCTTATGGGGTCGGTGCGCGAAGAGACGATAAGCGAACTGGAAAAAAAGATCACCGCTTATCATGAAGCCGGACATGCGCTGGTCGCGTATTTGCTGCCGCATACGGATCCCATACACAAAATAAGTATCATCCCCAGGGGAATGGCAATGGGCGTCACTCAGCTGCTTCCGGATGAGGACAGGCATTATTATCCGAAGGCATATCTTATGTGCAGGCTTTGTGTGGCGCTTGGCGGGAGGGTTGCAGAGAAACTGATATTCAATGACACCAGCAGCGGAGCCCAGAGCGATATAAAAGAGGCGACACTGATTGCGGAAAAGATGATAGCGCAATGGGGTATGAGCGACAAGATCGGCCCGGTGAATCTTGGCCGCGGAGAAGAACATCCATTTCTCGGACGGGAACTTGCCCAGCCCAAAAGGTACAGCGAAGAGATGGCATGGATGATTGATCAGGAAATACAGAAGCTGATGCTGGAGGCGGAATCAAGGGCTATGGATATCGTTAGTTGCAACAAGGCTGTCCTTGTAGCTCTGGCTGAAAATCTCATAAGTGAAGAGACCCTGGATAAGGAAGCGGTAAAGAGAATTATTGAGGAATCCGGCCCTTATTTATCTCCCGATCCGGACGCTTAAATCTCAAATCCTTGATTTTTGAACTTTTTCGTGGTAATATTTGGATATGAGGGCTTTTTGTCTCTTTTTCATATTTCTACTGCTCAGCGCAAACGTCTCTGCCGATATCTACCAGACCACCCAGTCGGATGGAGCAGTCTTGTTTTCGAATAAGCCCGCGACCGGTTCTCGGCTGATTATGGTTGAGAAGAAGTCTAAGCGCAAATCGGCTGCCGGGATGGAAAAGAATTCTGCAAGAAAGTCTTTAGTTGTGTTGAAGAGGAGCAGGCATGCCGGCAATTATTCCAATATTGTTGAAGAGAAATCCAAAAAGCATAATGTCGATCCCAAACTGGTCAAGGCCGTAATTGCCGCTGAATCCGGCTGGAACCCGTCGGCCGTGTCGCCTAAAGGCGCGGTTGGGATAATGCAGCTGATGCCCAGGACCGCAAGTGATATGGGCGTCGATAACCGTTATAATCCGGAACAGAATATCGAAGGCGGTGTCAAGTATCTCCGGTTTCTTCTCAATAAATTTAACGGCAATATGACACTTGCGCTTGCAGCCTATAATGCAGGGCCTACAAGGGTGGAAAGGGCTATGGGGGTGCCGGCCATACCCGAAACTGTAAATTATGTCAAAAGGGTAATGAATACATACGCGGGTGGCAGTATGGATTATTCATGGATGCCTGCCGCTGCCGCCACAAGGATAAAGGTTGTAAATCAAGAGGACGGTTCGGTGCTTTTCACTAATGTTTTTCGCCGCTGATTATTTCTGTTTTCCATTAATTCCATTTAGGAGTCTTCATGTCAGACCAGAATGCTCTTTTGATTGAAGAGATATTAACGCTGAAGAAAAATCGCAAAGCAGTTATCCTGGCCCATAATTATCAGATTGATGAGGTGCAGGAGATCGCCGACGTCACGGGTGATTCCCTTGAGCTTGCAAGGGCGGGCAGGGACACTGACTGCGAAACCATTGTATTATGCGGTGTGCTGTTTATGGCTGAAAGCGCCGCTATCCTGTCTCCCGATAAAACTGTGCTGCTGCCGGAACCGGACGCGGTATGTCCAATGGCCGACATGATCGAGGTAGACCGCAAGAGAAAGGTCTGGAAGAAATTTCCCGGATATGAAAAGCAACCTGAATTTGTATTATCTCATGAATTCACACTCCGGGACATGAAGGACAAATATCCGGGAGCGCCTGTAGTAGCCTATGTGAATACTCCTGCTGCCGTAAAGGCGGAAAGCGATATCTGCTGCACGTCCGCAAACGTTATTTCCGTGGTCGAGTCTTTGCCGGATGAGACGGTAATTTGCATCCCTGATAAAAACCTGTCCATGTGGGCGCAAAAGAATTCAAAAAAGCGAATTATCTCATGGGACGGTTTTTGCCATGTCCATGACAGGGTGACCGTTCACGATGTGCAAAGCGCGAGAAAGGTGTATCCCAATGCGGAACTTCTGGCTCATCCCGAATGCAGAATCGAAATCCTTGAGATAGCAGACAAGGTGACCAGCACCTCCGGCATGCTTAAGTATGTCAAAACCTCTGCGTCCGGAGAGTTTATCGTGGGAACGGAGCGCGGGCTTCTGTACAGGCTCAGGAAAGAGAACCCCGGCAAGTTGTTCCATGCCTTAAGGGAAGACATGCTTTGTCCCAATATGAAGCGGACAACCCTGGAAAGCATACTTCATGCGCTCAGGAATATGGAGCAGGTCATTACTGTGCCTGAAGATATAAGCGTCCGGGCTAAAAAGGCCCTCGACCGGATGGTAGGGATCAAATAAAAATCAGATATATTTTTTCAGCCGCTCGACGCCGGTCAGAACATGCTCGGGCGTATGGGCTTCGAGTGTATAGATTAAATCCCTTTTGCCGAGGCGGCTGAACAGCCTGTCGAAATCGAATGTCCCGTCACCGGGAGGATAGTGCTGGTCCGCAGATTTGTTATTGTCGTGAAGATGCAGTTCTATTATATATGGGCCAAGTTCATCTATCCAGCGGTCAAGAGAGACCGAGGTAAACAGGTTGCAGTGGCCCGTGTCAAAACATATCCCGAAATTGTCGGAGCCCATCGCCTCCATCAGAAGCCGCAGATTCGACGGTTCATCTTCAAATATATTTTCTATGGCGATTTTGCATCCCGCCTTGCGGAAGAGCTCATTCAGCGGTTTCCATGTCTCAAGGCTCCTCTCAAGCCAGAAATTCACATCGAGCGCGTATTTCCACTTTTCATATCCGGAGTGGCAAACCACAGCGATGGGTTTGAGGATCTCAGCCGCACGCAGTGTCTGCTCGAATCTCTTAATAGTTACGTTTCTTATGAGAGAGTCGACAGCCCCTGGAGAAAGATCCAGAAAAGGGGCGTGAAAGGTCAGGCGAGGCTTGTAATCAAGACTCTCCCTGACCTTTCGCAGATAATCATCACTCAGCGAGTCGAGAACTTCCGCACCGAAATATATCTCGAGATTGAACTTGCCGGAGAGGATGAATCCTATGCGCTGCCCGATCTGGTCGAACGGCACATGGATTTGGGGCGACAGCATTCCTACTTTACGGCAGTTTCGTGTTTGGAAACGCTGGGGACTTCGGTGTTGTTGATTACATTGCCGGTTTCAGCAGCGTCTTTTTCAGCCTGCCTGTTCTGCATGACTTTCGGCGCTTCCATTTTTTTCCCTGAATTGTAATCATTGACATAAAAACCCGATCCCTTAAGCCGGAACGTGCTGTGTGAAACCAGCTTTTTCAGTTCTCCGCCGCAATCCGGGCATTCTGTCTTCGGGGCATCGCTTATTTTTTGCAATATCGTATGCTTTTTCCCGCATTTTTCACATCCATACTCATAAATAGGCATATTTTCCTCCATGCTGATAGACTATCTCTTAATATAAATTATTTGGCCCTGTCGGGTCAACAAAGCTGTTATTATCATTGACATATATATCATTATTCTGCTTTAATATATGTCTACTTTATTTGGGGGTGTTGGAAATGTACGCAATTATAGAGACTGGCGGCGAACAGCTGAGGGTATCCGTCGGCGACGTTGTGAATGTCGAAAAGGTGGATGGCGAGCTGAATGCCGGGATTACCATAGACAAGGTGCTGATGATCAACAATGACGGGAAGTCGCTATTCGGCAAGCCTTATATCGATGGAGCTTCCGTGAGCGCAGAGATTGTGAATCAGGGCAGGGCGGACAAGGTATCGGTAATGAAGAGTCAGTCCAAGAAGGCGACCAAGAAGGTGACGGGTCACCGCCAGCTGTTCAGCGCCTTGAAGATTACTGGTATTAACGGAGGATAACATGGCACATAAAAAAGGTGTAGGAAGCACAAGAAACGGGCGCGACAGCGAGTCGCAACGCCTTGGAGTCAAGAGATTCGGCGGACAGTTCGTGCGCGCGGGTAACATACTCATCAGGCAGCGCGGCACCAAGGTTCACCCTGGAACCAATGTTGGCAAGGGTTCGGATGACACACTTTTTGCCCTTATAGACGGGTTCGTCAAGTTCGAGAGAAAAGACAGGATAAGGACCAAGATCAGCGTATATGCTGAACCTGCAACAACCGGCGCTTAATAAATTCCCTTTCAGGAGAAAATAAAAGGCGGTCTGTGAATGCGGACTGCCTTTTTTGTTTGGCTGGAAACCGGCTTAATGTAATAATATATTGATATTGCGCCGGGCCTTCGATATGACTGCACGTAACATCTGATTTGCCGGTTTTTTCGCAATAACTGGGGGATTATGCAATTTGTTGACTACGCAAAGATTCATGTAAAGGCCGGAGACGGCGGCAGGGGCTGCGTAAGCTTCCGCAGAGAGAAGTATGTGCCGATGGGCGGTCCTGACGGAGGGGACGGCGGCAGGGGAGGCCATATTGTCATCAGGGCTACCGCCGAGCTGAACACCCTGCTCGATCAGAGATACCGGAAGGAATACAAGGCCGACCATGGAGAGCATGGCAAGGGAAAAAACAAGCACGGCAAGGACGCTGATGATATGATCATACTTGTGCCTGTAGGCACAATCATCAGGGACGAGGAGAGCGGCGAGATTGTCGCAGATCTCAATCGAGTAGATGCTGAAGTTATGGCCGCCAAAGCCGGCAGGGGCGGACAGGGTAACATGAATTTTGCGACGGCGACGCGGCAGGCCCCGAAATTCGCCCAGCCCGGAGAAGAGGGCGAGGAAAAGCTGCTTGTTCTTGAACTCAAGCTTCTTGCTGATGTCGGTCTCATCGGGCTTCCTAATGCCGGCAAATCCACTCTTATATCGGTTATCTCTGCTGCCAAGCCGAAAATAGCGGATTATCCGTTTACGACACTTGTGCCTAACCTGGGTGTTGTTAAATTCAGGGACAGAAAGAGCTTTGTCGTAGCAGACATCCCCGGTCTCATCGAGGGGGCCCATTCTGGCGCAGGTCTGGGATTCCAGTTTCTCAGACATGTCGAACGCACATCAATGCTTCTGCATCTTGTGGACGTATCGGATATAACGCCGGGCGACCCGGTAGAGGATTTTGAAAAGATCAATAAAGAATTAGTATTATACAGTCCGGAACTTATTAATAAGCCGATGGCTGTTGTCGGCACGAAGTTAGACCTGGCATATGAGAAAAAAAGGCTCAGGCTGCTTGAGAAATATTGCAAAAAGAAGAAGCTCGCTTTTTTCGGGATATCTTCTGTTTCTGATGTTGGACTTGAAGAGCTTTTGATGTATCTTTCAGACAAAATAGAGGGTCTTGGTAAATGAGCAGGATTGTGGTGAAGATAGGAAGCAATATTCTGACAGAGCCGACCGGAGGTCTCAGTCAAAAGAGAATATATGCCATATCGGATGATATCGCAGAAGTTTGCGACGCAGGCAATGAAGTCGTGATCGTTTCCTCCGGGGCCGTAGCCGCAGGTATGGAAAAGATGGGGCTTAAGGTGAAACCCAGGGAGATCATGCTTAAACAGGCTGCTGCGGCCGCAGGTCAGTCTTCCCTTATGCGCGCCTATGAGAAAAGCTTTCAGCGTCATGACAAGAAGGTTGCCCAGATATTGCTCTCCAGAGGGGTGGTATCGTTCAGGCCCACCTATCTGAACTCCCGCAATACGCTTGTCACATTGCTCGAATACGGTCTGATTCCGATAGTTAATGAAAATGATACGGTTGCTACGGAGGAAATCAAATTCGGGGACAATGACCAGCTTGCGGCCATAGTCGCAGGACTTATTGACGCCGACAGGCTGATAATACTTTCGGATGTCGAAGGTCTTTACTCCGCGGATCCCAAAAAAGATAAGAGCGCAAAGATCATTCCCTATGTGCATGAAATAAACGCTGACCTCAAGGCCATGGCCGGCGGCGCAGGGAGCAATGTGGGCACAGGCGGCATGTATTCCAAGATACTCGCAGCCAAAAAGGCCACATCTTTCGGCATGCCTGTAAATATAATCTTTGGGGCCAAAAAGGGCCTTCTTGTTTCCTTAATGAACGGCGCACATCATGGCACTGAATTTATCGCAAAAAAGAAGAGCATCAGTTCCAGAAAGGGATGGATCGCGTATGCGGTCAGGCCCAGGGGCACACTTGTACTTGATCAGGGCGCCGTAAATGCGCTTATCAAAGGTGGCAAAAGCCTGTTGCCGTCAGGAATAGTTGCGATAGAGGGCTCGTTCAACCGGGACGTGGCGGTGTTCTGTGCAGACAACGCCGGTAACAAAATAGCCAAGGGCATCGTCAACTATTCTTCCGATGAGATTGAAAAGATCAAAGGCAATAAATCCTCGGATATTGAAAAGATACTCGGTTCAAAACGCGAAGATGAAGTCATCCACCGCGACGATCTTGTGGTCATGCAGATAGGCTGATTCCGGGTTTATAGATATCTATCTTTTCTTGTATGCCTTCATATACTCCTGCCGCCGAGTTTCCAGTTTTGTCCAGATGGTCTTCGGCGGAAGGACTCGTAAAGCATCGTAAATTTTCTTTACTCTGTCGGTTTGTTCCGGAATAACAAATGCCGGGATCTGTATTTTCTTCCTGTTTGCTGTAGCGGTCATGAATTCGTGACTTCCGCCGACAATATGTCGTTCCTGCGCCTGCCACTTTTCTGCAAAGAGGTTATTGCTCTCCATGACCTGATAAAGCTGTTCAAGCTGCGCCTGTGTAAATGTGAAGTTCTCTTTCCACTCTGGCGTTCCGGGGCCGGGGTAGTCAGGCCAATAAACTACTTCTCCCTCGCCCAAAGCTTTAACGCGGATCATGAATTCATAATGATAAGGCGGCGGCATGGAAGCGGCAATCCACTGGTACTCTATGCTGAAATCCTTTGGGACTGCCTCCATGACATTTTTCTCTTGGGAAATAGAGTCGGTCGGACAAAGGCTGATTATAAAGACAGCTAATATCGAAAAAAAGATAAAAAAGGATTTCATAATTCCCCTCCGACCGCCTTCAAGCGTTCGCATGTGCAGGACGGTATAATAGAACCGTATTTACTCCGGTCGGCCAGAGCCCGGCCGATGTATGATTGTAGCAGATAAGTCATGCCTTATTAAAGAATATACATTGTTGCTTGACAGCAGCTCCTGCTTTCTTGACACCTTTCCGGATAGCTGATATTTCACGATCAATATCAGGACACGAAAAGAGATAGGAAACAGAGGAGTAATTATAAATGAGAGATAATAGCCGATTTATATTACTATTCTTGACATTCACAGTAAAAAAGCTTTACATTATTACATCATGATATCGAGATTGTTGGAACTTCCGAAAAACAGGTCTTTTTTTATATTCGGTCCACGCCAGACCGGCAAGACCACCCTGATCAACAGCATATTCACGGACAGGGTATTTCGCGTCAACCTGCTGTTAACCGAGCAGTTTTTTCGCTATGCAAGAGACCCGTCCCTGTTCCGCAGGGAGGTAATCGCAAAGCAAAAAGATGTTACACATGTATTCATCGACGAGATTCAGCGTCTGCCGGAGCTCCTGAACGAGATACAATATCTAATTGATAATACCCAGCTGCATTTCATATTGACCGGCTCCAGCGCAAGAAAACTCAGGCATGGCAACGCGAACCTTCTTGGCGGCAGGGCATTGCAGCGCTATCTCTTTCCGTTTATGTGGCGGGAAGTCTCTGATACAGCGCAGTTGCCCCACTTTCTCAGGTTCGGCTCGCTGCCCCACGTTTATTGCGCTGAAAGCGAAGGAGAAAAGATCGACTTCCTGCGCTCATATGTCGATATCTACCTGAGAGAGGAGATTCAGGCCGAAGGCCTTGTGCGCCGCATCGGGGCATTTTCGCGGTTTCTTGACATGGCGGCAAGCCAGTTTGGGGAAATCCTCAGCTATTCAACCGTAGCGCGTGAATGTCAGCAGGCGGTGATGACGGTGAAGAGCTATTATGAGATTCTCGAAGACACGCTGATAGGATATCGCCTGGAGCCCTGGCGCAAGAGCGTCAGGAAGAGGCTTACAGGTCATCCGAAGTTTTATCTGTTTGACAACGGGGTCACCAATATTATCAACGGCTACTCGTCGGAGATTACAGACTCCGTATTGCTTGGCCGCCTTTTTGAGCAGTTCATTGTCATGGAAACGATAAAAGAGATAAGGACATCCGGGAAAATGATCCAACCGTATTACTGGAGGACAAACACGGGGGCTGAAGTCGATCTCGTGCTGGAGCGCGAAGGCAGGATTGTCGGGGCTTATGAGATCAAGTGGACAAAGACATGCTCCTCTTCGCATGTGAGCGGGTTAAGGGCTTTTCAGTCTGAGCATCCTGAGGCTCAGTGCCATGTAATATGCGCGGCGGCTGAACCTTATAGCGTCGGCAATGTCAGGGTCATGAACTGGCAGGATTACCTGAAGGAAATATTAGCGCTGTAGATAACTAATTAGAGTCTGTCCATAAACGCCTCTTGCTTGTCATGCCGGACTTGATCCGGCATCCAGAAGACATTAAAAAAACTGGATTCCGGCCTACAGACACGGCCTGTTAGTCGGAATGCTGATAGTTTCATCCCAAATGCTCGAATAGCGCTGTGCTCAGATATCTCTCACCTGCGTCTGGAAGAATTGCTACTATGAGTTTGCCTGCGTTCGCAGGGTCATTAGCCAGCTTTGTCGCAGCCGCAACCGCGGCCCCGCCGGATATGCCGACGGTGATGCCTTCTTCGAGATGCATCCTTCGCGCATATTCGAAAGCCTCGTCATTAGAGACCGTAGCGACTAGATCCACAAGGTCGAGGTCTAGCACATCGGGTTTAAACCCTGCGCCAATGCCCTGTATCTTGTGAGGGCCGGGCTGAGGTTCTTTCCCGTTCTTGATGGCCGTCAATACAGGCGAATTAAGCGGTTCTACCGCCACAGAGGTAATGGCCTTGTTCCTGAACTGTTTAATATATTTCGTCACGCCTGTTATAGTGCCGCCGGTGCCGACTCCCGAGACAAAGATGTCTATCTGCCCGTCAGTGTCATTCCATATCTCGGGGCCGGTTGTCTTAAAATGGATTTCCGGGTTGGCCGGATTTTTGAACTGCTGCGGCATATAATAATGCGCAGGATCAGACGCTGCCATCTCTTCGGCTTTTGCGATAGAGCCCTTCATCCCTTTTGCGCCTTCAGTAAGTATCAGTTTGGCTCCAAATGCCTGAAGCATCTTTCTCCGCTCAATGGACATAGTGTCCGGCATGGTCAAAATCAGGGGGTATCCCCTGGATGCGCAGACGAACGCCAGCGCTATGCCCGTATTCCCGCTTGTCGGTTCGACGACAGTCACATTTTTTGATCCCGGACTTAGAATGCCCTGCTTCTCGGCTGCCCATATCATCGCGGCCCCTATACGGCATTTGATGGAATAGGCCGGGTTGCGCCCCTCGGTCTTTACCGCCACTTTGGCAGAGCTGCCTTTTGTTATGTTATTGAGATACACCAGGGGAGTATTGCCTATACTCAGACTGTTGTCCTGAAAAATATTCTGCATATGAATCTCCTTTCTTAAAGAGCCGGCCCTGCGGTTGTCCAAGCTTAATCTGCAACGATTATAGAATCAAATCAAATTATATCATCAAAGCAGACAAACTGCTAAATATATTCAATTATAAAAGCTATTTTACGAACTTCAGGGTTTGACACACCTTTAATGTTCATGTAATATTTAGCACATGCGCGATTGATTCGGTCGCAGTGATGGATTAAGGCGACCTCTGGAGCCCAATAATGAGATGCGACATTCTCGCAACATTTTGATAATCGGCAAGAATGGTCTTTAATATCCGGCAGGCAGGAAATGACTGACAGAGATGAAAAGGGATCTTTTCTTATTTCGGCGTTTTTCGCCGGGGCAATGCATGTCCTTTTGGCTGCCGCAGCGCTTTATCTTTCCCTGAACGCATTTCGGTATTTGCCGGCAGTAACTGAAGTTCATCTGGTCTCAAATGACTACGCAGTCAATGCGGAATCTTCAATCGTGGAGCGTAGGGAGGGAAACGGAACTACAGCTGCTTCCGAAAAGACCATTTCTAACGATGTAGAGAAAAGATATAAAATTTCACAGCCTGTCGAAATAGCGGACACAGCGTCTGCAGGCGCTCAGGTTATTGGACAAACCCAGAAGAGTTTTCCGGCATCCGTGAAGTCGGCTATGCAAAGAGTTGCATTAGATACCTTTAGTTTCGCTTCTGCAACAGGGCCGAACTTTATCCGGAGGGAGCTCCCCGAGTATCCTGTATTGGCAAGACGGATGAACAAAGAGGGCAAGGTGCTTCTGAGGCTCAAAATAGATGAAAAAGGCACACTGCTGAATGTGGAGGTAATAGAACCTGCCGGTTTCGGGTTTACAGACGCGGCACTTGATGCAGTCAGAAAATCCACATATAGGCCTGCTGTAAAAAACGGGGCGCCTGCGCCTTCTCTGGCGCTGTTGCCGGTAAGGTTCAAACTTACCGACTAATTATGGAAATATTGAACCATGCACATTCCTGACGGTTATTTGAGTCCGCAAACATATGCGCCAATGTTTGTAGTGGCCGCCGCCTTTTGGGCGATTGCCGTGCGGAAGATTAAAACTGAGTTGTCTCACCGTCATGTCCCATATCTTGCAATGGCGGCCGCCTTCTCATTTCTTATCCAGATGTTCAATATTCCGATCCCGGGCGGCACGACGGGTCATGCTGTCGGCGGGGCCATCATCGCAATCCTGCTTGGGCCATGGGCTGCCGTGCTTGCGATTTCGATAGTCTTGATTATACAGGCAATCGTATTCGGGGATGGTGGCATTACTGCTATCGGAGCCAACTGTTTCAATATGGCGGTGGTCATGCCGTTTGTGTCGTATTGGGTTTTCAGATTTACAAGAGGCAGCTCCCGTGAAGGGAAACGTGTGATTATGTCAGCCTTTCTGGCGGGCTATACAGGTCTTTTTATGGCTTCAATATCAACTGCCATTCAATTTGGCATTCAGCCGCTGATCGCGCACGATGCGCAGGGGACACCGTTGTACGCTCCATACCCATTGGAGATTGCAATTCCGGTTATGGCTATTGAACATCTGCTGCTCTTCGGCATAATTGAGGGTATCGTTACGGCCCTTATACTGAAGTATTTCATGAAGAATGAGATGGACCTAATCCATGCCTTTAGCGAGGTCAAAGCATGACCGCATTCCAGAAGAAACTATGGGCAGGACTTGTTGTGATGGGTTTGCTGAGTCCTCTGGGGGTCTTTCTTCCTTATTATTTTGGCGCAGAGGACGCATGGGGAGAATGGAGCGCAGAAAAACTTCGGGAGATGATCGGCTATGTCCCTGCCGGGCTCGAAAAACTTGCCTATCTGTGGAAGGCTCCGATTGCCGACTATAATCCAGGCGGAGAAGGGGCTTCAATCTGGATACAGGCTTTATGGTATATATTTTCAGGAATGTTCGGTGTCATTATTGCGGGATGCGTCGCGTATATGCTTGCCAGGGTTGTGAGGCGCAATGAGCGTTGATATCCCGGACTTCCTGCTGCAAAAGGCGGAACAGACGCATTTGACTGCCGTCCGGCGATCCGGTTCAGGGTCTTATGTTGATAAAGGCATTGCCGGTTTTGCGCGTATTATCCGGCAGACCTTTCTTGAATGGGAGCTTGCTTCACGCCAGGGTTTTCTCCAGTCTCTTGACTCGCGGGTCAAGATCCTTTTCTGGATAGGTCTGCTCATTGCGATCAGTCTGAAGAAAGGCGTTGTTGAGCTGCTGATTATTGCGATTGCCCTTGCCTTGTTGGGTCTCTTTTCCAGGGTCAGGCTTCCCGCCCTTTATGGAAGGGTAATTCCGCTATCCTTTTTTTTCGGTTTTCTCGTCTCGGCTCCGGCAATGCTGAATGTAATCCTGCCGGGAACGATCGTCGCTCCGATAATCGATCTGCCGGTATCTTATTCATTCTGGATTTATTCTATTCCTCAGCAGATCGGTATAACCGAAGAGGGCATTGGTGTGTGTTTCATGCTTACTCTTCGGGTCTTTGATTCTCTTTCGCTATCGTTCTTAATGCTGGCGACAACCCCGTTTGCCGAAATAGTAAAGGCGCTGAAGCTCTTTCGGATACCTGACGAGCTTTTACTGATCATTACGCTGACTTACAAATATATCTATCTCTTCGCTCAAACTATTACTGATATGTACCGGGCGAAGAAGGCGCGGCTTGTGCTGGGAGTGTCGGCGTCGGAATTCCGCAACTGGTCTGCCGGGCGCATGGTTACGATTTTCCGCAAGACCGAACAGCGGGTTGATGATATTTATCGGGCAATGCTCAGCCGGGGTTTTTCCGGTGAAATACGTCTTCCGCGCAAGCCTGCCGTCAGGGCGTCCGACCTGATCGGAGCGGCTGTATTGGCCTCTTTTGTATTTGCCGCGCTGCTGGTGTAAAATTATCCGGTGAGTATTTTTGAATTAGATAATATCAGCTACAGTTATTACAGGCGTTACCCGGCGCTGACAGATGTATCGCTTTCGATTCAGCCGGGTGAGCGTTTTGCTGTGATCGGGTCCAACGGCAGCGGTAAATCTACGTTGCTTCAGCTTCTGGCGGGCCTCCTGCATCCGCACGAAGGAAGGGTTCTGTTTGACGGCAATGAGGTTTCTGAGCAGTCCCTGAAGACAGAAGATTTTCGCAGGTCATTCAGAAGCCGGGTGGGGTTCATTTTTCAGGACTCTGATGTCCAGCTTTTCTGTCCGACGGTTTTCGACGAGCTTCTGTTCGGTCCCATGCAGCTCGGACTGAGTGAAAGAGACTCGAATGCCCGAGCTGAAGAAATACTTGCCATGCTGCAGATAGGTTCTCTTCGCGACCGGCCTCCGCATATGCTCTCGGGAGGAGAAAAAAAACGGGTTGCCCTCGGGTGTGTGCTTACGATGAATCCTGATGTCCTGCTTTTCGATGAGCCTACAAACGGACTCGATCCCCGCACGCAGGTTTATCTGCTCGAATTGATGCTTGCCCTGAATGAAGCGGGTAAAACCATAATCATTGCCACCCACGATCTCGGCCTTGTCGGAGAGATTCAGGCGCGGGTTGCGGCCCTTTCAGAAGATCATCGCATTGAACGCATCGGCAGTTCTCAGGACATACTGAACGATGAGGAATTGCTTCTGCGCATGAATCTTGTCCACGAGCATTATCATTTTCACAACGGCAAGAAGCATAGCCACATCCATTCCCACTATCTCTTTCACAAACACTGAGACTGAGATTTGGCGTTCTTCTTTTTACTGCTTGTTATCGCAACTGAAAATAGTAACTTCCGATTTGCCGCCAAACGGCCTGCGCCGGCCTTTCAATGCGGCGCGCCATGAGGCTCTTTACGGCTTTGACCGTTTTCTGCTGATATGGCCCGGTTTATGAATTGAGCCCTGATTTTGTTATACTATTTTGGCATAGTCCGTCCGGATAAAAATACGTTGAAGCGGGGGCACATCAGCATGAACATGCGCGCATATCTGATCAGGCTTGCTGCTGCAATAGCGCTGGTCCTTTTGATGGGGTGTCCTTTATGGGCGGAGGATAGCGGACATGTCCTTGTCATAAACTCATATCACCAGGGATACGTCTGGTCTGACGATGAGCTCTCCGGGCTGACGGGAAGGTTGAGGGACGTCTATCCGGAGATCGAAATATCTATCGAATATCTTGACTTCAGGCGCAGAACAGACTCTGAAAGCCGGAAACGGATAAAGGATTTTTTGATAGAAAAGTACCGCGGTGAAAAGATCGATTTAGTCGTTATTCTCGATGATCCGGCGCTTGAACTGCTCTTGCAGAATAAAAATAAGTTCTTCCCCGGTATCCCGGTAGTCTTCGCCGGTATCGGCTCTTTCAGGGAATCGATGCTTTCTGATCGTAATAATATGACAGGTATTGTAGAAACAGTCGATATAAAGGGCTCTATTGAAACAGCCCTGCGGCTTCATCCGGGAACAAAAGAAGTCCTGATTGTTAATGATAACACGATCAGCGGCGTCTCGCTTCGCCGAACGTCGGAGTTGTTGATCCCGTTTTTTTCGGACCGCGTCAATCTGCGCTTCAATATGCCGGGTTCATTCCGGGCCGTCGCGTCCGAGATAGATGCCCTCTCAGGTGATGCTGTTGCGCTGATAGTCTCCTATTCTACCGATCTGACAGGACGGACTTTGTCCCATGATAAAGGCGCCGCTTTGCTCACAAACGGGGCGCGCGTTCCTGTTTATGCCGTGCATGAAGCGCGGCTCGGAAAGGGCATTGTCGGCGGCCATCTTTTCAGCGGAAGGGAGCATGGCCGCAAAGCCGCCGATGTCTGTCTGAGGATACTTTCAGGAGAGGCGCCTTCGGCAATTCCTGTTGATTATAGCGGGGCTTCGAGACCTATGTTCGATTATATCCAGCTCAAACGATTTGGAATTGATGAAGACAAACTCCCTACCGGCAGCATCGTGATTAACAAACCCGTTTCGGTGTTTGAAACCCATAGGGATTTTGCAGTGGGTATACTTTTATTGGTCGTTGTTCTCTCGGCCCTTGTGGCCATGTTAAGCATAGCTGTTATGCGGCGCAGGCGGGCGGAAGATGCCCTGTTGCTCACCCAGCATTGTGTCGACAAGTCTCCCATGGCCTTTTCCAGGATTTCGGAGGAAGGGAAAATAGAGGCGGTGAACGATACGATGTGCAGTAATCTCGGATATACACAGGAAGAGCTTTGCTCCATGACGGTTTTTGATTTTGATCCTTTGTTTAATCATGAGAAGTTCAGACAACATCGACAAAAAGTCAGGGAAACCGGATCCAGGACCATTGAGACTCTTCATAAACGCAAAGACGGAACGGTGTTCCCGGTTGAAGTTACCGTTAATCGGGTGAATTATCGTGGCAAGGACTTTTCTTTTTCGTTTACCAGGGATATTACCGAGCGAAAGAGGGCGGAGGCTGCGCTGAGGGAATCGGAGCGGAGATTGGCTGATATTATAGATTTTTTGCCTGACGCAACTTTTGCGGTAGACACGGAAGGCAGGGTTATAGCCTGGAACAGGGCCATCGAGGACATGACAGGCGTAAAAGCGGAAGACATCCTTGGGAAAAGGAACGATGAATATTCTGTAGCCTTTTACGGGCAAAAGATGCCGCTGTTGATAGATATGGTTACGGCGTCTGATGAAGAGATCGCGACAAGATATCACGCTATAAGGCGCGAGGGAGTTGTCCTGATGGCTGAAACCACTGTAACAGTGAAGGGCGAAGAGCGTTTTCTATGGGGGAAGGCGACGCCTTTATTCGACAATAACGGAAATATGACGGGCTGCATCGAGGCAATATGGGATCTCACGGAGTACAAACATTCTGAACAGGAGCAGGTCAAACTGAGAGAGCTGCTCTTCCAGTCGCAGAAGATGGAGACTATAGGACTTCTTGCAGGCGGTGTCGCTCATGATTTCAATAATCTGCTGACTCCCATACTGGGTTATAGTGAAATAATGCTGATCGGACTTCCGGGAACCGACCCGAAGAGGCTGATGATAGAGCAGATTCAGCTTTGCGCGGACCGGGCAAGGGATCTGACGAAGAGGCTGCTTGCATTCAGCCGGAAGCAGATGCTGGAGCTGAAAATACTGGATCTGGGGGATATAGTCCGTGAATTCGGCCCGGTGTTGAAGAGCGCGATTCATGAAAATATCCAACTTAGTGTAAATATTGATTCTGAGACCGGACTCGTGCGGGCTGACAAGGGACAGATAGAGCAGGCTCTGCTTAATCTGGCGGTAAATGCCGGGGAATCAATGCCTGATGGCGGCTTGTTGACAATAGAAGTCAGTAACTTTGACGTTGATGAGTCTTATGTGTTTTCACATGTCCAGATTTCAGCCGGACCTTATGTAATGTTTTCCGTGAGCGATACGGGCATTGGCATGGATGAAGAAACGCAGAAGCATATTTTTGAGCCTTTTTTTACCACCAAGGAACTCGGCAGGGGGACGGGACTGGGATTGGCTACGGTTTATGGTATTGTGAAACAGCATGGCGGAACTGTTCTGGTATATTCTGAAAAGAACAAGGGCAGCGTATTCAAGACTATATTGCCCCGTGTAACCAGGGAAGGCGGGAAGATGGAGGCTCCGGAGCGTCAGCCCGATGAAATATATCGCGGCAGCGAAACCGTGCTTGTGATGGAAGATGAAGATACGGTTAGGACCTTTATTTGCAATGCCCTGACAGAGCTTGGATATAATGTCCTTAAGGCGGAGAGCTGCGACGCCTGCATCGAAATGACGCGGAATCATGCCGGCGCGATAGATTTGCTGGTAACTGATGTCATAATGCCGACGAAGAACGGCAAGGAATTGTACGACCTGCTCAGGCTCGACAATCCGGACATCCGGGTTTTATACATGTCCGGATATGCAAGCAATATCCTGGGACATCATGGTATTGTTGATGAGGGGGTAATTTTCTTGCAGAAACCCTTTACAATCAGGACTCTGTCACAAAAAATCCGTCAGGCTATTGATTTACATGTTGAGGAATCATCGCGCTAATAGCGTGAATTTGAAGTTCTGGTATAGTTTTATATAATTAATAAATATACTTGTTATTTTTTGATCCGGAGGCAAACTTTTTTGATTAATCGTATCAGCGCGCTTGGCATTTTGATTGCAACCATTTTACTGGTTGCGTTTTTGTCTCCGGCGGACGGGGAACCTGTTATTGATAAACAGGTCCTGATAATAAATTCATATCATAACGGATTCTCGTGGTCTGATGAAGAGCAGGCAGGACTGATCGAGAGAATGCGGGAAGCATTCCCAGCATTGGATATGCCTGTGGAATACCTGGACGCCAAACGTCATTCAGGGGAAAACAACCTCATCAGGATGAAGGATTTGCTTATTGATAAATACCGTGGGAAAAAGATCGATTTGATATTCTCCCTGGACGATCCGGCTTTCGACCTTCTGGAGCAATATAGCGAAGAACTCTTTCCCGGGGTTCCTGTAGTTTTTGCCGGTATTACAGAGTTTAAGCCTGGAGTTGAGAACAGGCGCAAAAAAATATCCGGAGTTATGGAAAAGCAGGAAATAAAAAGAACGCTTGAGCTTGCGCTTGCCCTTCATCCCCTCACAAAAGAAGTTATGGTGGTCAATGACGACACTGTCAGCGGTTTATCGGCGCGCAGGAATACGGAGACGCTGGCTCAGCTTTTTTCAGGACGCGTTCATTTCAGTTTTTTGACTCCGGGTTCTTTTGATGAGGCGCGCGCGTTGATATCGGCGCTGCCGGAAAATAGCTTAATACTTTTAAATTCATACTCCACAGACAGTACAGGCAAGTCGCTTTCCACAAAAGAAAGTTCCAGTCTGATAGTGTCTGCCTCCAAAGTCCCTGTATACGGTGTGCATGAAAACAGATTTGGAGACGGGATAGTGGGCGGATATCTTCTCGGCGGACGCGAGCATGGCCGCAGCGCAGCCGATCTCGGAGTCAGGATTCTGAATGGAGAAAACCCGGACGCAATTCCTGTGGATGAAAGGGGAACCGCCCGCCCCATGTTTGATTATACGCAGCTAAAGAGGTTTGGAATTGACCTGAGCAGACTCCCGGAAGGAAGTATTGTCATTAACAAACCGTTGACCATCTTCGAGACAAACCCTAAATTTGCTTTCAGCGTCATATTTGTAGTGATAATACTTTTGGCAATGGTGTCTATTCTTACCATAGTAGTGATAAGACTGAAGCGGACCAAGGCGGCCCTGAGCGGCAAGACCGAGGAACTCGACCGGATATTCAGCCTTTCACCTGATTTGCTTTGTATTGCAGGTATGGACGCCCGGTTTATACGCCTGAACCCTGCCTGGGAGAATATACTTGGATATCGCGTTGATGAACTGGAAGGGCAGAATTTCATGCAACTTGTCCATCCTGATGATGTCGACGCGACCCTTGAAGCGCTTGCCAAACTTTCATCAGGAATTGACATAGTCGATTTTTCGAACCGCTATCGCTGTAAGGACGGCTCCTACCGCTGGATCGAGTGGCGCTCAACCCCATATCAGAAGTCGCTGATTTATGGCGCTGCGCGCGATATTACCGAAAGAAAACTTGAGATGGAAGAGCATGAAAGATTAAAGGAGCAACTTTTCCAGTCCCAGAAGATGGAGACGGTGGGACTACTGGCCGGCGGAGTGGCGCATGATTTCAATAATCTGTTGACCCCGATACTCGGGTACAGTGAGTTGCTGCTTCTGAACATCCCCGAGAACGATCCGAAATATCTAAAGGTAAAACAGATACACAAGGCGGCGGATTTTGCGCGGGACTTGACGAGCCGGCTGCTTGCCTTCAGTCGCAAACAGATGCTGGAACTTACAGTAATGAACATGGGAGATATTATCAGTGGCTTTGAACAGATGGCGCATCGAACGATAAGGGAAAATATCAGGATAGAGATAAATATCTCACCGGAACTTGGACTGGTGCGCGCAGACAGGGGACAGATTGAACAGGCGCTGCTGAATCTGGCTGTGAATGCCCAGGATGCAATGCCGGATGGAGGTGTTTTGACTATTGATGCTGAGAATGTAATGCTCGATCAGTCATATACTGCTTCTCATCCCGAAATTTCCCCCGGCGCTTATGTCTTGCTTTCGGTCAGTGATACGGGTATGGGAATGGATGATGAGATAAGAGCTCATATCTTCGAGCCCTTCTATACCACGAAAGATTTCGGACGGGGGACAGGTCTCGGACTTGCAACCGTTTATGGGGTGGTAAAACAGCATGGCGGTTCTGTTTCGGTTCATTCGGAAAAAGACAAGGGAAGCATATTCAAGATTTATTTGCCGCGTGTTAAAGACGAGGAGCCCCGGGTTGATATGGGAGAACCCGAAGATGGCCAGACAGAGCGTGGAAATGAAACTGTGCTCCTGGTCGAAGATAATGAAGCCGTGCGACTGCTTGTCGCCAGGATACTGCATAATCTGGGATATAATGCTCTGATAGCTGAAAATGTCGCACACAGCGTTGAGCTGTCCAAACAGCATAAAGGAATTATCCATATTCTTTTGACGGATGTAATAATGCCGGAAATGAACGGCAAGGAACTTTACCTGAAACTTAGGGTCGAACGGCCTGACATGAAAGTTCTGTATATGTCCGGGTATACAAGCAATGTCATCGGTCAGCACGGCATACTGGACAAGGGTGTAAACTTTATCCAGAAACCGTTTACAATGCTTACTTTATCGCAAAAGCTGAGAAGGGCGATAGAGTCGTAAAATAAGGTTTTACATTATTGCGCAGGTTGTTCTGTCTGGTCTGTCCGGTTTTTTTTCCGTATTTGCTCTATTTGGCCTGACAGGTCTCTTTGCTGTATTTCTTCTTTCGGTTGTATTTGTCCCTGCGGTCCTGCTTGTTCCTGTTGTTCTTGCTGATTTATTTGTTCCTGCTGATTTATTTGCGGCGCATTTATTTGCTTTCGTATCTCGGTCAGTATGTACCTGGAACGCTGTTCATCGCCGAAGGTGCCGACACGTATGCTGAGCTCGGATGCTGTCGATGTAATAGCTTTGATCGATACCCATAAGGTTCTCCCGTCGGCAAACTGCGATTTGATATTTGCCGCAAGAGCATCGTGCTCATCAGACAGTGTAGGCATATTCATGGACTTCAGCGCAGACAGCGTTGCATTATATACGACCGGCAGAGGCGAATTTACCGTCTCTTCAAGATATCCCTTGATATAAACTACGGTTCCGGCTCCCACGGCGGCTCCCCCGATTATAAGAGGTATCGCGCAACCGGCATTCATGATCAGGACAAACGACGCAAGGGAAAGGAGAGCTGTTTTGACGTTGAAAATATATTTCATAATTTCCTCCCTGTGAAATATCTGCAGGTTGATAGGTTTTTGCTTCCATGCAAATGCAACCTGCAAAAAATAACGGGTTCCGTGAAAGCGGAATGATTAATTCTTACTATAATCATGGATGAAATGAACTTTTGTCAATACGTATGCATATCTGAATATTGAACCGGATAAGAACGGTGGGGGCGGCGGGTTTCAGGCAGGCAGAGCTGATGTCTGCTGCTGACGCGCAGGATCGTATTCCTGCTTAAATATAAATAGTGGCTGAATCAGAAGAGGATGAGCTTCCACGCATCATTGCATTAAAACTCGAAAAGAACTCTGCAGCCGTAAATGGCTTGGATATAATAATACCCTTGCTGTTTGAAATCTGATCGTTGTCGATTTCCATATCGGTAAAACCCGTCATAACCATCACAGGAAGCGACGGATTGCGTTTGTGCAGTTCCCGTGTGAGCGTAATGCCGTCCATGCGGGGCATCTGCACATCTGTGATAACGGCGTCATAATGCTCTTCACCTGTTTTGGATAGCGCCTCGGCCCCGTCTGACGCCAGATGACACGAATGATCCATAAGGGAAAGCATTTCCTTTACGATATTCCTCACATACATGTCATCATCGACTATCAGAACTTTATATTTGGACATTTTGTCAGTAGTGAGAGCCGCAAGCCTCTATCTTTCTGCTGTAGTTATTACCGAGCCGACTAAATCATCCGTTCATCAGGTTTATAAAAAGGCATGAAGTTTTTTTTCCGTTGATATCATGCAATATCAGCGCCGAATTTTCTGTCATTGAATAATAAGCTTAATATGCAGAGCTTCTCTGTTTTATTATGAAAAAAATACCCTGATTATGTATTTTATTCATAACCATGTGACGAGCGACACAAAAAAAATTATACGGGGTTGCATGTAGTCAACAGGCGATATTATTTTATCCAACCAAGGCCTTCATATGCGCTAAGCCTTTGTAAATCATTATTAATTGCCCATGATAATGAATTTATAACCTTGGTCTTGGCTCTTTTGGCCTGCATATTGTATAGTATGAGGTTAATATTATTCCTGTAATAGGTTACATTGATAAATACTCAAGAGAAGGATGACATAATGGTATGACAAAAGAATTCGTGATGGCTTACGGGAAGGGCGAGATAAGGTTCAATCTTGACCCCTCGCTGGTTTCGGCAGAGCCGAAGCTTAACAAGGTTCCAGTTATTGATAATCCTGTGTCTTCTATAAGGGATGCAATCAGGAATCCCATTGATTCCAAACCGCTTCGTGAGATCGTTAAAGCGGGACAAACTGTGACATTTCTTGTTAATGACAACACACGTGTGGCAAACAGCCACATCTTTATGCCTGTATTGATGGATGAGCTGAATGCGGTCGGAGTCAGGGACGAAGACATGAGGATTTTGTTCGCGCTGGGCTCCCACCGAGCATTGGCGCGGGAAGAAATGGTCGAACTTGTCGGCGCAGGTGTTGCGGCAAGGCTGAAGATGCATAATTTCGACTGCAAGGATGAGAGTCAGTTTGTCTATTTCGGGGAAACCTCGCGCGGCACAAAGGTTTGGTTCCACAAACTGGTGGCTGAGGCCGATCACATAATATGCACAGGCAGCATTGTGCATCACTTTTTCTCGGGATTCGGGGGAGGCAGAAAGGCTTTGTTCCCGGGCGCCGCGGCGTATGAGACTATTCGTCATAATCATAGCCTTATGCTCGACCCCAATTCAGGACTTGGCAAACTTCACGGCAATCCGGTTTATGAAGACCAGATAGAGGGCGCGGAGATGCTTCGTCCTTCTTTTCTGCTTAATGTTGTCCTGAACGAAAAAGAAGAGTTTGTGGGAGTGTTTGCGGGTGATTATATCACCGCGCATCTTGAGGCCTGCAAGTTTGTGGAGACCGTTTACAGCCCCGTCCTCGACAAGGTGGCGGATATCGTAATCGCGAGCGCCGGAGGATATCCCAAGGACATTAATCTCTATCAGCTCCAGAAGACTATGGACAACGCTTGGCTGGCAGTGAGGGAAGGCGGCGTTGTAATCATTCTCGGCGAATGCCGCGAGGGCTCCGGGTCGGCCATGGCTGAACAGGCGATGCGCGAGTGCGGAGACTCTGACCGTATGGCCGAAAAGCTGCGGGCAAATTTCCAGCTCGGCGCCCATAAATCATATGCCATTACCAGACTCATGAAAAAGGCCCGCTATATACTGGTTTCATCCATGCCCGAGGAACTTGCCCGGCTCTTCCTGTTCACGCCCGCCAAAAACATGGATGAGGCCTTGGCGCTCGCATATGAAACCGTCGGATTATCGCCCAGCATCACGTTGATGTCCAAGGGAAGCCTCACTGTTCCCAAAATAAAAAATAACTGATTGATGGTGAAAATAAATGGATACGAAAAAACTTGCGGAATTAGGTAAGCAACTCGAAGGAGATTTATCTTTCGATGAAGTAACGAGAATTCTCTATGCAACGGACGCTTCCGTCTACCGAGAAATGCCGCTGGCAGTGGCGCGGCCCAAGAACGCGGAAGATATCAAAAAGCTCATACTCTTTGCGCAGCAGGAAAAGATTTCTCTCATCCCGCGCGCTGCCGGAACATCCCTTGCCGGACAGTGTGTGGGCGCAGGCATTGTCGTAGACATCTCCAAGTACATGACCGGTATTCTCGAAGTGAACAAGGAGGAACACTGGGTGCGGGTCCAGCCCGGGGTGGTTCTCGATGAGTTGATCAAGTATCTGAATCCTTACGGACTCTTTTTCGGTCCCGAGACATCCACTTCAAACCGCTGCATGATAAGCGGTATGGTGGGCAACAATGCATGCGGAGCCAATTCGCTCGTATATGGAAGCACACGCGAGCATACCATAGAGGTCAAAGCTATTCTCTCCGACGGGTCCGAGGCCCATTTTAAACCTCTCACAAAAGAAGAGTTTGAAGAAAAATGCGGACTGCAAAGCCTGGAAGGTTCGATCTACAGGAATATCAGGGATATGCTTTCGGAGGAAGTCAACAGGCGGCAGCTGCTCGATAACTATCCGGAAAGGACCAACCGCAGGCGCAACACCGGATATGCGATAGACCTGCTGCTTGACTCCGAGCCTTTTACCGCAGGAGGCGAGAAGTTCAATTTCTGCAAGCTGCTCACCGGTTCTGAAGGCACACTCGTATTCTTCACAGAACTGAAAATGAACTGCGTTTCTCTTCCTCCGAAGGAGAAGGCGGTTATCGTTACACACCTGACCGAACTGAATGACGCCTTCAGGGCCAATCTCATAGCCCTGAAATACAAGCCGTTCGCTGTCGAGCTTATGGACAAGACTATCCTCGACCGCACGGCCACCAACAGGGAACAGCAGAAGAACCGCTTTTTCATCAAGGGAGATCCTGCGGCCCTGCTCATCGCAGAATTTGCGTGCGATACAAAGGAAGAGATCGGGAAGATAGCTGAAGAGCTCATTGCAGACATGAAGCAGAACGGTTACGGTTATCACTTCCCGATTATCTGGGGCGCCGACATCAAAAAGGTCTGGGCGTTGCGCAAGGCCGGTCTCGGAGTATTGTCCAACATCCCCGGAGACGCCAAGCCCGTCTCTGTTATAGAGGACACTGCCGTCAGTCCCCAGTTCCTGCCCGACTATATCAGAGATTTTCAGGAGATGATTGCGGGGCTCGGCATACAGGGGGTTTATTACGCCCATATCGGAACGGGTGAATTGCATCTCCGTCCGCTGCTCAGCCTGAAGGACCCCAAAGATGTAATATTATTCCGCACGGTTGCCACTGAGGTGGCAAAACTCGTAAAGAAATATCGCGGCTCCCTGAGCGGCGAACACGGTGTGGGCAGGTTGCGCGGCGAGTTCCTGCCGTTCATGATAGGAGATCATTGCTATGGGTTGCTGAAACAGGTAAAGAAGGCCTGGGACCCGGCCAACATTTTCAACCCCGGCAAGATCGTAGACACCCCTCCAATGGACTCAGGTTTCCGTTATGAGCCCGGAAAACCTATGCGGGAGTTCAAGACCTATTTCAATTACGACAAGACGCTCGGCATGATGCGTTCCATCGAGCAGTGCAACGGAGCCGGCGACTGCCGCAAGTCAGAGATCATCGGCGGCACCATGTGCCCGAGCTATATGGCTACACGCGACGAACGGCATGTGACACGCGGACGCGCCAATGTGCTGCGCGAGATACTGACCCATTCTACAAAGGCCAATCCGTTCGACCACAAAGAGATTTATCAGATAATGGACCTCTGTCTTTCATGCAAGGCCTGCAAGTCCGAATGCCCGTCCAATGTGGATATGGCGAAACTGAAGGCCGAGTTCCTGCAGCATTATTATGAATCGAACCCGGTTCCGTTGCGTACCCTGATGATAGCGAATAACCATTACTTCCATGCGATGGGCGCCGTTATGCCGGGATTAAACAACTTCATGTACAGGAACATGTCGTGGTTCATGAAATGGCTCGGCTTTGCTGAAAAGAGGGGCATCCCGCAGTTGTACAGCACAACCCTTTCCGCTTGGCATAAGAAGCATTCGGCAGGAGCCATGGATAAAAAGGTCTATCTTTTTAACGATGAATTCACGAATTACCTTGACACTGAGATCGGAATCACGGCGATAAAGCTGCTTAACCGGCTCGGTTATGAAGTCGTCATACCCCAACACGCGGTCAGTGGAAGGGCCTATCTCTCAAAGGGCTTTCTGAAAAAGGCAAAACAGCTTGCAAACGCAAATGTCGGGGCTCTGAAGGATATTGTTTCCGATGAAACGCCTCTGTTGGGAGTGGAGCCTTCGTGCATATTGTCTTTCCGTGACGAATATCCGGAGCTGGTGGACGAACCGCTTCGTGAGGCTGCGAACAGACTTGCCAAAAACGCATTGATGATAGATGAGTTTCTTGCAAGGGAGATCGATAACGGCAATATAACCAGGGAGCAGTTCACAAAAGAGAAGAGGGCGGTCAAACTCCACGGCCAGTGTCTGCAAAAGGCCGTTGCAGGCACGGCCCCGACGAAAAAGGTCCTGACCCTGCCCGAAAACTACACAGTTGAGGAATTCAACACAGGCTGCTGCGGTATGGCAGGCGCGTTCGGATATGAGGCCGAACATTATGAGGTGTCGATGAAGATCGGCGAAATGGTATTATTCCCTTCCGTGCGCAAGGCCGAAAGTAATGATATTATCTGCGCGCCGGGCACGAGCTGCAGGAAACATATCAAAGACGGCACAGGCAGAAGGGCTCTGCATCCTGTAGAGGTTTTATATAACGCATTGGCCTAGCTCATATTGAAATATCACCCCGGAATTGCCAGTAGATAAAATATATTCATTGAAAACAATGCGGTGGATATCATGGGCATCTATATCCCGGCTCGCCAAATTAACGCGGGTTTTTTAGACAAACTCAGCAATGGAACGGAGCCTGATATAATTGACTGAAATCGTAAAATTAACTTCCTGCACCAAGCCTTCGATATGGCCTGCCATGATATCTATTTCAGTCACAAGGATGATTCAAGTAGTAAGGGGCACGCTGTGTCCTTAAGTTCCTTCTTTATCTATAAATGCGTCTTTTAGCAGCCTGCTTTGCCGCTCAAAGGCCTGCCTGGGATTCTTGGAGTCCTTCATTAGGGCAATTTCCTGTGTGATCAGTCGCGCCAGGTTGAGAGTATGAGTGTCGAGTTTGGCAGACTCCCGCTTATAGAGTGGATGGTCCTTGTTAATGTAGATGGTGTTTTCCTCAGTGAAGACCTCATGCCCTTCCTCGCCAAAACTGTCCACACAGCACGAGACCCCTGACTGGCCGAACCTGATCTTTCTGATAACCGCATTCGGCGTCAGCATTTTTACCTTTGGCCGCTTCTTCCTCTTCCTTTTTTCGACAGGCTTTTCTTGTGTGGCCCCGGTCAGCTCCTGAATATTTTCAGCCGCCGGAAAGTCCGGCACATGGCCGGCTCCGCCAATGCCGCGATTAGTTTGATCGGCTACAGGAAGAGGTCCGAACGGTGAGAGTTCCGGGTTGCGAAAGAGGGATTTGTAGATGCGTTCAAGGGCATCCTTCAGGGCGCGACTGACGACCCGGCTTTCACTTTTAGCTCCCAGTCGGAGAAGCGTCTTTTTTACTTCCTTCATGATACCCGCCATGCCGGTCTGGAACGCAATATATTCGTCGGAATCCCTGATGAAACCTGTCCTGTCGCTTGTTATGGGCAGGAAATCGGCGTTCACCTCACCCCTCACACGCGCCATATCCTTTCCCCAGGTTTCCATGCCGAATAGCTCCCGCCGGACAGTCACCTGTTTCACCTTTACTTCAATGCCCATTTCATTTGTTGAAGCAAGAGACTGGGGGAGGATTATTATCTCTCCATGCACAGGACCGAAGGCAGTGCCTTCCAGCACGGGTATTCTATGTCCGGAAAGGCTTCGCGGGGTAACAGTGTGGTTGTTAAGTCTCACCCTGAAATCCGGGGCCTTAAGCGGGGTTCCTTCGATGATTCTTGACTCTATGTCATTAAGATCATACCGCCGGTTAAGACCGGTCAGTTGCACCGAGCTCCCGTCATTCTTTCTGAAGTCGGCGGGGAGTATTTCGAGCGGAAGGTCCCAGGCGTCGCCTGCTTTCTCCCATTCCTTCTTGTCAAATACAATGCGTCCGACAAAGTCCCCTTTCTTTGTCAGCACTTCGAACCTTTCGCATGCGGAGAGACTGGCGAATTTGCCGATCCCGAACTGTCCTATCCTGTCGCGGCCGTAGACAGGGGACTTGCTGGAATAAACTTTTTGCCGGGAACCGATATTGAAATACTGGCGCAGGCCGTCCCTGTCCATGCCGGCTCCGTTGTCTTTGATCTCGATACTGTCTTCCGAAACAGTAATCTCTACAAGTGTGGCGTCGGCGTCATAGGCGTTATTCACAAGCTCGCGAATGAATTCGATGCTCTCGGCATAAAGCCTTTCGCCGATAGTGATGATATGACTTTTGTCGACCGTTACCTGAATGTATTCCCTATTGATAGGAACCGGGTCCATGCGGATATAATATCACAAAACATGAGTCTGCTTGACACATTTAAAATGTAATGGTTTAATACCTTAGGTCTTGTAAATAATACGTGTGTGAGGACAGATGGGCCTTCCCAAAGTAATTATCGATCTTATCGGGCGTTTTGAGCAGCACCGCGACTCCTATAAATCCGGACAATACAACGAAACCCAGCTCCGCCGCGAATTTCTCGATCCCTTCTTTAAGGCGCTCGGGTGGGATGTGGACAACGAGCAGGGATATGCGGAGGCATACAAGGACGTTGTCCACGAAGACGCTATCCGCATAGGCGGGGCATTAAAGGCGCCCGATTACTGCTTTCGCATCGGTGGAACACGCAAGTTTTTTCTCGAAGCCAAGAAACCTTCAGTCTCGATAAAGGACGAGCCCAGCGCAGCCTATCAGCTTCGCCGTTATGCATGGAGCGCCAAGCTGCCATTAAGCATCCTGAGCGACTTTGAGGAATTCGCTGTTTATGACTGCCGCGTCCGTCCCGACAAGACGGATAAATCTTCCACGGCCCGCATCTTTTATTGCAATGTTTCCGAATACGCTGAAAAGTGGGACTGGATTGCAGAGCATTTTTCACGAGAGGCAGTCCTTAAAGGTTCATTCGACAAATTCGCTGAAACCGCAAAAGGCAAAAAAGGCACGGCAGAGGTAGACACGGCCTTCCTTTCTGAAATAGAGAACTGGCGTAAAATACTTGCCGGCAACCTTGCCCTGCGCAATCCGAAAATGAGCCAGCGCGAGCTTAATTTTGCGGTGCAGCGTATCATTGACCGCATCATCTTCCTCCGCATCTGCGAAGATCGCGGCATAGAGGAATACGGACAGCTGCTTTCCCTTACCAACGGCCAGCGCGCCTATCAGCGTTTATGCCACTTGTTCCATAACTCCGACGACCGTTACAACTCCGGTCTCTTTCACTTCAAGAAAGAAAAAGACCGCCATGAAGAACCGGATGAACTGACGCTCGATCTGGATGTGGACGATAAACTGCTGCGCGAAATCATAAACACTGTAGGGGCGCGATTCATCGCGCCCAAAACAAACCGTACCGAATCTTGTCAGGGCGTGATAAATCGCGCCCCTACAATGAAATCGATAACCGGGGAATCACAACAAATTGCCCATACAAAGATTACGCCGAAAGAGGTCTCAAAGCTGCGTGTCGTTGATCCGGCATGCGGTTCCGGCAGCTTTCTTATCGGGGCTTATCAATGCCTGCTCGACTGGCATCGCGACTGGTATATGCAGAACGATCCTGTAAAATGGGCGACAGGTAAAAAGCCCGCGCTTGTGCAGATACATGGCGGCGACTGGCGGCTTACCATAGATGACCGCAAACGAATCTTGCTGAACAATATTTATGGTGTTGATATCGATTCACAGGCCGTCGAAGTAACGAAACTGTCTTTGCTGCTCAAGGTGCTTGAGGGAGAGACGGAACAGAGCCTACGCCAAAGTTTCAATTTCTCGGGCGTCTTTCTTTCTAAAACTCCCATAAGAACAATTGAGCAGTCCAATGCGGCTGACAAATCCAGGCATGATCAAATGGTGAAACTTGTTGAACAAATGCTGTCGCTTAACAAACAGCTCTCCGCCGCCCGCACCCCGCAGGAAAAGACGGCCCTTGAACGCCAGATCGCCGCAACTGATAAACAGATCGACCAGCTTGTTTATGATTTGTATGATCTTACGCCGGAAGAGATAGAGATTGTGGAACAACCCAACCAATAGCATCGTAGGGGCGCGATTTATCGCGCCCAAAACCCGCATCGCGCCCCAAAAACAAATGCTGAATGAATCAAACCGTGGCCGGATTAATCGGGGCAAGGGCGTGATAAATCACGCCTCTACAATAATGATGGGCATACGCTTGAATTGTGACGCACACGCAGGCGCGCCCCTACAAATGGTGTGATGATATCGCGCCAGGCCGATTTGATTGCGTCACAATTATCGGATGTTGTTATAATCATATTGTGAAATACAACCCGGACATCCATCACCGCCGATCCATACGTCTGGGGAATTATGATTATTCGCAGGCAGGAGCGTATTTTGTGACGCTGTGCGCGCAGGACAAGGAATGTTTGTTCGGGGAAATCAATGATGGTGAAATGAAATTAAACGAGGCCGGGGAAATGGTCCAAGGCGTATGGGAACAATTGCAGGATCGTTTTTGTGATATCGAATTGGATGCGTTTATTGTAATGCCGAATCATATTCACGGGATCATAAACATTGTAACGCCGAATCATGCGCATGGGATTATAAACAATGTAGGGGCGCGATTTATCGCGCCCAAAACCCGCACCGCGCCCCAAAAACAAATGGTGAATGAATCAAACCGGGGCACGGTAAACAAGAGCGTGATAAATCACGCCCCTATGTTGGGACAGATTATACGCGCTTTCAAGGCGCGGTGCGCATATGGAATCAATAAATTCCGTAATTCTCCGGGCATGCCCGTATGGCAGCGCAACTATTATGAACGCGTAATCCGTAACGAACAGGAGTTGAACAAGACGCGTGTATACATTACCGATAATCCATTTAAATGGACTGAAGATGAAAATTACAGATAGGGGCGCCTCTTGTGGGCGCCCGTTATCAGAAGTCGAGGGCGGGCTCGGTAGCGTGTTGACTTTCCAGTTGTCAGCCCCTGCTTGAAACCATCTCACAGGATAAAAAACAAAGCCATTCACCAAAGGCCCAGATAAGGCTCCGACCAGCGCATGCGCCATTAATGGCTTTGCTCCTGTGGAACATCGTGCCGGGAACTGCCGGTACCTTAACGGCCCCAGATAAGGTGGCCTTACTTCCACAGGAGCGTGGATTCCGGGTAGAGCTCCCCATCATCTACACGCGATCCGCCTGTTTCCAGGCGTCCTACGGCCGGGAGATTCACCGTGTTTCCGGAACCTGCATGTCTTATAATACCATTATAAGTAATCGTTCTTTTTGTGAAGAAGTGATACTATAAATGGAAAATCAGGGTAGCTCGAAATTTCCTGCCAGGATGCCGGGAACTGTGATATCTTCGTCGATCTCTTCCCATCTCATAGCATATCCATTCAGTCGTAAAACAACCTTTTTGAGTTGCTCATCAGTGGCGGCTTTGAGTAATCTGAATCGATCTGCCGGGAAGCCGACTATGCGGCCGTCGGTCAGTTCAATAAATATCCTTCTTCCTTCCGCCCAAGCCTTCAAGGCAGCAGGTTCAACAGCGTTTTCTTTATCAGCGACTATGGAACTCATGATATTTCTCCTTCAGCAATGACAGGTGTTCATAAACAAGCTTTTCTATCTCCCGCAGATTCTGAGGGGCAACCCCCTTATTCCTCGCCAGTCTGACAGGATCGAGCCAGAACTTGCATTCTCCGTCCGGGGTCTCAATATGTATATGAGCAGGTTCCCGGAGTTCATCCGAATAAAAGTGAAATCTGAAAGCCCCTATTCTTAGTACTGTCGGCATAATATCCATTCATAAGCGGTCGGCAGCTCTTAACCGTTTCGCGGTGAATATTGCTTTACATATTAAATATAGCACAAATAAGGTGTATTTATCAGTGGTAACCAGCTGATTTTGACCTGACAGGGATATCATTCCTAAAGGAACCTTGATTGCGATATTGGAGCAGGCCGGCATTACGAGGGACGAACTGATCAGACTGCTGAATCAATAAACCTGATTTTCGTAAAAGATGTCTATCCGTCAGCCAGCATCTTCCTTACAACCGCCAAATTGCGCGGATCGTCTTCTTCATCTTTTTTCGGTGTTTCGAGGACCAGAGGTATGCCCCTGAATGCCTTGTGGTTGATGAATTTGCCGATTCCTTCGAGCCCGATCTCACCTTCGCCGATATGCCAGTGCCTGTCCACATGCGACCCCAGGACTTTTTTTGCGTCATTCAGATGTATCAGCTTAACCTTGTCCAGGCCGATCAGCTTTTCGATTTCTGTTGCCAACGATGATATGTCTTTGTCGCTGCGAAGATCATATCCGGCTGCAAACGCATGACAGGTATCGAAGGTTATTCCTGCTATCAGCGACAATTCAGCGAGTTTGATGATTTCAGCCAGATCGCCTATTTGAGAGGTAATATCGCCCCGTTCCCCGGCTGTGTTTTCAAGAAGCAGATGCGACTTCCATTGGCCGGAGATGCCTTTAAGCGCATTCACCGCCCTCAGCCTGCTTTCCGCTGCCTCGCCCTGCGAATCGCTGCCTGTATGCACGACAACATAATCAGCTCCAAGCTCATCAGCAAGGTCCAGTTCACGCTTGAGCAATGCTATGGACTTTTTCAATATCAATGGATCGGAGGCCGCGAGGTTGATAAGGTATGACGTATGTACATATACCGGATTGATGCCGAGTTCCATCCGCTTACTTTTGAACTCTGATGCAATATCAACTGCTATGTCCGAAACCGCCCATTGTCTTGGATTGTGCGAAAATATCTGCATGGTGTTGCAGCCGAGCGCGGCTGCGCGTTCAAGGGCGAGGTGAGCGCCTCCGGCAACCGAGGTATGGACGCCGAGTCGGACTTCCTGATTTGAGCTTCTGCTATTAACTCCCATAAACGTTCCTCGTTCTCTTAATTTCTTGACTTGCCGGACAAATTAGTGTTAATTTTTCACCTATGGCTATTGATTATAAAGATACACTTAATTTACCACAGACAGGCTTTCCGATGAAGGCGAATCTCGGTCAGAAGGAGCCCGAGATCCTCAAATACTGGGAAGAAAACGATATCTATGCCCGCATTCAGGAAAAGAACAAGGGCAACGAGGCCTATATCCTCCATGACGGGCCTCCATATGCTAACGGTAACATCCATATAGGCCACGCTCTTAACAAGATACTCAAAGATATAATCGTCAAATACAGGTCGATGAAGGGATACTATTCCCCCTATGTTCCGGGTTGGGACTGCCATGGCCTTCCCATAGAGCTACAGGTGGATAAAAACCTCGGACCAAAGAAAGATGAAGTCGGGGCCACAGGCAAGAGAGAATTATGCAGGGAATATGCAGCCAAATATGTGAGTATACAGCGTGAGGAGTTCAAGAGGCTGGGTGTATTCGGCGACTGGATGAAGCCCTATCTCACCATGAACTTCGACTACGAGGCGACCATTGTAAGGGAGTTCTTCAGGTTCGTCAAGAGGGGATCGGTATACAAGGGTAAAAAGCCCGTGCATTGGTGCTCTTCGTGTGTTACCGCGCTCGCAGAGGCCGAGGTGGAATACGCTGATAAAGAGTCTCCGTCGGTCTTTGTAAAGTTCAGGATGTCGGACGAAGATGTGGCGAAATATGCGGCCGGTTTGAAGGGCAGGGATGTCTCGATAGTGATATGGACGACGACCCCCTGGACGTTGCCTGCGAATATGGCCCTTGCAGTGAACCCTGAGCTTGTATATGTTGCGGTCGAAAAGGACGGCGGCTACCTGATAGTCGCAAAGGACAATCTGGAGGGCCTCAGGGACAAACTCGATATAAGGGGTGAAGTCGCTCTTGAGCTTGAGGGAAGCAGTCTCGAAGGGGCTGTTACTCGGCATCCCTTTGTTGACCGGGAATCGAAGGTCATACTCGGCGATTTTGTCGCGGTCGGCGAGGGCAGCGGCATAGTCCATATTGCGCCGGGGCATGGTGAGGACGACTATAATGTCGGGCTGCAGTACGGCCTCGATATTTATGCGCCTGTTGACGATCACGGCAAATTCACGCGGCTGGTGCCCGAGTTCGAGGGACAGTTTGTATTCAAGGCAAATGAAGGCATAATCGAATTATTGAAAGAAAAAGGCGCCCTTCTCAGGATGGAGAAGATAACGCATTCATATCCCCACTGCTGGCGCTGTAAAAAGCCTGTGATATTCAGGGCCACGGCCCAGTGGTTCATTTCCATGGACAAGACTGGCCTAAGGCAGCAGGCTCTTAAAGAGATAGACCGCGTCAAATGGATACCGTCGTGGGGCAAGGACAGGATTCAGGGCATGGTAGCCGGAAGGCCCGACTGGTGCATCTCTCGCCAGAGGGCGTGGGGCGTGCCTATCATGCTTATATCGTGCAGCGATTGCGGCGAATTCATAAAGGACGACGCGCTGTTCGACCGGATAGTCTCGCTCGCCGAGCAGAAGGGCGCGGATATCTGGTACGAGATGGAGGTAAAGGATTTTATCGGAGCAAACCACAAGTGCGAAAAATGTGGCGGCTCTTCCTTCAAGAAAGAGATGGACATCCTGGATGTCTGGTTCGACTCCGGTGTAAGTCATGCAGCAGTGCTCGAAAGGGATGAAAGGCTTTCGTGGCCTGCCGCGCTTTATCTCGAAGGCAGCGACCAGCATCGCGGCTGGTTCCACAGTTCGCTGCTCGCATCCACAGGAACGCGCGACAGGGCGCCTTATGACGCCGTGCTAACGCATGGTTTCACTGTTGACGGGCAGGGCAAGAAGATGTCGAAGTCTATGGGCAATGTCATTGCGCCGCAGGAAGTGATCAAGCAGAACGGCGCGGAGATCATCAGATTATGGGTGTCCGCTGAAGATTACCGGGACGATGTGAAGCTCTCCAAAGAGATCATCAGCAGGCTCACAGAGGCGTATCGCAAGATAAGAAACACCGCGCGTTATCTCCTTGGCAATATATCGGATTTCGACGGCAGGGATTACAGCTCCGATCTGCTGGAGATAGACCGCTGGGCCATTTCGCGGCTGAACGGGCTTATAAAGCGCGTAACATCTGCTTATGAAAGGTTCGAGTTCCACGAGATCTTCCATGCCATATATAACTTCTGTGTCGTGGACATGAGTTCCTTTTACCTGGACATACTCAAAGACCGGCTCTACACATTTCGTGCGGATTCAGTAGAAAGACGCGCGGCCCAGTGGGCGTTGTCGCGGATTTTGAATGATATGACAAGGCTTATGGCGCCCATCCTCTCATTCACGGCTGAAGAGATATGGAGCCATGTTCCGGCGAACCAGAAAGCAGGGGTGTCGGGCAGCATATTCCTGGCAGGCTTCCCTGTGGCTGATGAAAAATATATCGACGCGGAACTCGAAAAGAGATGGGACAGGCTCATCGCTATCAGGAATGAGGCAAACAAGGCTCTTGAGATCAAGAGGCAGGAAAAGCTGCTTGGAAACGCGCTTGAGGCGGAACTGACCTTTTTCCTGTCCGGCGAAGATTACGATCTTCTGGCGGCATACAGGGAATTCCTTCCGGCTCTGTTTATCGTCTCAGTTGTTAATATTGAGAAGGCCGACGGTCAGATCGAAGACGCATATGCCTGCCCTGATGTGACAGGGCTTTTCATTCGGGTAACCAGGGCGGAGGGCGAAAAGTGTGAACGCTGCTGGAACCGGAGCAAGCTTGTCGGTTCCTTTAGCGATCATCCGGGAATATGCGAAAGGTGCCGCAGCGCTGTTTCCAATAGATGAAAAGACTAATACTGTCTTCATCACTGATTGTTGGCGCCGTTTTTTTGCTGGACCAGGTCACGAAGTATTACATCAAGGCGCAACTCGGTTATTTTGACATAATCACCGTGACGCCTTTTTTCAATATAGTGTACGCGGAAAACACCGGTTCCGCATTCGGGATGTTCAAGAGTTTCGGCGCCTATTTTTTTATAGGTGTATCGCTTGCCGCGGTTATTTTTCTAGCCGTCCTTATTGTAAAAGACAGGGGCAACAGCGCGGCATATTCGTTGCTGCTTGGCGGGGCGGCCGGTAATCTGATAGATCGATTCATCCGCGGTTATGTCATTGATTTCCTTGATTTTCATCTGGCGGGGCATCATTGGCCTGCGTTCAATATTGCGGATTCGGCGCTGACAGTAGGGATCACGATACTCTTAATAAAAACGGTCAGGGACGGTTTCAGTCATGAACACAAACATTGACATAAAGTCATATTTTTGTTAACTTTCAAACATGAAGAGTCAAGCTCAGGATATACTCGAAAAAATATCAGCAGGGTATTCTTTACCTGCCCTTTCTCCGGTTGCGATGAGGCTCGTAAGGCTTGCATCGATCGAAAATATTACCATTGATGACCTGGCGAAGGTAATTGAAAAAGATCCTTCTCTTACAATCCGTCTGCTCAGGCTTGCAAACAGCGCATTTTTATGCGCTGCCGGCCCTGTCACCACCATCCATCAGTCAATCGCCGTAATGGGTTTGAACCGCCTGAGAATCATGGCCCTCTCGTTGTCCCTGAGGGACACATTTCCGCTTGGCAAATTGGGGGCGCTGGATTATGAAGAGTTCTGGAAGATCTCTCTTTATCAGGCATTGCTTGCAAAAGCTCTTGCCGAGCGGCTCGGAACCTGCAAGCCCGACGAGGCATTTATTGGCGGTTTGATTCTCGAAGTCGGCGTGTTGATCTTCTTTGATCTTATGATAAAAGGAAACAAGGATATGCCGGATATGCGCCTGCAGCCACTGAAGCCCCTTCTTGACTGGGAGGAGGAAAAATTCGGGATCAATCACAGGCAGGTCGGCGAGGCAGTCCTTAAATATTGGGGGTTCCCCGATGAAATCATTGCATGTCAGATGTATCACAATATTGGAACAGATACGGGAAAAGTGCCTGATCTCGCCTACATTTGCGATATGTCCAGGGAATTTTCAGCGCTGATCAGGCAGAAATCCATGGACTGGCAAGTGTCGTTCAGTAAAGCTGAGAATATATATCATCTGGAGTATGATGTATTGTCGGACATTCTCGTTTCTGTTTTTGAAGAGGTGCAGGAGATTGCCGCGAGCTTCAAGGTCGAGATGAACAGAAAACAGGACATGCTGGATCTTATGGATAAGGCCAATGCGGCGCTTACTTCGCTGTTTGTGCGGGTGACGAATCTTAACGATATGAGGACCGGGGCCAACCTGCCGTCTTCCCTGTATGCCGGCAGGAAAGAAATGTCGGTTCGAGAAGCTCTGCAGGTTGTTGTGCATGAAATCAGAAATCCGCTTACAGCCATCGGCGGTTTTGCCAGAAAACTCGAAAAAAGGCTCAATCCGGCGTCTGAAGAGTGGCAATATGTGCGAATTATTATCGAAGAGTCCATGAGGCTCGAATTGGCAATCAATGAACTGACGGGCAAGAGTAAAAAATAGCGGCCAGGAGTTTATTGCGGCGCTGTTTTCGGCAGGATAAAGTAGAAATTGTTCCCATTATGGGTTGCTTCGTAACCTGCGATACCCCCATGAATCTCGATGACATTCTTTACAAAAGCAAGCCCGTGTCCCGTCCCCGGATTTGCTTCGACATTCGATCCCCTGTACTCATCTTCGAAAATACGCTCCCTGTCTTCCTCCGGTAGATGCGGTCCTGTTGTAAATACATTGAATTTGATACCGTCCATGCCCTTTCCGAAAAAGTCCGGGATTAACTGCCTTCCGTATGCCATATGTTTCTGCAGCTGACCCGAGTCAGAAACAACAGGTTGTGTATATTTCAGCGCATTGGAAAAAAGGTTGGCGTAAACCTGGGACATTAACCCGATATCGACAACACTGATTACGTCCTCATCCGGTATGCCGCTGAAGCGATCATCGATTAATATGCCCGCGTCTCTCAAACGGTCGAGATAACGTTCGAGCTGCGGCTTGACTATTTCCTTATTGATATTGCTGGGCCTTGTGCGCAAAGTGAGCTTGCCCTTTTCAAAGTGGCTGCGTCTCAGGAGCGCTTCAAGAAACATGCTCATATTTTTATAGTGTTTTTCTATGCTTTCATACTCATTCATGAGGTTTCGGTTCGTGTCGGACAACTCGGCAAGTACGCTCTTGAGGGAGTCGGGATCGGAGTTGTCATCCATATAACAATCCCACAGGAGATTTTCTATCATTGTCGCCTTGCGCAGGGAATTTTTCAGATTTCTGAGATAAAGTTTGTAGACAATATTGGGGACTATTATATTGTGTTCGATATCGGCGACCAGGGATTTGATGAATTTCAGGTGTTCGAAATTCTTCTGCGCGATAAACCGGTTATGTATGTTGAACCCGAGACGGTTTGCGTATTTTTCGAAGAAAAACTGCTCACTGACAGACCTGTTCTCAAATGGAAATATCTCAAGAATGCCTATAACATTTGCCTTTGTCCTGAACGGCAGCTGGTCTATATGATGACGTTTGCCCCGCAGGGTCAGTATCAGCACGTGATCGCCGGTAATATAGGTATAGTTTCTGGGCTGAATATAATCGGGGGTCTTATATTGCAGCGGCAGTTCGTCTTTTCTTGTCGAAACTGCAAGGGTCAGCGTGTCCGTTTTGGGGTCTATAATGTAAAGGCGCGCGTCAAGACCGAAAAAACTTTTGGGCACTGCAACCGCAAGAAGATACAGATCTTCAAGAGAGTCGAACTCCTGGGCAAGGTCAAAGAAGGTCTTGAGGGCAGAGTTTTCGCTTTCCGAAAAGCCGTAATGCACATAGTCTGCCTTCTTCCTTTCAATACGCTCGAATATATTAGTCAATATAGTCATTTGCCGGTTATTCCCAATACAGATATTATAGCAAATAATAGAACTGCCTGATATGCGCGCAAAGGAGCTCATGCTGTCAGGCAACGGCCGGCCTGGTTATGCAGAAAGACTTTTGCATTATATTGGTATACTTTTACTATGTGCCTGAAGCCTGATGCCGTTTGGCTCTCACAGCTGGGGAAAGAGTATTCTTAATTATAGGATTTGGTGGCGTATTCATTTTTGATGCGCAGGTCTTCTCAACTGCCGGACCAGGGAGATTGTGCCGTGAAATGGACGCTTACACGCTCGGTGAAAATCACCGGAATTTATTTGTTATTCGGACTGCTCTGGATTACTGTGAGCGATCAGCTGCTGGCAATCATGGTCCAGGCAAGCGAAGAGATCAGTCGTATCTCAATGTATAAAGGCTGGCTTTTTATTTTCCTGACCGCTCTGCTGTTTTTCATCCTATCTAAACACTCACTTGAGAAGCAGGAGTTGTTAATGGAAGATGCCCTGCTGAGTGAAAAGAGGTTGAGGGCGGTAATCGAGACGACCAACACGGGTTATCTTGTTCTCAATGAACAGGGCAGTGTCCTCTATGCGAACCAGATTTATGTTGATCTTACAGGTCATTCGTCTTATCACGACCTGATGGGACGTTCGGTTGTCGAGTGGACAGCGTCTTACGACCGCGAAAAAAACGAAGCGTGGGTTGCAATGTGCATCAGCGAAGGGCGGATTTGCAACCTTTGCGTGGATTATACCCATATGGATGGGACAATAGTCCCGGTTGAAATCAACGCTGTGACTATCGAAACCAGGGCCGCCAAGATTATTGTCGCTCTTTGCCGCAATATCTCCGATCGCAGAAGGTCTGAAGAGGAGCGTAGCAATACTATTGAATTCCTGCGCCTGATAAATGAAAGTCGTGGGACAGAAGAATTAATAAGGTCCACCGCGACCTTTTTCAAGCGCCAAAGCGGCTGTGAAGCCCTGGGCATTCGTCTCAAAGCGGGAGAGGATTATCCTTATTTTGAGGCGCGGGGGTTTTCACACGACTTTCTTGTGGCGGAGAATTCACTCTGCCCAAGAGACTGCGACGGACGGCTTCTCAGGGATGAATCGGGGAATGCAATTGTGGAATGCCTGTGCGGCGGCGTCATTCACGGAGACTTCGACTGTTCCAGACCCTTTTGTACGGAGCATGGCGGTTTTTGGACCAACAGTTTATCGCAGTTTCTGGCCGGGACAGGTCCGGAAGGGCTGAAGTTATATACGCGTGGCAAATGCAGCGAAAAAGGATATGAGTCCCTGGCTATGCTGCCGCTTGTTTCAAGCAATGAGAGGTTGGGCCTGCTGCAGCTCAATGACCTGCGCAAAGGTATTTTCTCGTCTGAACTTATCGCTCATTGGGAGCGCCTTGCCGGATATCTGGCGGTTGCCCTGGCCAAATCGCTGGTGGAAGAAGCCCTCGGAAAGGCAGAGGAGAGATATTTCAATCTTTATCAGGGCATGCGTGACGGTTTCTGCCTGATCGGAATGGATGGAAAGATCATAGAGCACAATGAGGCCTTCAGGCAGATGCTCGGATATGACTCCGTGGAATTAGAGCAACTTAATCTTAATGATATTACCCCTGAAAAATGGCGGGGAATGGAAAAGAAGATTGTTGAAAGGCAGATAATCACTCGGGGTTACTCCGACGTATACGAAAAAGAGTTGTGTAGAAAAGACGGGGTTTCAATTCCGGTCGAAATCAGTGCATTTCATGTGAGGGATGAAAAGGACGAGCTCTCAGAGATGTGGAACATTGTCAGGGACATAAGACCACGCAAGACTGCGGATGAAGAAAGACTGGCTCTTGAGACCCAGCTGCTGCAGTCCCAGAAGATGGACGCCATAGGGAAACTTGCAGGAGGCGTGGCCCACGATTTCAATAATGTCATTAACGCAATAATGGGTTTCTGCACACTTATCCAGATGAAGCTTAACCCGGATGATCCGGCGCTGAAGTATTTGAGGGAGATCCTGGCAGTGTCCGAGAGGGCCGCTTCACTCACAAACAGCCTGCTTGCCTTCAGCCGCAAGCAGATTATCAATGTAAAGCCCATAAACCTGAATGACAGTATAAGGTCGGTCGCAAAACTCTGCAAAAATTTTCTGGGTGAGGACCTGAAGCTTGTGATCGACCTTGAAGATAAGGATATCGTTGTCGTGGCTGACGGGGGGCAGCTTGATCAGATCATGATGAACCTCGCAACAAACGCCCGCGATGCAATGCCTGACGGAGGAGTGCTGACCATAAGCGCCCGTTTGGCTTGGATTGATAAGGAATTCATCAGGAAACATGGATTCGGGGTGGAGGGAAACTATGCTCTTATCTCTGTGGATGATACGGGCTGCGGTATTGAAGACGATATCCGGGACAAGATATTCGAGCCTTTCTTCACAACAAAGGATGTCGGAAAGGGGACCGGTCTGGGGCTTTCCATTGTGTACGGTATTGTGCAACAGCATAATGGATTCCTGGATGTTATCAGCAGGCCGCATGAGGGCTCTTCGTTCAGGATATATCTGCCTGCAGTGGATATGAAGGTAGAAAAGGTTGATCTGATGGATTATGTGCCGGTAAACGGCGGTAAAGAGGTAATCCTGCTGGTGGAGGATGAAAAGATTCTGCGCACAGTCACAAGGAAAATCCTTGAAGCTCTGGGATACAGTGTCATTGAAGCCGAGGATGGAATAGATGCCGTAGAAAAATTCAGGGAGCATAAAGACGAGATTGACCTGACGCTTATGGATGTCATTATGCCCGGCAAAAACGGCAGGGAAGCTTATCAGGAAATAGCGAAGATCCGAAATGACACAAAGGTGATATTCGTGAGCGGTTATACCAGCGATCACATCTCCGGCAAGATCAGGCATGAAGGTCTTGAGCTGCTGTTGAAGCCTTATTCTCCGAGGGAGCTTTTGAATAAAATAAGGGGAGCGCTGGACAGGGGATAATAGTGTTCCAGATTTCTCATTAGGAAGAAGAATTTTATGAAAACAATGTTAAGGCAGCATGGGTGACCGTATCTCAGCTCTCCAAATTAGAATAGCTTCTCAGATAAACGCAGATCATATCATTGACTGAAATCGGAACTCAACTACCTGAGCCGGGCTTTCGATATAGCTATCCATGATGTCTATTTCAATTGAGTCCTGTGTTCTGATGAACAATATTGGTTAAAAAATGTAGAATATACGGGATGGGCAAAAACTAGATCTGCTGGGAGAGACCATAATGGAAGCGATGGTAAAAGTACTTTTATTAAAGCACACTGCCGATCCCGAAGAAACAATCGCAATGGCCGCAAAGCTCTGCTATAGTCCGACGGATATAGAACTGCTCAAGGAAAAAATCGCAGCAAAAGACCAGACCAGGTTTGTAGAGAAACTTATCGAGATGGGCCATATGTCTACTATTGAACATGCCTCTTTTGTCTTTGCCGTGGAGGGCATTTCGAGGGCATGTTCTCACCAGCTTGTGCGTCACAGGCTCGCCTCCTTTTCGCAACAGAGCCAGAGATACGTGAGTGAAGAGGCAGGCTTTGACTATATTGTGCCTCCATCAATCGAAAAAGACCCTGAACTAAAGCGCTATTTTGATGAGGCCATGGAAATGGCCCAGAAAACCTATAATCATATTGTCCGCAAACTGAATGCAAATGGGTTGAAGGGTGAAGAGGCAAACCAGGACGCGCGCTTTGTGCTGCCCAATGCATGTGAAACCAAGATGATAATTACCATGAACGCAAGGGAACTGCTTCACTTCTTTTCCCAGCGCTGCTGCCGCCGGGCACAGTGGGAGATAAGGACCATGGCTATCGAAATGCTGAAACTGGTAAAGCCTATTGCTCCGACGTTATTCAAGACCGCGGGTCCGCCCTGCCTGAGGATAAAATGCCCCGAAGGCGATTACAACTGCGGGAAATCAAAAGAAGTAAGGGCGTTTTTCAACTCGCTTTAAACTGATCTCTCTCTTTGCCCTGGAGGACCTGTCATTGGGAGAAAAGCGCGGACAGATCAACCGGACAATTTGTTATTACAATTATTATGACATCATGGGCATCCATATCTTGGCCCGCCAAATTAACGCATTTATTTTCAGATAAACTCAGACAACGGAACGGCTCCTGATATTATTGACTGAAATCGTTAAATTAGCGGCCTGCGCCGCCCCTTCGATATGGCCACCCATGATGTCTGTTTAAATTACGTCCGGTTTTTTATTGGACAATCCGGGGCAAATACTAAAGTTTCCCTTTTGTCGACGGCAGGGTTTTTGAGCCCTTTTCAATGGTAACGGCCATCTTAAGCGCCCTGCCGAAGGCCTTGAAGACTGCCTCTATGATGTGATGCAGGTCGCGGCCGTATTCAACCCTGACATGCAGTGTCATCATGGCATGACTAGAAAGCCCCCTGAAGAAGTCCTCGAAAAGGGATATGTCGAGGTCTTTTAATTTGCCCCTTGAAGGTTTGACATTATAGACAAGAAATGGTCTGCCGCTTATGTCCATTATCACGGTGGCCAGACTTTCGTCCATAGGGATAGATGCTGTTCCGTAACGCTTTATCCCCTTTTTGTCGCCAAGCGCATTTTTAATTGTATCTCCAAGTGTGATGCCGATGTCTTCCATCAGGTGATGGTAATCTACCTCAATATCGCCCTTTGCCTTTATCTTCAGGTCCATCATCCCGTGAAAAGCCAACAGGTTAAGCATGTGATCAAGGAAAGGTATGGATGTGTTTATGTCATTCTGCCCCTTGCCGTCAAGGTTTATCTGGAGGGTGATATCTGTTTCCTTTGTCTTTCTCTGAACCTTTGCGGTCCTCATTTTGCCTCCTGTGCTGAGGATATAAATTAATAAATAAGGAGATTATCTTTTATTTTTACTTCTTGCTTTTAAGGTTTTTCATCGTTTTTCTTAATGCGGCGATAAAGAGATCGTTTTCCTTAGGGTTTCCCACCGTAACCCTCACGGCATTCGGGATAACCCCGTTCAGATTTTTTATCAGGATGCCCTGCTTGAGAAGGTTGTTGAATACTGTGTCCGAATCAGGCACGCGGATCATAATAAAGTTGGCGTCGGACGGATACGGCTCAACATCCTCCATGGCTGAAAGCTGCTTCATGATTCGTTTTCTTTCGGAAATGATCTCCCGCACCCGAATATCCACCAGGCGGGAGTTTATTAATCCCATAGTTGCAATATACTGGGACAGCGCGTTCACATTATACGGAAGCCGCACCTTCTCGATTTCCGATATCAGCGTTTCATCGGCCATCATGAAACCGACCCTGAGAGCAGCAAACCCGATCTTGCTCAGAGTTTTCATTATAATAAGATTCGGATAGTCCTTGAGCAGCGGGAGAAAGCCCTTGCTGTCAGCAAAGGGCAGGTAGGCTTCATCAACCACTACTATGCCTTTGGACGCCCTTATTATCTTCAATATGCGGTCGGCCGAAAAACACCTGCCGGTCGGATTGTTGGGAGAACTCAGGAATATGAGTTTCGGATTTTCCTTTTTTATTGAAGCCAGTATCATTTTTATGTCGAGATCAAAGTTCACATCAAGCGGCACGGGCAGCGCTTTTTCGCCGAGACCCCGGGCAATTATATCGTACATTACGAATGTCGGGACCGGGAAAAGGACAGGTCCTCCGATAGTTGTAATGAGATAATAGATGATCTCGTCGGAGCCGTTCCCCAGGAGGATATTCTTTGCCGGGACCCCAAGCTTTTTTGAGATGACTTTTTTCAGTTCCTTGCCTTCAGGATCAGGATATCGGTTGAAAGCCGGCAGCAGTTTTCTGCCGGTTGCGAGTTTGCCGACGGGCAGGGGCGAAAAGGGGCTTTCGTTGGCGTCAAGCTTTACCTTGCATCGGATTTCCTTTGCCCCGTAAGATTTCAGCGCGCGAATATTCGGACGTATCAGATTGGATATTTCACTTTTCTTCATCATGGTTTATAATATAACGCTTCCGAATCATTGTCAATGCGGTTTCATGGGGGGAGATATGGTGATTCGGATCAATACCCCGGATGTAATCCGGCGGAGGGATATCAAACAGGGATTAATTGCGTGTGCGGATGAATATTCAGAATCTGAGAGAAATAGGCGGCAGGATCTTTGCCTCGGTAGGACGTAAAAGGCTCAGGCCTTTTTCCACTAACCCTGTGCGAAGAGGGGCCGGGGGCGACAAGTCTTTTCCCATAGACATTGAGGCGGAAGATATAATCATCAGTTCGCTCAGGTCGACGGGCGAACCGTTCAGCATAGTTTCCGAAGAGGCAGGCGCGTTCGATATCAATGGCGGCGGCAGTCTTGTTATAATCGATCCGATCGACGGCAGCAAGAACGCCGTCAGCGGTGTCCCCTTCTATTGCACGTCTATCGCAATTGCAGATGACGACAAGGTGGGATCAATATCAACCGGGTATATTATTAACCTTTTGACGGGAGACGAATTCTGGACAGAGAAGGGCAAGGGCTCTTTTTTCAACGGCGAGCCGATATCCTGCCAGCTGGACGATATTTATTATTTTGTGGCGTATGAGGCGCAGTCTTCCGGAGGAGACTTTCAGCGGGTGTTGCCTCTGCTTTCCGCTGCCCGCAAGGGAAGGTGTTTCGGGTCGCTGGCGCTCGATCTTGCTTACGTCGCATACGGGGCTATCAGTGTATTTGCCGGCCCGTCCCGCGCCAGGATATTCGATTTTGCTTCGGGATATCTGCTTGTCAAAGAGGCAGGCGGGGTTATCACCGATATTGAAGGAAATCATATAGAGGATGTCACGATAAGCTTTCAGGACCGTGTATCTTTGCTCGCCGCAGGCAACCGGAAACTTCACGAAAACGCATTGGGACTCCTGAATGGCTGATAACATAGCTTCCATTTTTATAACTAACGCGGTAAAGAACAGAAACAAGATAGTTTTCCACTATTTCGACGGGTCATGGCGCGCCATGACCTTCGGCGAACTGGTCGCGGAAATAGCGGGGCTTAACAGGCAACTGAAGGTAGCAGGCGCGGCGCAGGGCGACCGCGTGGCGATAGTATCGGAAAACAGTCCGCGGTGGGCGGCGTCATATCTGGCGGTCATGTTTGCGGGCTGCGTGGCCGTGCCCGTAGACACTCAACTCGGTCCCGGAGAGATACGCAATATCCTTTCCGATTCCGGGTGCAAGGCTGTTTTCTGCAGTTCAAAAAAACTTTCAACAGTAGTAGATGCCGTAGGCCCCAGGCCGGTAGTAATTATCAGTCTGGAATCGATTGCAACAGTCAATACTGATGAGGCTTATAAATATCTTTCGGAAACGGATATTGACACAGCCGCCGATGACTTGGCGTCGATCATTTATACTTCGGGCACTACCGGCAATCCCAAGGGCGTTATGCTCACACAAAGGAATTTTATATCCGACGCCGATTCCGTAATCAATTCAGGCCTCATTTTGCCCGGGGACAATGTGCTCTCCATCCTGCCTCTTCACCATACTTATCCTTTTATGTGTAATTTTATGATGGCTGTCGCGCACCCTGCGACGGTCACCTTCGGCCACGGCCTGAAGGCGGCCGATATCGTTTCGGCAGTCAGGGAGGGAGGAGTTACGGTTATGCTGGCAGTGCCCAGACTCTATGAAATGATCAGGCACGGCATATTTGCCAGGATGTCCGAGAAGAAATTATCCCCCATTTTATTCAGGATCGTGAAGCTTTGCGGGGCGCTCAGGCGTCTTACCGGGATCAATGCCGGCAAGATCATATTCGGGAATGTTCATGAAAATTTCAGGAACATAAGAGTTTGCGTCAGCGGCGGGGCCCGGCTTGAGCCTGATTTGATGCGGGATATGGAGGCCCTCGGTTTCACCATGACCGAAGGGTACGGCCTTACAGAGACCTCGCCTGTCATAGCATTCAATCCTTTTGCCAAAAGAAAGCCGGGCTCTATCGGCAAACCGCTTATAGGCGCCGAATTCAGGATAGACGACGGCGAGATTGTGGTGCGGGGGCCGATGGTCATGGCCGGATATTACAAAAACAGCTCCGCGACGGCAGAGGCCGTCCGCGATGGCTGGTTTTATACCGGAGATCTCGGCTACAGGGATGAGGACGGTTATTATTTCATTACAGGCCGCCGGAAAGAGGTCATAGTCCTCGGTTCAGGCAAGAATATCTATCCCGACGAAATAGAGAAGGCCTATAGGAATATTCCTCTTATCAGGGAAATCGGAATAGCTGGCGTCGGGAGCAGGGGGCAGATCGATTTTATACAAGCAATAATAGTGCCTGATCTCGATTATGCGAAACAGCATGGTATTGTCAATATCTCGGAAACACTCAAATGGGACATAAATGAGGTGACCTCCCGGATGCCTGAATACATGCGGATACGCGGTTTCACGCTTTACCATGAGCCCCTGCCCCGCACATCCCTGGGCAAGCTCAGGAGATTCATGCTCAAGGATATCATTGCTGCGACGGCTGCGGAGAAAAAGACTGGCAGGGAGCCTGACGCGGTATTGATGCAGCATGAAGCCGGACGCAAGATAGTCGAATGCGTATGGGCGGTCCTGAATGAAGAGGTTGTCGTGCGCTCGGAGGACAATCTCGAAATAGATCTTGGATTCGACTCCCTTGCAAAGATCGAGTTTATCTCAGCCCTTGAGGCCGCCTTTTCTGTTTCTATCCCGGATACATTCATTTCGGATGCACAGACAGTTGGAGACACTGTAACGAAGATAATGGAGATTACAGAAGGGAAAGGCAGCGAGCTGGCTCTGAGCCTCAAATGGAACAGTATTCTCGATAAAGAACTGCCGGAAGAAGACCGCAATAAGGCGGATTTCGCATATGGTCCGTTTGAGCGTCATATCATAAGAGCTCTGTTTGCGGGACTCAGTCTATTCTTCAGACTCTATTTCAGACTCTCTGTCGGAAGCGTTGAGAACATACCTGTTAAAGGCCCTTATATCCTGGCCGCAAATCATACCAGTTATCTCGACGGTTTCGCTGTTGCGGCTGTGCTGTCGTTTCCGGTTTTTGAAAATATGCGTTTCCTAGGAATAAGCAAATTCTTCGGGGGCAGTATAAAGCAGAAGTTTGCCCGCATCAGCCATGTAATACCGATAGACTCCGAAAGATATCTGAACAGCGCACTCCAGATATCCTCTTATGTCCTAGGACAGAATAAGTCTTTGTGCATATTTCCCGAAGGAGGACGCACATTCGGCGATGAGGCGCTGCCTTTCAAGAAGGGGATTGGGATCCTTGCGGTGGAACGTAACATACCTGTTGTGCCGGTTTATATCGACGGCGCGGCAAGGGCCCTGCCGCGCGGGGCCGTCTTCATGAGACCCGCAAAGATACGTATTGTTTTTGGCCGGCCGGTTACCGTCTCTGATATCGATATGGACAGAAAACCTGACAAGATTGACAGATATCAGTTTTTTGCGGATGAACTCAGGGAATCGGTAATAAAACTGCGGAAAGAGATTGAAAAATAGATATAGGCTCAGCCGTTGGTATTTCAATTTACGCCTGAATAAGGTTATATTATTTAAAGATAAATATAAGAGCCCTGATAAAATTGAAACTGCAGGAGATGAAGTATGATAAGAGTCGAGAGAGATAAACTGGAGGCCGGTATGGCGCTTGCAAAGCCCATTATTAACGACGCCGGCATGGTCATGCTCAGCGAGGGCTCTGTCCTGACGGACAGTATGATAAAAAGACTCGGAAGCATGGAGGTAAACTTTGTTTATATAGAGGGAGACGCGCCGGACGCAAAATCAAAGGCAGAGCTGCTTGCGGATATTGAGAAACGGTTCAGAAAGACGGAAAATGAAAAATATATGAGTATTATTAAAAATACCCTCAAAGCCCGCATCGAGGAGGTCTATAAATGACGGACACTGATCCGAAAGTTCTGCGGGCACAGATAGAACAGATCGACACCCTTCCAACGATCCCTTCTGTTCTCCAAAAATTGCTCAAGCTGATCGAAAACCCCAAGGTCTCCCTGACGGAAGTCGGAAGTTTCATTCAGAGCGACCCTGTGCTTACATCAAGAGTCCTGAAGATGGTCAACTCTCCCATATATGGGTTCCCCGGCAGGATATCAGCGGTGCAGCAGGCCCTTATTCTGCTTGGGCTCAATGTAGTGCGGGGACTGCTTCTGGGCGTATCGGTTTTTGAGGTGATGCAGAAATCGATGGTAGGTTTGTGGGACCATTCACTCGGCTGCGCCATAGCTTCGCGTATTATCGCGAAGAAAAAAGGCCTGCCTGAACCGGAAGAAATATCCATAGCAGGGCTTCTGCATGATATCGGCAAGGTTGTATTGATATTGCGGTATAAAGAGGATTACGACCGGGTCATGAAGGAATCAGATGCGAGAGACCTTTTTGTCGTGGAGTCTGAAAAGGAGGTATTCGGGATAACCCATGCGGATGCCGGCGCGTGGATAGCCAAAAAGTGGAATTTCCCACTATCTCTTGTGGAGATTATCGACTACCATCATAAACCCAACCTCTCAAAGTCACTGCCTGTGCAGGCTGCGATTGTCCATCTGGGAGATATCCTCACAAGGTCTGTCGGCTTTGGTTTTTCCGGTGATTACCATGTGCCGGCTGTGAATCCTGCGGCCTGGGAACTGCTGAACCTGTCCAACTCCGATCTCAGGGAGATACTGGATGAAATGGACGGGGCTTTCAGCGAGGCAGAGACATTCCTGATCGGCGATGAGAGCTAACCGTCAGATAGTCATAATTTCGAGAGACATAATTCTTACCAGGGCTATCGAAAAGATTTCGCGCGACTTAACAAGCCCGCTTGTATTCCGTGACATGAAATCGGCTCTCGACTTTATCTATAATTGTAACCCTCATCTCCTTGTGCTCGATGTCGCAGAAGACCGCGATGTGAACATCCGGATTCTGAATGATCTCAAGGAGGATCCCATATACGGCCAGATGGCCGTTATCGCCATATTCCCCGATGATTTCGAGATTCCGCAATGGGAAGACATCCTTACCGATGACTATTTACGCCGGTCATCGGTGGAGAGCGAGATTTTCAGGAGGATGGAATTGAGCCTTATCAGGTCGGAAAGGATTGTCGAGATCAATCCACTGACAAGGCTTCCGGGGAACATCACTATTATGAGGCAGATCCAGGACAGGCTCGACAGGGGAGATAAATTTGCAGTCGCTTATGCGGATATTGATTATTTCAAGCCCTTCAACGACAGATACGGTTTCAGCAGGGGCGATGAGGCGCTTAAGATGGTCGGCAGGCTTATACTGAATGTCGTAAAAGAGAGTCAGCCAAAGGGTAGTTTTGTAGGGCATGTGGGCGGAGACGACTTTATTTATGTCATGGATATAGACCTGATAGAAGAGACATCGAATCGGATATTGGATTATTTCAACAAGATGGTGGGCACATTTTACGATGCAGAGGACAAGGCGCAAAAATGTATTGATTCTGTCGACCGGACGGGAGCCAGGAGAAACTTTCCGTTTATGACAATATCCATAGGCATCGCCCACAACAGATGCAGGGATTTTGACCACTATAGCGAAATCGGACAGGTTGCGTCCGAGATGAAGGGCTTCAGCAAAAATACCGAAGGCAGCGCTGTGAAGATGGACCGCCGAAAGACTTAGAAATCAGTCGATCATTTTCAGAAGCGATTCCGCGCCGCTCTCAATGTTTTCCATGCGCTTCTTTGCGGATTCCTGGTCTTTTTTCAGACTCAAAAGCTCATCGGATAAAATCAGGGCTGCCAGTATGGATGCCTTCAGCGGTGTTGCGCCCGGGGCCTGGCGGTAAACGGCCCTGATCCTCGCGTCCAGAAATTCGGCAAGCCGCCTGATATGGGCTTTCGAGGACTGGCCCCGGATTATGTATCTTTGTCCAAGGATTGATACTTCTACGCTTTCCATAACGGATTATTTAAGTTCAAAGGCTTCGAGTTCGGAAAGCAGTCCTTCTATCTGCTCTTTAATACCTGACTTTTCGACTGCAAGTCTTTCGATTTCGCGGTCTCTTGCCTGCAGGGCCTCCTGCAGGGCCAGATTGCTCTTTTCAAGATTTAATTTTTCCTCTTTGAGCGACCTCACTTTTTCGAGCGCTTTCATAATCTTTTCTTCCACGGTGTCCATAATATTGCCTCCTCCTTGATAAATAATTTTAAAGATTCCACGACCTTATCAGCAACGCCGGTATCTCTTTCCTGCCCTGCAGTCTCAGATATTCGAGGTAACTCGTCATTACCTTTTTCACATAGTTCCGGGTTTCATCATATGGGATATCTTCGATGAATTCATCCATTGACCCATATTTGCCCGCAGACAACCATTCTTTCACCCTGTCTTCCCCGGCGTTATAGGAAGCTATTGCCGGAGGAGCTGAGCCAAAATGTCTGACGAGTGAAGAAAGATAGTATGTGCCAAGAGTTATATTGGTTTTGACGTTGTATAGTTCTTCAGACCCGCTGAGAGACACTCCCGCCTTGCGGCTTAGTCGGGAGGCAGTTTGCGGCATCAACTGCATAAGACCGAGCGCCCCGGCCGGGGACCTCGCGTCAAAGGCAAACCTTGATTCTTCCCTGATTATCGCCAGGGCCAGCAGGGGATCCAGGTCATTGGCTTTTGAGGCTTCTTCCACCACATCGAAATACGCCAGCGGATAATAAAGTCCGTGCAGGTCAGTTCTGTATGGAATACGCTCTGCAAGGGCAATTGATGTTTTGTAGTCGCGCCTGGCCTGAAGGAATGAACTCAGACATGCCATCTCAGGCACGTTTGAGCTCCTCTTTGCTATATAGGCTATTTCGGCAGCGGCCTCTTTTTTGAATCCCAGCATATCCAGGGTTTCAACCCTCTTCGGGGAGCTGTAATCGCTGCAACGAGCTGAAGCGGCGCCTTCATATGCCGGAACATCCCCTTTTCCCCTGAGCGCAGACATTAGGAAATAAAAGTTATTGTTGCGGCTGTTGGGGATATGAGATATTTGTCCGACCGGGCCGTCGGCGCCGGTTTTTTCGAGACATCGGTTTTTCCAGTATAGGTAGCGGGCTCCTCCGTAAGAGCTGTGCAGCGAATTGAATATTTCCAGCGCCTCTTTAAGGTTTCCGTTCCGGTAGAAGGTCCAGCCCTTTTGCCACAGGGCTTCTTCTTTTGCAGCAGGGAATCTTGCCATTACATCGGTGAAGATCGAGACAGCTCCCTCGCTGTCGCCGCCACGCCTTTTCTTTGATCCATAATTGATCATCAGGGCGGTTACGCGAGGATCATTTTTTCTTACCAAAGAGGCCATTGCTTTCCTGAAGCCTTCCATGTCGCCGGCCCTGAATAACGATCTTGCCCTCATGACCGGGTCGCCGCATTTGGCATATTGTGCAGCAGCTTCTTTGTATTTTTTTTGTTTGAAGAGCGACAAGGCGATCCCCTCGTTAATTTCCCGGCTGAGAGGCCCCGAATCTTTTTTCAGCAGCGCCTTCCTGAAATATTTCTCGGATTCCCTGAAATGCCAGGCCTTGTTGAGGTTCCTGCCCTTATTGAGCAGATCTGCGGCGCGTATATCCGAATCGGACAGCTCATCATCAGCCTTCTTCGAGTAGGGAGAAACAGATGCATATATCTCCCTGAATAATGTCCTGGCGCGATCTTTGCCGCCGTTATTTTTCAGATATACTGCATAATAGAATTTGGCCTTGTTGTCGGAAGGATAGTCCTCCATATATTTGAGCAGATATGATAAATAGTTTTCGGATTTGCTTTTTTTGAGTATCTCCAGCTCCTGTGTTCTGACCTTTTTGAGCAGCGGAGAATCAGGGAATCCCGTCCTGATAGCGGCAAGGTCCTCAAGGGCCTTCTCTGTTTCAAGTTTGCCGGCAAAGGCGTCTGCCCTCCAGAAGAGTATATAATCTCCAAGATGCGGCATTTCATCATATGCGGCTGTAAGATAGATCAGGGCCTTTTCGAAATTGCCCATTTCGAGGCTTGTTCTTCCTGCCAATATGCATGATTGCGGACAAAAGATTTTTCCTGTTTTTGGCTGTGTGGCTTCGGATATTTCTGTGTTGCCCTCTGAAAGAAGCCATACGGAAAAGATAATTGACACCAGAAGCAACAATATGATCGCAGGACTATAGCGTTTTATCATGGTTCTCCACAAATGCGTCAAAATTTCTTCTGGTTTCCTTAATGCTGTCGCCCCCGAATTTTTCGAGCATGGCGTCTGCGATACAGAGGGCAGCCATTGCCTCGCCAACAACAGACGCTGCCGGGACTGCGCATGTGTCGGACCTTTCATAAGCCGCTTCAATGGCTTCGTGCGATATGATATCCACGGAACGCAACGCTTTTTTAAGTGTAGGTATAGGTTTCATGGCAGCAGTTATCACGATAGGCATACCGTTTGAGACTCCTCCTTCGATACCCCCGGAGTTATTGCTTTTTCTGAAAAAACCTCTTTCTTTTTCGTAAAAAATCTCGTCCATTACCTCGGAGCCCAATCTTCTTGCCGCTTCAAAACCTGCGCCTGTCTCGACGCCTTTGATTGCCTGTATGCTGCCTATCGCCATCATCAGGCGGGCATTCAGTTTTTTGTCCCATTGTATATGGCTGCCCAGACCGACAGGAGCCCCGGATACGATTATCCTGAAAATGCCTCCGAGCGTGTCTCCTTTTTCCGCTGCCGAATCTATCAACTCAACCATTTTAGTTGAGGCGTCTGCATCAGGACAGCGAACAGGTGAATCGTCTGCCGTCCCGAACAGAGCCGTGTCCGCAGGCGAAGTGGGATTTTCGATTGATACACTGCCGATGCTCATGACATAGCTGCCTACGGAAATGCCGAATTCAGCCAGGAACTTTTTTGCAACTGAACCGGCGGCAACCCGCGCAGCAGTTTCCCTGGCGCTGGAGCGTTCAAGTATATTCCTGATGTCGGTATGGCCGTATTTAAGGGCGCCCGGAAGATCCGCATGGCCGGGCCTGGGTCTTGTCACCGGGGGGATGGAGCCGGCCTGATTGCTGTCGGGCGACATGCCCGGACGCCAGTTTTCCCAGTCCCTGTTTTCTATAAGCAGCGATATGGGAGATCCAAGTGTATTACCCCATCTGACCCCGGACATCAGGATGGCGCGATCCTGCTCTATCTTCATCCTGCCGCCGCGTCCATGACCCTGCTGCCTTCGTTTCAGATCGGTATTGATAAAATCTTCATCGAGAGGCAGTCCGGCCGGTATGCCTTCGAGCATGGCGACGAGTCCCCTGCCGTGAGATTCGCCTGATGTGAGAAATCTGAGCTTGCTGAACATCATTAAGGATAAAACGTCGAAGGATGCGGCGTCAATACGATTCTTGTCATCTGTTATAATATAAATAGAATCAAAATCATATGGATACCGCCAAACACATAAAACTCCTCCTCAAGGCCGATCATGGCTGCCCCTTTGAATTTTTGGGGCCCCATTTGACGGAAACCGGCGTTATTGTCAGGGCATTCATCCCTTATGCAAAAGAGGCCTGTGTGGTCAGAACCGTCGAAACGGGGCCGGGCGCTCAGACGGACGGAAAAGAAGAGATTTATCCGATGAAAAGGATACACAGGGAAGGTTTTTTTGAGGCTGTTACCGGACTTGGAGAGTTGTTCAGCTACAGGATCAGGATTATTGATCACAATGGGCAGCAGAGTGAGATTCATGATCCTTATTCTTTCGGCCCTGTCCTGACCGATTATGATATTCACCTGATAGGCGAGGGCACACATTACAGGAATTACGAAATACTGGGTTCCCGTGTGATGACAGTGGAAGGTGTGCGGGGCGTCCATTTCGCGGTCTGGGCTCCGAACGCGAAAAATGTGGGCGTTGTCGGAGATTTCAATAACTGGGACGGACGGCGGCATCCCATGCGTCCTCCCGGGCCGTCCGGGATTTGGGAGTTGTTCATCCCGGAACTTGACTCGGGCGTGTGTTACAAGTATGAGATAAAGTCAAAATTCAAGAACTATCGTGTTCTCAAGGCAGACCCGTTCAGTTTTTATTTCGAGGTCAGACCTAAAAACGCCTCGATTGTCTATGATATCGAAAATGCCCATACGTGGGATGATGCTTTGTGGATGGAGAGAAGGGCCTGGAAAAACTGGTTCAAAGAACCTATGTCGATTTATGAGGTCCATCTGGGGTCCTGGATGCGTTCTGGTGACGGCGCGGGTTTTCTTACTTACCATGAACTGGCGGAAAAACTGATTGCACATGTAAAAGAACTCGGCTTCACCCATATTGAATTGCTGCCTGTAACAGAACATCCCTTTGACGCATCCTGGGGTTATCAGACACTAGGATACTTCGCTCCAACCAGCCGCTTCGGAACTCCCGCGGATTTCATGTATTTTATCGACGCATGCCATCAGGCCGGCATAGGGGTTATCATGGATTGGGTTCCGGCGCATTTTCCCAAAGACAGTCACGGACTCGCTTTCTTCGACGGCACATGTCTTTACGAGCACCAGGACCCCAGGCAGGGAGAACACAGGGACTGGGGCACGCTGGTATTCAATTACGGAAGGAATGAAGTCAGAAATTTCCTTATTTCGAACGCCCTTTTCTGGCTCGAAAAATATCATATAGACGGCCTCAGGGTCGACGCTGTGGCGTCGATGCTGTATCTCGATTATTCCAGGGAGCCGGGACAATGGATTCCGAACAAATACGGGGGTAACGAAAATCTGGAGGCCGTCGAGTTCATAAAAAAATTCAATGAGGTGGTTCACCACTATCATCCGGGTATTCTTACAATTGCAGAGGAGTCGACCGCCTGGACGGGCGTATCGAGGCCGACTTATCTCGGAGGACTCGGCTTCAGCATGAAGTGGAATATGGGCTGGATGCATGACACGCTGCAATATTTTTCCAAAGATCCTATCCACAGGAAATTCCATCATCACTCCCTGACATTCAGCATGCTGTATGCGTTCACCGAGAACTTTACCCTGCCTTTTTCACATGATGAGGTTGTATATGGCAAGAGATCGATGCTCGACAAAATGCCGGGCGACATGTGGCAGAAGTTTGCCAACCTGAGGGCTCTTTATGGTTATATGTTCGGCCATCCCGGCAAGAAGCTCATGTTCATGGGCGGCGAGTTCGGACAGTGGTCGGAATGGAATTTCGACAAGAGTCTTGACTGGCATCTGATTGATTATGAGCAGCATATGAAACTGCAAAAATATATGTCCGATCTGAACGCCCTTTATAAATCCGAGCATGCTTTTTATGAGGTGGACCATGACTGGCAGGGCTTCGAATGGATAGACTGCACGGACACTGATAACAGCGTTTTTTCATTTATCAGAAAAGCGGCTGCGTCGAAGGATTTTCTCGTGTTTGTAATAAATCTTACCCCGGTGCCAAGGTATGGTTACAGGATCGGTGTTCCCCGTTCAGGTTTTTATCGCGAGCTGTTGAACAGTGATTCGGAACAATACTGGGGAAGCAATGTAGGAAACGCCGGCGGTGTCAATACTCAACGAATAAGCTCCCACGGCAGGAATTATTCTCTCAGCCTCACCCTGCCGCCGCTTGCGTGCCTGATACTGAAGCCGGAATGAATAATATAATGAAGGTTGCAAGGTTATACAGTTTCACGGACATACGCATTGAAGATATGCCTGTCCCTGAATTGGGACCGGGCGACGCGCTCGTAAGAACTTCCGCCTGCGGCATCTGCTCGGGAGATGTCATGCCGTGGTATATCGAAAAGAAGGCCCCGCTGGTTCTCGGCCATGAGCCTGCCGGTATTATCTGCGAACTGGGAAGCGAATACGGAGGGCCGTTAAAAAAGGGATCCAGGGTCGCCATCCATCATCATGCGCCGTGCCTGACATGTGAGTATTGCGCAAGGGGCGACTATGTGCAGTGCGCAACATGGAGAAAGACCGCGATAGTTCCGGGCGGTATTTCCGAGTATATACTTGTTCCCCGGATCAATCTTGAGAATGACACATTACCGCTTCCCGTCAATGTAAGCTTTGAAGACGGCACGCTTGTGGAGCCGGCAGCATGCGTGGTCAAATCTCTGAAGAGGTGTGGAATCAGGAAAGGCGATACTGTGCTGATCATAGGCCTGGGTGTCATGGGACAGCTGCATGCGCTGCTTGCCCGGGAGTTCGGGGCCGGAAAGATTATTGCCGTTGACAGGATCTCTTACAGGCTGAATAAGGCGCTTGAATTCGGAGCTGATCATGTCATTGATATTTCAGACGCCGATCTTGAGGAAGCAGTGAGGGAACTTACCGGGGGCGTCATGGCCCGTATTGTGATAGTCGGACCAAACAGCATAGAGGCCATGAAACAGGGCTTCAGAACAGTATCATCCGGAGGGACAGTGATGCTGTTTACGCCTGCAAAGCCGGGAGAGATAATGTCTGTCGATCCCAATCAACTCTATTTCAGGGATATAATCGTATCGACGAGTTACTCATGCGGTCCGGATGACACAAGGCAGGCGCTGGAATTCATAAGCAGGGGCATTGTGACCGCTGAAAAGATCGTGTCGCACCGTTTCCCCATAGAGGACACTCAAAAAGCGTATCAGCTTACCTCAGACGCCGGAGATTCGCTTAAGAGCATAGTTGTATTCCGCTAAAACAGAATGGGGAATCGGGTTGGCTGCTGTACGGCGCTTGATATTATTAAGACCTTGCGGCAAGCTAACCAGAAACTCTAACCGTACAACGTTTCCTTACTGTCATTTCGACCGAAGGGAGAAATCTCAAGAACAACGGTCAAAAACGAGATTCCTCTCCCAGAATACTCATTCCAGGCTATTTATTTTGAAAAGGTTTCCAGCATGCGCATTCAAAATATTCCATTAAATATTACCACAACAGGTGGAAAGGAGCAATCAAAATATTGGCATATACAGGCCTTCTGAAAAGCTTTGGGTGTTACCGAATATGCCAGGGTATGGTATTGATGTCCGGGGCAAGGGCCGCAAGTTCTAGAATACCAGCCATTTCCCAGATTCCTGTATTAATATATAGGTTTAACGATTGGTTTCTCTGTGTGGCTAAACTAGTGTGCTCGGTTCTTTGACGCCGAGGTCTTTGCATATTTTCCTTGCGAGATTGTTGTCAATCTCATTATGCCTCGGAATTGATGACCGCCTGTTCTGTTGCGGATTTCCCCACCATGAATGCCGCCCACCTTCTCTGATAAATTCACAACCCTGCGATTGAAGATGTTTCAGCAGTTCATTGCGCTTCATACTGTAATTTTTTCTTCAATATATCCTGCGCCGACTCCAGAAATAGCGTCCCGACGATTAAACTCAAGAGCTTCTTTCAGCGTAATACTAAGGCTTTCAAGTAATTCGTCATGTGTTTTTTCCTGGCAGTTTATGCCAGGCACCTCTTCTATCCACCCAGTCCAGCATTCACCGGACTGCTTAATTATTGCCGTATATTCTCTATTCATATTTCACCCCTTCTGTTCTAGCTCTTAAGGAATTTCGCCAGTTCCTCAAAAAGATGAGCCGGTTCATTTTTTACAATGTATCCGTCAGCTCCGACCTGTTTCGCCTTGTCGCGGCCTTCCGGTCCGCTAAGAGAAGTGTTAATGATAACCGGCAGCGACTTGAATTCCGGAAGCTCCTTGAGTTTTTTTACGAAAGTAAGGCCGTCCATTTCAGGCATTTCCAAATCAGAAATTACTATCTGTATAATTTCAGTGATCGGTCTGTCGCCAAGCTTTCCGGTAAAATCATTGAGCATGGCAAGAGCTTCTTTGCCGTTTACGCTTTCGATAACAACCAGGCCGACTTTTTCAAGCGCCTCTTTCAGTATTCTTCTCGCAACAGCTGAATCATCTATTATGAGCACAGTGCCGGAGAGTTTCTCTTTCAGCGCCTTGTCGATATTTGCGATGCTTTGCTCATTCAAAGAAGTAAAGGCTCCCATTTCAGCTATCACATTTTCGAGATCGAGTATCAGAAGAAGGGTATCCTCAGTGTCATCCAGTTTTGTCACGCCGGTTATCCTGCCGCCGTGTCTGGCCTGCATAAGGGCCGGCGGCGCCTTTATCTGATCCCATTTTATGCGTCTTATTCTTTCCACGTCATGTACGATCATGCCAACACATGCTCCAAGCATTTCGAGTATGATTATCTTGGGTTTGGCCTGCATTTCCGGAGCTTGTTCGAATTTAAGCCATTTCGCGAGGTTTATGACAGGAACCACCTGGCCTCTGACCTCAACAAGCGCTTCAGCGTAATTAGGCATGTCAGGAACCTTGGTAAGAGGCGGCATCGGAATGATTTCCCGGACTTTGGCTACATTGACTCCATAAGAATATGTCTCGATGACTCCGTCGGGAAGTCTATTGAACATCTTGATTATGATCAACTCGAGTTCGTTGGAGCCGGCTTTCAATATTTCGGGCAGTCTCTCAGGTTTTGTTGCCATTTATACCCTCCGGGTTAGTTGACTGATATGCGCTTATTTACCGCTTAATATCAATTATAACATCAGTTCCGGAAAAAAGAGTAAAAAGACAGGAGGCCATCGCGGGTTTTTAACCTGCTGTTTGAGATATAATAATACATGAAAAAGAAATGTGTTGCTGAAGAGAACCTTAACGCCAGCGCGCTTTATCGCCATAAGAGAGAATGCAGATGGACGGGTGTAAATATCGACAGATATAAAAAGGCTGAGGGCGGATGGCTGTCAATCACCAGACAGTTTCTGGTCGGCAAAAAGGGGGAGAGCGCAAAGTTCCATCTCAGGTATTTCGAGATAGCCCCGGGTGGCTTCAGCAGTCTCGAAAGGCACAGACATGAGCATGTGGTTATCTGCGCGAGGGGGAAGGGCCGGGTCCGCATGGGAGACAAATCGTATATGCTCGGGAACCTGGATGTGGCCTATATAAGTCCGGACACCGTCCACCAATTGCTTAATCCTTATGATGAGCCTTTCGGATTTTTCTGCATCGTGAACGCAAAAAGGGACAGGCCGAAGCCTGCAGCTGATACAACTAAAATAGGTAAAAAACAATAACCGGCAGGTTGGGAACGCCTTTCATCAGGCGCCTGCTATATTCGGAAATCAGGTTCTGGGTCCTTCCTTTTTGTCCTTTTGCAGCACCGCCTGCATGGTCGTCGGGCGCTCTACCCTCAGTTTTGAACTTTTGATCGCTTCGACGGTCTTGAGTATCTCTTTTCTGACCGAATCATCAATGATAAATTCGACGGCTATCTGAAAATTGTCAGCAGAAGGTGTTATCCTTACTACCTTGGCTGAAGCAAAAAAATGTACGTTGGCGTTTACATGGGATTCAGAATGGAGCATGAACTGGAGGGTGACAAAATCACCGGCTTTCAACTGCTTGCCGGTCTCAAAGGAAAGCCCGGACCCGCTCACGTCTGAATTCTGGCATTCAGCCCACTCAATATCTCCGGGGAGTTTGACCTTTGTGTTGACCTTTACCCTCTCAAATTTCCTCTTGTTTTCTTTGGCCATAATATTCTCCATACATTAATTTGCCGGGACATCACTTGCCGCAGCATTTTTTATATTTTTTCCCGCTTCCGCAGGGGCACGGATCGTTCCTGCCCACTTTTTGCTCCCTGTGGAACTGCTGGCGCGGACCGTCTCCGCCCTCCTGTCTATTATATACCAGATTTTTCTGTTCTTTCCTTATGTCCACCGTGTCTTCTTCCTGTACGATCTTCATCCTCAGGAGTCTCATAATGACTTCGGATTTGATCCTGTCGGACATATCGGCAAAAAGTTCGAACGCTTCTTTTTTATATTCCACGACAGGGTCCTTTTGGGCATAACCCCGCAGGCCGATGCCTTCCTTCATGTGATCTATATTGAGAAGATGATCTTTCCATTGCGTGTCGATGACCTGTAGAGTCACCATTTTTTCGAGATACCTCATGGCGTCCTCGCCGCTCTCCACTTCCTTTTTCTCATAAGCGTCTGCAAAGGCGGAGATTATCTTTTCCCGTAAATCGTCGATAGTTCTGTAATCTTCAAGCGCAGGTCTTATTCCATATGAGCTTTCCATGGCCGTGGTCAGCCCGTCAAGATTCCATTCATCATATCTCTCTTCCGGACAATATGCGTAAAGAAGGTCGTCGGCTATGCCTTCGGCCAAATCAAGTATTCTGGATTTCAGCGACTCTCCGATCAGAATATCGCGCCGGAATGCGTATATTTCAGTCCTTTGCTTGTTCATGACATCGTCATACTGCAGCAGATGTTTTCTGATATCGAAATTATGCGCTTCCACCTTTTTCTGGGAGTTCTCTATGGCCTTTGTCACCATCCTGTTTTCGATGGGGAGGTCTTCATCCATCTTCAGCATGTCCATAAGGCTGTTGATTTTATCCGATCCGAATATGCGCATCAGATCATCATCGAGCGAGAGATAAAATCTGGATGATCCGGGATCTCCCTGCCTTCCGGACCTGCCGCGCAGCTGATTGTCTATCCTGCGCGACTCGTGACGTTCGGTGCCGATAATATGGAGTCCTCCGGCGGTGATAACCTGCTCACGTTCAGCCAGGCATACCTCGCGGGACTTTTCGAGGGCGGCGGCATATTCTTCATCAGTGTAGGACCCCGGGTTTTTCAGAAATTCTGCAGTCCGTCCCTCAGGGTTTCCGCCAAGAACAATGTCAGTGCCCCTGCCGGCCATATTTGTGGCTATTGTAAGCGCGTTGTATCTGCCGGCCTGGGCGATTATCTCGGCCTCGTGCTCATGAAATTTGGCGTTCAGCACATTGTGTTTGATTTTTTTCTTGTCGAGAAGGGAACTGAGCAGCTCCGATTTCTCTATGGATATCGTGCCCACTAGGACCGGCTGTCCTTTTTTGTGCCGCGCCTCGATATCTGCGATAACAGCCCTGAACTTGCCTGCCTGGCTTTTAAAGATCGAATCCGGATAGTCGGTTCTCCGCATCATCTTGTCAGTAGGCAGCACAAGCACTTCAAGGTTGTAAATTTCCGAAAATTCAGCGGCCTCGGTATCGGCCGTTCCGGTCATGCCTGCAAGTTTGTTGTACATGCGGAAAAGGTTCTGGAAGGTAATTGTGGCCAGGGTCTGGTTTTCGCTTTCTATTTTGACGCCTTCCTTGGCTTCTATCGCCTGATGCAGGCCGTCGCTCCAGCGTCTGCCGGGCATAAGCCTGCCGGTGAATTCATCGACGATTATTACCTCTCCGTCCGTCACGACATAATCAGTGTCGCGTTTGTACAGGTGATGAGCCCTCAGCGCCTGCAGAATATGATGCACCAGCTCGATATTAGACGCGTCATAAAGGTTCGTAATGCCCAGTGATTTTTCGACCTTGGCGCTGCCCTTGTCGGTAAGGATAACTGATTTCATTTTTTCGTCGAGCTTGAAATCTTCTTCAACTTTCATATTCGGAGCTATCTTGTTTATCTTGTAATACTTGTCGGTGGAATCTTCAGAAGGCCCCGATATTATCAGCGGGGTCCGGGCTTCATCGATAAGGATGCTGTCGACCTCATCGACGATCGCATAATTCAGCTCCCGCTGACAGTACTCTGAAAGGTCATATTTCATGTTGTCGCGCAGATAGTCGAAGCCGAACTCGTTGTTGGTGCCGTATGTAATATCCGCGTAATAACCTTCCCTTCTGCTGCAGGGCCTGAGGAAGTTGAGCCTTTTTTCCGAGGAGCGGTATTCAGGATCATACAGGAATGAGTTGTCATGCTGTATCACGCCGACCGAAAGTCCGAGGAAGTGATAGATCGGGCCCATCCACTGGGCGTCTCTTTTTGCGAGGTAATCATTGACTGTTACTACATGGACGCCTTTGCCGTCGAGAGCATTAAGAGAAACAGGCAGCGTGGCCACCAGTGTTTTTCCCTCGCCGGTCTTCATTTCGGCTATCTTGCCTTCATGCAGCGCGATGCCGCCGAGGAGCTGGACATCAAAGTGTCTCATACCGAGTTTGCGCCGGGATATCTCCCGCACTACTGCGAATACCTCGAAAAGCATATCATCAAGAGACCCGCCGTTTGCCAGCCGATGCCTGAAATCGTCGCTTTTCGCTGCAAGCTGTTTGTCATCGAGGGCGGTAATCGAGGGTTCCAGCGAGTTGATGCTGTCAACAAGACCGAACAGCCTCTTGAGTTCACGATCGTTTTTTGTTCCGAACATTTTCTTTATTATATCTAACATAGCAGTTCATACTAAAAAAAATAGCGTGATAAATGCAAGCGTGGGCGTCTGAATATTGTCTGAATTGTGTTATACTTGATATTGTATGCAGTAAGATCAGGGGCCCGACCGGCCTGTTACGTGGAGGGTAAATCAATGGAATTGATAGACATTCTCGTTGCTGCAACATCAATGAAGGCTTCAGATATACATATCGTTGTTGGTAAACCTCCGATAGTAAGAGTTAACGGCATGATGCAACCGCTGAACCAGTTTCCGGTCATGACCGAAGAGATGGCCAAAGGCACAATCTACAGTATGCTTTACCAGGACCAGATCAGCCGTTTTGAAGAGAACCTGGAACTTGACTTCTCATACAATGTCCTTGGACTCAGCAGGTTCAGGGTTAACGTGCTTTCTCAGAAAGACGGTATAGAGGCAGTCATGAGGCTGATACCGGCAAAGATCCCGACTCCCAAGGAAATCAGGCTGTCGGACGCGGTAGTGGCCCTTACCCGGCTTCCCAGAGGACTTATACTCGTTACGGGTCCGACTGGCTCCGGAAAATCGACGACACTTGCAAGCATGGTCAATATAATCAACAGCGAGAGACGCGAACACATCATAACCATAGAAGATCCCATAGAGTTTGTATTCGGACATAAGAATTGCATTGTGAGGCAGCGTGAGGTGGGCGTCAACACCCACTCTTTCGCCGAGGCGCTCAAGCACTGCCTGAGACAGGACCCCGATGTAATTCTTGTTGGTGAAATGAGAGATCTGCAGACTATAGCTCTGGCGGTAACCGCAGCGGAAACAGGACATCTTGTATTTGCAACCCTTCATACACAGGACGCGCCGCAGACTGTCGACAGGGTTATCGACGTATTCCCTCCGCACCAGCAGCAACAGATGAGGGTCCAGCTCGCTTCCACGCTCAAGGCGGTTATGTGTCAGCAGTTGCTTGCCAAGGCGGACGGCAACGGGCGTGTTGCCGCAAGGGAGACGCTGATAATCACCCATGCCATTTCAAACCTTATCAGGGAAGGTAAAACACACCAGATTTATTCTGCGATCGAAACCGGAGCTAAACATGGAATGTGCACACTCGAGACATCGCTGGCGGAACTTGTCCATGAGAAGCTGATAACCGTCGACGAGGCATTTACCAAAGCCAACAATCCGGAATCCTTGAGGCTCAAGCTTGCCGCTTTCGGCATGAAGATACAGTAACAGGGAGAGTGTTATTGTGACTATCGATGACCTGATTAATTTGTTGCTTGAAAAAAATGGAACCGACCTCCATCTGAAAGTGGGCAGGCCGCCGGTGATAAGGGTTTCGGGTAACCCGATGCAGATCGATGCGCCTATGCTGAGCCAGAAAGACATCGAGGCGCTTATTCTTCCCACCCTGACCGAAAACCAGAAGCAGATTCTCCAGAATAGACAAGCCGTGGATTTTACATATGAATACAGCGATATAGCCAAGTTGCGCAGCACTATTTTTTATCAGGAGGGTATGCTTGCCGCTGTAATGAAGTTAATCAGCGACAAAGCGGCCGATTCAAGGGCCACTCTCGACAAGGTTTCTGTATCTGTATCATCCGAGCCCAATCTGAATTTTTACCTCAGGGAGATGGTGAAAAGAGGGGGGTCCGACCTTCATCTCAAGGTAGGCAGGCCACCGCTATTCAGGATCAAAGGTGATTTGCTGCCGTCCGAGTTTCCGTTATTAAGCCAGAAGGATGTCGAAGATCTGCTCTTTCCGATACTCAACGGAGTTCAGCGTGACAGGCTGAACAGGGAACGGGAACTCGATTTTTCGTATGTTATCGAAGACCTTGCCAGATTCAGGGGTAACTATTTTTATCAGATGGACAAGCTGGGAGGAGTTTTCAGGGGTATCCCCATGAAAATAGTGACTCTTGAAGAACTCGGACTGCCTGCTATTGTAAGGGAACTTGCAGACAGGGAACAGGGGCTGATTTTGGTAACAGGCCCCACGGGAAGCGGTAAATCGACCACACTCGCAGCCATGATCAATCACATTAACGAAAGGGCCAATAAACATATAGTAACCATAGAAGATCCTCTGGAGTTTGTGCATATCGATAATAAATGCGTCCTCAATCAGCGGGAGGTCGGAGCAGATACCTACTCATTCTCAGCAGCTCTCAAGCATGCCCTCAGACAGGACCCCGACGTGATAATGGTGGGAGAAATGCGCGATCCCGAAACTATTCATACGGCTCTCACGGCGTCGGAAACCGGTCATCTTGTCATGAGCACTCTTCACACGACATACGCAAAACAGTCCATAAGCAGAATTATCGACGCATTTGAGCCTGCCCAGCAGAACCATATACGCGTAAGGACGGCCATGTCGCTGGTGGCCACGATAGCGCAGAAGCTTGTCAAGAGGTCCGACGGCACGGGACGGGTGGCTGTCATGGAGGTCATGATCAATACTCCTACTGTCAGAAAGCTGATACTCGAAGAGAAACTCGATAGCATTGACAAGGTCATCGGAGAATCGGCAAAACTTTACAAGATGCAGACTATCAACCAGCATTTGTTTAGTCTGGTGGAGCAGGGCGTTCTGACGAAAGACGATGCTCTTAATGCTTCATACAACCCGAATGACCTGAGAATCCTGTTCCAGACCAAGACTATCGAGACCAAGGTGCAGGGGATGAAGAGGCCCCCGGTAATCCAGAAATAGCTGTCGGCTGTCCATAAGATCGATTTGTCGGCTGGTATGAATGGGGCCGGGCCTCGTTGATACCAGCCCTATTTTTTTCTTTGTCTAAGGACTTCGTAAGCCAGAATACCTGTTGCCACAGAAACATTCAGCGAGTTAACCATTCCGTTCATAGGCAGCTTTATTCCAATGTCGCACATGTCTTTTACTTTCAGGCGCAGGCCTTCACCTTCAGACCCCATTATAATCGCAACCGGTCTTGTGAGATCGACATCCCAAAGGCCGGAGCCGGAATCCGCCTCCGCGCCTAAAATAACGACATCCTTCTCTTTCATCTTCATTATTGCATGTTTTATGTTGACCACTTCCGACAGGGCCACATACTCGGCAGCTCCGGCTGAAGCCTTATAAACCAGCGGCGAAATGCCTGCTGCCCTGCGGGACTGAAAGACCACGCCGTCGACTCCCGCTGCATCCGCTACGCGCAATATTGCGCCGAAATTGCGCGGGTCTTCTATACAGTCAAGCACGAGGAAAAAAGGGGAATCTTTCTTGCTGAAAGCGGTTTCGATCAGGTCATCGATATACATAGTCTTCTTCGGGGTAACGGTTACGGCAATGCCCTGATGTCCCTTATCGAAGCGGTCTTCGAAAAAGTCCTTGTCAACGACCCTTACCTGAATATGTTTTTGTGCGGCGAGTTCCAGGATTTTACCCAGATTTTTTTCCGAATGACGCTGGACATAAACGGCATGGACTGCGCGGTCCGACCTCAATATCTCATGCACGGGGTTTGCCCCGTAAACAAAATGTTCGGAACTGTTTGGAGCCTGCTTCATGTCAGGAAATTTTCACTTTCCATGAGGTGCAGTCTTTTTTGTCCTCAAGGATAATACCGTTTTCATCAAGCTCTTTTCTGACAGAGTCGGCCTTTGCCCAGTCCTTGTTATCGCGGGCCGTCTTGCGCTCGGCTATTTTCCCTTCGATATCGGCTTCGCTCAAGGGGATATTCCTGACCTTCAGAAGCGATACGTTCCACTCATGAGGGGTCCTGCCGAAAAGATTCAGCGCTGATCCAGTTTTAATAAGCGTCTCTTTTGCCTTTCCGATCAGCGCTGCCGCGTCGGAGCCGGACGGTTTCATATCGAGATACCGGTTGGTCTCCCTGACGAGTTCGAAAAGATGACCGATAGCAAGCGCTGAGTTGAAGTCATCATCCATCGCCTCTTCAAAGGAGCGGCTGAATCCGGACAACATCTTTTCTAGCGCAGCCGCATTGCCGGACGACTTGCCCGGGGCTCCGCAGGCCTTTGAGACGAAATCATCTATTCTCGCTATGGTTGTATAAAAGCGGTCCAGGGACGCCTCGGCGTCGTGGAGCTGCTCGTTTGAGAACTCGATGGGGCTGCGGTAATGGCTGGATATGACGAAGAGCCTGATCACTTCGGGATCGTATTTGTCGAGCACATCGCGAATGGTAAAGAAGTTGCCGAGGGATTTCGACATTTTCTCCTTGTCGATGGTGATAAAACCGTTATGCACCCAGTAGCGCGCAAAGGGCTTTCCGGTGTATGCCTCGGACTGGGCTATCTCATTTTCGTGGTGAGGAAATGTGAGATCTGCGCCGCCGCCATGGATGTCAATTGACTCTCCAAGATGTTTGATCGCCATTGCAGTGCATTCTATATGCCATCCCGGCCTGCCTTTGCCCCAGGGACTTTCCCAGAAGGGCTCCCCTTCCTTCGACGCCTTCCACAGGGCGAAATCCATGGGACTCTGTTTGCGTTCATCCACGCTCACACGCGCTCCCGAGAGAAGGTCTTTCAGGTCCTTCTTTGACAGCTTTCCATAATCCGCGAATTTTTCGACAGAGAAATAAACGCTGCTGTTGTCGCCTTCGGCCACGGCATAAGCGTATCCCTTCCCGACCAGGCCTTTTATTACATCTATAATCTCTTTGATATGCTCAGTCGCCCTGGGCTCGACATCGGCGCGGGCGACCCCGAGCATATCCATATCCAGGTAATATTCATTGATATATTTTTGCGCTACAGCGTTCCATGGCATGTTCTCTTCTTTTGCCCTTTTGATGATCTTGTCGTCCACATCCGTGAAATTTCTGACGAATCTGGTTTCCAGTCCCCGATATTTCAGGTACCTGTTGATCACGTCGAAGACTATCGCGCTTCTGGCATGGCCGATATGACATCGATCGTATACAGTTACGCCACAGGCGTACATGCCGATCTTTCCGGGAGTGATGGGGACCAGCTCCTCTTTGTTGCCTGTCATCGAATTGTATATCTTCATAAGAGTCACCTCTGCCGTCCGGCGCTTCAAAATATCGTGATTCATCAGGGCAGGCCCATGAGATCACGCCTCAGTCTGCTCCTGAGCAGCACTGGATATTATACTTAAACAGTCTCTGTATTGACCAATATTATCCCGATATTGTCATAAGAAACCGAAAAGGCCGTCATGAGGAGCCATATCGAAGTCCCGGCGCGGAGATATCGTATCCACTTTATGACAATAATATCGCGCGGTTGACTGATAAACCGGTAAATGCAATATACCGCATAGTTTTGGCGGGATGAGAGATGGATACTCATGACGGACATCCTGTAGTTTATAAAAATATTTCTTTCCGGTGACACTTCCGGGCGCATCCATCTTAAATCATTGCGGTCTTAGCTTAATTATTTGATCTCGCAGGAAGAGCCGGCTTTACCATTCGGTCCGGAGCATACGGCTCCTGAAACTGCAGCGGCATCGATACACTCTCTATTGCACTCCGCCATGGAATTGAAAACCGATGATACGCAACCGGAGATTTTCTCGCACCTTTTTGTTTTTTGATTATAGAAATATGTTGTAAAAAAAGCCTTACAGTCGGCTTTTTCAGGAATCAGGCTGCATTTTACAGCTGCCTTCTTCGGCGCAGCATATGCATTGTTTTTTTCAACCCCCCAAAAGGCAAGCGTCAGAGCCGCGAAAGCCATTATTACTATTGCTTTTCTGAATAATGTCCCTGTCACTCCGATCTCCTTATTCTGTCTTTTATTACCATAAATTGTTCAAGACAATAATTAGTTTTACTTTTGCGGGAACAACGCTGACATCTTCTGTTTATTCGGCTCTGTCAGGCGCAATCCTCCGGGTTCTGCCAATTATGAAATAGATGATTGCTCCGAAAAAAGGAACAAATATTACTGTAAGAAGCCAGATTGCCTTGCTGTGCTTTTTGAAATTGCTCTTCAGTATTTCGATTAAAGCAACAAGCCATATAACCGACATTATGATCAGAACTATCACAATAACGATCAGCGCTGTCTCCAGAATGCCTAAATTCAAAGATTTCTACCTCTGATAGAAATAGCTGCAACAGCTATCCGATGTCAGCGACGGCGTTGCGCTGCCTTGTAGATCAGCGTCGCCACTTCCTGACGTCCGGACTCCTGGGCGCGCATGAACGGCGTCAGATCGTCTTTGTCAAGGGCGTTCAGGTCCGCGCCTTTTTTTATCAGCATTACCGCCAGTTCTGTCTGTCCAAAGATGGCCGCATAATGCAGCGGAGTCGACAGCGCCCAGTTTTTAGCGTTTACATCAGCGCCTCTTGAAAGCAGCACAGCCGCTACCTTTGCATGACCGTTTATGGCAGCCTCATGCAGCGGAGTGCGCTTTCTGTTATCCTGCGCATTAATGGCAGCTCCCTTTGCCAACAGCAGCTCTGCTATATATGTTCGGCCCCAGGCCGCTGCGTGGTGAAGCGCCGTGTTGTGGTCGCTGTCGAAGGCATTTACATTTGCGCCCTGATCAAGCAATTGCCGGACCGTAACATAATCACCCGCTTTTACAGCCGAGTTGAGATCAGAGGCAGGGGCCAGGGTGGGCAGGCACAGCATTATTGACAGGATTAACAATATAGCCGGGGATAACGTTGTTTTCATTGCAGGATTCTCCTTTAACCAGTTTTCTGTTGAAATCCGGAGCTATAGCACAATAAGGCAAAATAGCCAGGGAGGATCCGGATATCAATATCAGCTGATATTGTACAACATCATGAACGCTAATGTTTATACCAGGATTGTAATTGGAGAATAATAGCATTTGAAAACAATATTATAGTGGTCATGGGTTTTCAAACGACAATTCCGAGTTTAATAATTTTTCACGGATTAATTATCAGCGCTGGGGCGCAAACGGATCAGAACTATAAAATAGAGAAACATGCGACGGCATTGCTCCTCTGATATCCAAGATGCTATGCTTGACAATAATGTCGGTTATGTCAAAAAATACCTGTTATCGAAATTTCCGCAAGAGGTATTAATGTTCAGGAAATCGCTTTATGGTTTAACCATCTTTGTCAGCGCCTTTCTCCTG
>JGI20214J51650_10000021_pt1 | contig 100416 bp, 67 predicted proteins | sample WetSurMetagenome_FD_51650 | JGI IMG/M metagenome (IMG submission 51650)
GTTTTATTATTCGTGGGGAAGATATGGGGAAATATTGCAAATAAAAAATCCGATTGCATTGATATTCAGTACAATCAGATTTTATATTGTGGTGCCACCAGGAATCGAACCGGGGACACACGGATTTTCAGTCCGTTGCTCTACCGACTGAGCTATGGCACCTCCTTTTCGGACTGCAAATATAAACGTCAAATTTGAGTTACCAAAACTTTGAAGCGAAAAATCAATTTGGAATAGGCATACCTATATGGTACTTTTGCTGCCTGATACATTTTTAATTATGCACTTCCTTCTACATTCTCTCGATAACGGCATCCGTCTTGTACATCATCGTACCAATGGAATGGTGGCCCATTGCGGACTTATTGTTAAAACAGGTTCACGCGATGAAAAAGACCACGAGCACGGGATGGCTCATTTTACCGAACATATGCTATTTAAAGGAACTGGCAAACATAAAGCATATTATATTCTTACCCGCCTCGACGAACTGGGCGGAGAACTTAATGCCTATACCACAAAGGAGGAAACAGCTGTTCATGCATCGGTACTGAAAGAAGATTTTGAAAAAGCTGTCGACATGATCAGCGACCTGGTGTTCAACTCTGTATTCCCCGAAAATGAACTTAAAAAGGAAAAAGACGTTATCATCGAAGAGATCAACTCTTACCTCGACAACCCCGGAGAATTGATATTTGATGACTTCGAGGAGATAGCTTTTCATGGACAACCAATCGGCAGGAACATCCTTGGCACTCCGGAAATGGTGAAATCATTTACGCGCCGTAACCTTGAGAAATTTGTTGCAGCTAATTACAGCACCAGAGAAATGGTCTTTTGCTCCGTCGGTGATATTCCCGATGAAACTGTCCTAAAGCTGTTCAATAAATATTTTGGTAATTTTTTGCCGGGAAAAGCAAAAGATGGCTATGGCAAAGCACCTAGATATACACCTTCATCAATTACAAAACATAAAAAAACCTACCAGAACCATTGTATTATCGGGAACGTGGCATATCCTGTGAAAGACAAACGAAGGATGGGTCTGTACCTGCTGAACAATATTATCGGTGGCCAGGGTATGAATTCAAGACTTAACCTTTCACTTAGGGAAAGAAAAGGTCTTGCATATAATGTGGAATCAAATTATAATGCATACCACGATACCGGAATATTTTCAATCTATTTCGGCACCGACAAACAAAATCTTGAAAAAAGCATCTCTGTGACATTGTCGGAGCTTGATAAGCTTAGGAAAACAAGACTTGGCACAATCCAGCTCCACAAGGCGAAGAACCAGGTAAAAGGATATCTTGCAAGAGGATTCGAGCATCATGAAAGTCTTATGCTGAGCATTGGAAAAAGCCTTCTGATAATGAACAGGATAGACACCCTGGATGAAATCTGTAAAAAGATAGAAGCCATTACCTCAGCTGAGCTGCTTGAAATTTCAAATGAAATTTTTGAACCGGCATTGCTTTCCACCCTTATCTATAAATGAATATGAACAAGTGGATCGAAAAATATGTAACCGATTATTCATCCCCGGAGGATCCTGTCCTTGAAGACCTCTACAGGCAGACACATATAAAGTTTGTGAATCCAAATATGGCTACAGGCCACCTGCAGGGAAAGTTCCTTGAATTTATTTCAAGGATGCTTGCCCCGGAAATGATCCTCGAGATCGGGACTTTTACAGGATATTCTGCAATCTGCCTGGCAAGGGGACTGAAACCAGACGGGAAGCTTATAACAGTTGAAATCAATGATGAATTGAAAGAATTTGCAGCTGATTATTTTAAAAAGGCCGGTCTGGAAAATTCAATTTCTCAGGTTACAGGAAAGGCTCAGGATGTAATCCCGGGTCTGGATGAGATCTTCGATCTTGTTTATATTGATGGCGACAAGCGCGAGTACATTGATTATTTTAATGCAGTTTTCAGTAAAGTCAGGAGCGGCGGAATCATCCTGGCCGATAATATCCTCTGGGGAGAAAAGGTTCTTGAGAAATATTCTAAGGATCCCCAGACAAAAGGAATTATTGAATTCAATGAAATGATAAGAGCCCGTACAGATATTGAAAAAGTGATAGTACCAGTCAGGGATGGCCTGATGCTTATCAGGAAAATATAATATGGTATAGTTTTTGCTCGTTTTAATGGAAATAGAGAATATGAAAAAGTTAGGTATAACAATATTGTCAGTATTCCTGGCGTGTGCAGTCAATGCCCAGACGGCAAAATCAGATGTTCTGCAGGATCTTGAGAAGAGCAACCCGGTAAATCAGGATCTTAAGCTGACAGCTAAAACCACAGCAGCCACCAGGCTCTTCAGGGAAAAAGACGACCTGACCACAGTAATAATGATAATACCCAAAGGATCTGTTGTTGATGTTATTGGATCCGATACAACATATTTTCATGTCATCTTTGAAGAGAGCGAAGGTTATATTTTAAGGCGGCATGCTATGAGTGTAGAACCAGCGGATGTCTCCAAAACGGCAATTCAGAAGACGGAGCCTGTTATCCAGGAGCCTCAGGCAGTTTCCCGCGAGGTGCAACAAAGCAGGTTATCATATCTCGAAGGGAAATATGGTACAAGCATGGCAGCAAAAATGATGGCAGGGAAAATATGGAAAGGCATGACTTCTGAAATGATAACCGACAGCTGGGGAAAACCTCAGAAAGTAAACAGGGTCATAAGTGGGAATACTGTAAAGGAGGAATGGATATATAAAGGCTCATGGCTTTACCTTGAGAACGACAGGTTGATAGAATGGGGTCCGGTGAAGAACTGAAAAGACTTATTCCAAAATATTGAGGGTTGAGCTGTTGTTCAACCCTTTTTTGTACCTTGGAATACAGAATATTATTAAAATACCTTTATGACTGGTCAAAGAAAACTTGTCAGGGCACTCGGACTGGCTTCGGTTGTTATTTTTGTTATCGCCAATATTGTAGGCTCGGGAGTCTATAAAAAAGTCGCACCGATGGCTGCCGATCTTCAGTCTTCCGGATGGATACTTATTGCATTCCTTACCGGAGGAGTAATAACCCTGATGGGAGCATTATGTAACGCTGAAGTAGCCGGTTTACTTGCAGATACAGGTGGCGACCTGGTCTACCTGAAAAAAATATATAACCGTTTCTTTGCTTTTATCTACGGCTGGGCTCTCTTTACTGTTATTCAGACTGCAACCATCTCCTCTCTGGCCAACGTTTTTGCCCAGTCATTTGACAATCTTATACCACTTCCTGATGTTCTGTCCGGCCTTAAGGATTATACAATCGGAGGAGTATTCTTTCCATTTAAGGATTTCGGGATCAAAATTGTTGCAATCGTTGCGATCATGATCCTCACATTTATTAATATGGCCGGACTGAAAAGCGGGGCCGGACTGGGCAGAGTACTCTTTATAATTGTATTCAGCGGGCTTATCCTGATAATTATTTTCGGATTGACAAGTCCTTCAGCAACGTCGCTGGCAAAAATTAATGCAAATTCAGCCCCCTCTCACCCTGTCACCCTGTCATTATTTTATTCTGCCCTCCTCGGTGCCTTCTGGGCTTACCAGGGATGGGGTTCTGTTGGTTTTATCGGAGGAGAAGTTAAAAATCCCACAAAGAATATCCCGCGGGGAATAATCATAGGAACAATCCTTATCATAGTAGTTTATCTGCTGGTAAATGCCACCTACCTGTCACTTCTTTCAATACGCGATCTGACTGAAATAAGTAATTCAGGGAATAAGATCGCAGCAGTGGAGGCAGCCAGGATATTCTGGGGCAATGGCGGGGNTATGTTCTTATCAATACTGATCCTGATAACCACAGCAGGATGTATCAATGCAAGCATACTTACAGGTGCCAGGCCATACTATGCCATGTCGAAGGATAAACTTTTCTTTTCAGGCATTGGAAAGCTCAATAACAGAAATGTTCCTGCCAACTCCCTGTTATGGCAGGGAATATGGGCCTCAGTGCTGGTTCTGTCAGGGACTTTTGATCAGCTGACTGATATGGTGATCTTTACTGTTTTCATTTTCTACGGAGCTACTGCCCTGGGGGTAATAATACTCAGGAAAAGAATGCCTGATGCTTACCGTCCATATAAAGTATGGGGATACCCTGTCATACCGGTTCTTTATGTTCTTTTTTGTATCGGGCTATTCATAAATACATTTATCTCTAAACCTCGCGAGGCAATAATAGGGATTGTACTGGTTTTAACAGGTATTCCGGTCTATTTCTTACTAAAATGGAAAAATCAGGCAAAAGCTTGAAAAGAACTGGTATGTGATCAATGAAAATCTATTGTAACAAATAGAAGAGCCTTTAATGTTCTGAATTTTTATATGTGGTTATGGGTAATGATTAACAGTTAAATTGGAATTGGAATCGGAACAATAAATCAGGATTTATATGCAGATCTCTCGCTGACGCTACTGGATGACATTATTACTCTGTGATAGGTTCTTAAATAGGCTATGTTAAATGTTAATCAAGCAATAAATATACAACCAAAGATAGAAAGTTACTATGAACATAAAAATCACGAATTTGACATATACCGAAAGAAAATATTAGCTTTATGATTCTTTAGAATTAGTTGTTACTGTAGAATTTGTTTCTGTTAAAATATAGAACGTGTTAAATTCAGTTTTTGTAAATAAGATCTCCTGATTCTAATATACTGGTTGAGCATTTGGAATTCTGTTATGATTATAAAGAAGAAACCATCAAACAATTCTATTCTTAAATCTATCTTTTTTCTGTTAATATCCGGATTATTATTCCCTCCGGCGGTATCACAGAAACAACATCCTATAAACCTTAAAGAGATACCGCAGAAAAAAGTCAGGAGATATATTGAGAAAAGGTCTATCAATAAAATGGATGATTTTTCTGCTATTCATTCCAGCTGGAATAACAACACTGATGAATCGGCTTTTAATATCAATGAAAAGATATTCAACCTGAAATATAAGCTTTCAAAAGTCTGGGGATGTTACACTCATGCAGATCCGCTGACGAACTGGAGCGGAAGGAAAATCAGGTTCGGACTACTGATTTCGAAACCATCAAATTCAGTAACATACAGAAGTAATCCGTCTCCGACTGAAATTGATACCGGCCAGGTATATTTCCTTAACCTGAGAATTATCAAAGGGCTGGTTAATGTACCTGTCGCTTTTGAAATTACCAGGATAGATTACAGTACACAGCTTATAGAGTTCAGCTACCTGGATAATAATAAATCACAGGGACGACAGACCATTCAGTTTTTCAATAACCCTGACGGGAACACAATGATCGTTCACAGAAGCTATTTTAAAAGCGACTCGCGGTTCCGTGACCAGATCCTTTATCCATATTTTCATAAAAGATTCATTAATGAGTTTCACAGAAATATGAAGAAACTAGTCAGGGAACCTGAATTCGAAGTAGCATTCAAGGATTGATTTATAAGCAATGATTTATGAAAACATTCAGGATGCCTTCATAAATCACGCTTAATAGTAGAGACTGTTAAATAATACTTTTCGTAGTACTTATTTATCAGAATAGCTCAGTCCTTCATCATAATTGAAAAGAGCATAACCTTCTCCTTCCATATACCCCGGAACATCTTCTTTCTGATTTTCAACAGCCTGGTCGGAAACAGGTGTGGAGAATGGCATCTTACCTGTTGGATTGAACTTGCCGGTTATAACATCAAGGACTGCTTCGGCAGTGGTTCCGAATGTTGCAAGGACACCTGTCACATTTTTGGTCTTCTCATTATATACCTCGTTGATTACCCAGGGATTTGTATAATTGATTATCAGAACAACAGGCTTTTTAGCTGAAATTTTATTGACATATTCAACATCCACAGAGTTCTTCGATAATGAAAGGGAGATTGGAGCCCCGGAAGATCCAAATAGTGCATTGCCGGTAGGCTGGATCCAGAAGAGAACAACATCAGCCTCCTTTGGTGTATTTACAAACTCGACATCATATTTATTATCATTAACCGCATAAACATTGGGAACATTCGATTCCGGTCCCCTGGCACTTCTCTGAAGTGATTCAAAATATATTTTAGTCTTTGGCTTAACAGGAAGTGAATTATTTCCGTTTCTGAGCAGGACTATTGATTTGTGCAAAGCAAGTGCTGCTCTTGTTTTAAAATTATCATTATTGACAAGCTTCACCGCTGCATCAACATCAACATAGGGATTTTCAAATAATCCGAGTTCAAATTTCTCCTTCAGCAGGCGTACAACTGAACTGTCTATTAATGCCATATCAAGAGATCCGCCGTTAATAACTTCGAGAAGTACTGCCGGATCTGATTCACCGGAGAACAGGTTGACTCCTGCTTCAATTGCCTTCTTGTAGCGTTCTGCCTTGGTCAGGTTTTCAACACCCCATGGCATACTTGTCAGAGGTCCTGTATCAGAGTTAATTATACCTTTAAATCCCATTTTTGTTCTCAGAAGATCTTTTATCACACCTTTGTTGAAAGCATAGCCGACTTCTTCATATTCAGTTCCGAAAGGGAGAGAATAGTATGGCATGATAGCTGATGTTCCTGCATCTATAGCAGCCTGGAAAGGAATCAGGTTATTACTGAACATCCCGCCGGGGTACACTTCTTTTTTACCCCAGTCGAAGTGGGAATCCTGGCCGTCATCGCCAGAGCCGCCACCGGGAAAATGTTTGGTTGTAAGTGCAACTGATGCCAGACCCAGTTTTTCTCCCTGGAAGCCCAGTACCACTTCCCTTATCATCTTGGCCACCCATTCAGCATTCTCGCCAAAAGTTCCATTCACTCTCGACCATCGTGGTTCAGTTGCCAGGTCAGCCATATACATATATCCTTTCCTCAGACCGACAGCGGCCCACTCCTGCCTCGAAATATCAGCAAACTCCCTGGTGAGAGCCAGATCGCGCATTGCAGAGAGTCCAAGTTCTCCAGGCCAGGATGAGAAGACAGTTGTTCCGACGCTTGTTCCAAGAGAAGCATTTGTGGTGATGTTATTCCTGGGATTTGATGTTATAATTGCAGGAATGCCAAGAGGTTCGCTTTCGCACAGTTCCTGGAGCTTATTTGCCCACTCGGCTGTTATCTGTGCGCTTTCATTAGACCTCAGAATAAAATGACGATTATGAAACTCCTTAATTGCTTTTGCAGTTCCTCCTGAACTATTCATATTGGCGATCCGTTCCCCGGCTTGACCCTGGGGAGCACCTTCGGGTCTTTGTTGTGGAGCACCTTCAGGTCTTTGCTGGCCGGCACCTTCAGGCCTGGACTGTCCACCGTCTCTTGTCCTGTTCTGGCCAAAACCACCAAAACCTCCGCCTTGTCCACGTCCTGCGCCATCATCAAGATCGCTGGCAGAGAGCTTTCCCTCAGACGCCTCTGCTCTCCTGGTACCGATCATATTTGCCGAATTAATCAGCATGAATCCGGCTTTTTCTTCAACAGACATTTTTGAAATAAGGTCCAAACTCCTTTTTTCAGGAGACAGCCGCCAGTCTTCGTACTTATCAAGCTTCCCGTTCTTATTAAGATCCTTGAATTTCAGCCCATGTTTTTGAAGAACAGTGGCAGATCTCATACCAAGAGCGGGTTGCGGTGTTGTATTCTTCCCGCCCGTACATGAAACAAAAAAAATTGCTGCTAAAATGCAGACACATAATAACGTCCAATTATTTTTCATAGTTAGTCAGGTTTTAATAATTGACAAGAGAGAAGGTCAGTTTATTCTTCAATCAGTTTCAAAGAGATAATTTTTAAAGTTAATTAACTTTTCAAGTCTGTTTTAAAAAGATTGACTTAATTTAATACTGAATTGAAGCAGGACAAATATTTATAATCACCTTCATAAAATAAGTCGGATTATGAAAAGAGTAACATTTACAATCTACAGTTCCATAGCCACTATTGTTATTATATTATCTGTAACACTGATGGATTGTTCACGAAACAAAAATACCGGGATGGCATGGAATGGTACTGCTCAAAAAATTCCTGGGAAGGTCCAGTGTGAGTTTTATGACCTGGGAGGGGAAGGTAAAGCTTATCATGATTCCGATTCCATAAACAACGGCAGCGGAAAGCTTAATCCGGCAAACGGTTCATTCCTTAATGAATTCAGGATGAATGAAGGAGTGGATATCTCATATACTAAATCAAATCTGATTGATAACAACCCGTTCAATATGGTTGAACCACTTATGGATCAACTTTATACTGGATGGACAGTCACGGGGGAATGGATAAATTACACTTTGGACATCAGGAAGACCGGTACCTACCGGATTGGTATAATGTATACTGCAAACGGTGATGGTACAATATCGCTTGATATTGACGGAAAAGAATTTATCCCGGAATTACTTATTCCATCCACGCATAACGTCGGTGATACAGTGCAATGGCGTCAATGGCATCACTGGAACAAAATAGATGATCTTATTACCGCAGATCTTAAGAAAGGAATCCACAGGCTTACCCTGAGAACGGTATCGAACGGAAATATGAATTATGACTACCTTGAATTCGTTCCGGTGGAATAATTATCAGGTAGTATCCACAACCAGAAGTAAGATAGCAATTCTAATTCTTTAATATTTCAGGGACGGACCTTGCTTTAATTACCAGGCGACTTACGATGCTGGTTCCTTCTGTCGTTTCACAATCATATTTAAGACGATGTTCTCCGGATTTCAGTTGGGGAATGGGCCTATCAGGATTAATATCGTTTAAAAATTTCCCTTTACTGTTATATAGCTTTACTGTTTTACCATCGCATACTATTGAATTTCCGGCTTCAAATTTTCCCTGGAAGTTAAGCCTGTAATAATCGTCGAGCTCTATCCACGGATTATTTACAGAGCCCTCATTTCCCATGAAGGTCAATGTAAAGTTCAAAGGTTGTTCAGGATCAGAATTATTGAAGTACCATTCTGAGAATGTCGGCTGTCCCGGCTGTAGCAGTTTCTTTGAATGCTCAAATTTATGTTTTCTGAAAGGATAGAGCTTCCATCCGCCGGCATCTTTTTCAAGGTGGAAATCATTTGCAGGATCTTTCAGAGCAACTATCTGCTCCGGGCTGAATAAACCATTCCGTGAAGCCTCCTGCCAGAGTCTTATCAGTTCCAGCAACCTGTCAGTTTCAGGATTGTTTTTGAGACTGTTGTACCTTGCAACCAGGGCAAAGCCTGCTCTATAGCCGGCAGCACGCGACATCATCCATTCTATATCCTCGGGACCGGTAGTTGCTGAAAGTAAAAACCAGCCGAGCATGTTAGGCATATAATTTCTTTCGAGCAATGGCTGATTATCCAGCCTGTAATCGCCTTGCGATTCCCTGAATCCTCCATACCATGGCTCACCCCAGTTCCAGTAATGGCAGATATGCCAGTAAAAGTGACTCGACCGGCTTGTTCCGTTTACAAGAGTATGATCCGTTTCCCTGAAAACCTTTTCAGCAAAGGCTTGAACTCCATATTCACCTTCACCCGATGACATACATCCTTCATGCCCGTCAAAATCCATCTGGGAGACACCTGTTTCATTAAAAAAGCGTACCAGGTTTCCTGCAATTTCCTGTTGAAGGCTGAAGTTGGGAAAAAGCGTCTGATACGGATAATCCATAAGCATCCCTGCCATGTCTCCCTTTTTATGAGGAGATGCCTTGGTGCCGAAAGCACCACGCTGACAATCAAGTAACCTGTATGGTAGTCCGGTACTTACTTCTTTGAAACGTATTATCTCATTACCAATTCTGACTGCATGAAGAGTACTGGGCTTTATATTAGCGAAGTATTTTGAAGAGTGTACCTGGATCTCAGAAACTGTATCAGTGATATCCATGGTAAGGGTGGAAGATCCGGTTTCGGCAAGACGCTTGTCGGGTACAGGAATTACGTAAGGATCATTAGTATTAATGAATGTGGAAAGAGTATGGACCCCGATACGGATCCCTTTAAGTGAGGCTTTCTCAACACACTTTTTCATACCTGCATTTCCATCCGGGAAGCTTGCCGGGTCAAGGATGAAATGTCCCCACGATTTAAATGGTCCTTCGTGATAAAGTGACATCAGGCCTGCCTTCTGTGTATAATCCAGCATTTCATCAATATTAGCCTCAGTGAAATCAGAAATCAGGTATGCCCTTCCTGTTTCAGGTGATTGTTTGAGCCATATCCCGTTGATCAAAGGATGCGGAAGTCCCCATTTCAATTCAATATCACTTATCCTGGAGAGAACCTGGTTTTCAGGACAACCAAATATTGCAATGGCAGAGCCTATTGTAGTTTCTCCAGGTATAGCTTCAACAGGCATGTCGGGATACTGGTTAGCCCAGACATTTAGGACCCGCGGATGCGAACGGTCGAGGCTGTATGCCTGGAGGCTGCTACCGTATGACTGCCTGATAGCAGCGGTGCCCCTTGAATCATCAACTCCGCCTTCACTTTTAAGTATCCCACCGATGGTTTTTGCATTGAGAGCCTGTATCCCAATACCATACGTTCCGTCACGGACAACTCCGATCACCTCCCCTACTGTTTTCCCTATGGTTAATGGATATGGTCCCCAGTAAACTGCATTTACCTTTTCAATATTATTAAGCTTAACTAGGGTAAAAGCAATATGACTACTGTTTTCAGTGTATCTGATCTCAGCAGAAATTTTTGAAACAGGGAAATAAAGGTTGATAATCTTTGCCTTCTTATTAAAAGCAGCCTTTTCCGGCTCTTCCCAGTCTGTACCAACCCTTATTTTCATCAGGGGTGCTTTTTCTCCTGTAACCAGGAATTCTTTTTTATCTGAAGGATCTGAAAAACTTATTACCTGGCCTGCTGGAGAGATTGTAACTGAAAAACTTTCTGAGGTCAGTTTCATCTGGGAAGAAACAGTAATGTATGACAAGGATAATACGAACAAGATAAGGATCTTTTTAGCCATGATTTTGACAGGTTTTATAATGCTGGACAACTAGTATTTTTTAAGAGATCTTAAAGTTAAACTAATCATCAGTATTACAATAAAAAGGTTGAAAGTACTATTAAGTAACAAGGAATGAAATGATGATTCATAGAGAATTTCAGAATATGAAATTCAACAGGGAAACTTATCGGCAATGTTTGAGATCAGAGGGAAAAGCTATTATTGAATTCACATATAAACCATGATCAGGTAATTGATAATTGGATCGAACTCTTTCACTATTACCACACCAATTATTATTTCTATTAAAATATTCTGTTTTCGTAAAGCAATATGTGATTACTGGGTGAAATTCCAGCTATCCTGTTATTGTCTTTGCAAATTTCTTATAGGCATGAGGCTAATTTTTATAAAATCATTATTTAATCTGAAACAATTTTGCATCGCTTAAAGCTCATATTGAAAGAGATAAATTTATATCACTAAAACTTTTTGGAAATGGACTCTTGCGATGGATATATAATTGGTTTAATCATTTCAATATTCATTTTACTCTATTTGATTTATTCTCTGGTAAAACCAGAAAAATTTTAAAGTTAATTTATATGAGCCGTACACTAACAATATCAGAAATTTTATAGGTTCTGTTATGCTATTCTCCCGGCGATGGTGATGTTGTCAGGAATTAAGTTGGACCAATACTAAAATAATAAATTGAATGACATTGATTGACATTTTGCAGGTATTACTTTTCTTTCTCCTTCTCATCGGATTAACTCCTTTTCTGGGGAATTATATCTATAAAGTTTATACAGGTGATAGGCATATCCTGCTCCCTGTATTTGGACGGACTGAAAGGATGATTTACAAATTAACCGGCGTCTGTCCTGACAATGAGACTTCCTGGAAGTCGTATACATTGTCGCTACTGCTTTTTAATTTAATCGGATTTTTGTTTCTTTTTCTTATACAGTTATTTCAAGGATACCTCCCTTTAAATCCAAATAATCTGAAGAATGTTTCCTGGGACTCTGCATTTAATACCTCAGTCAGTTTTATGACCAATACTAACTGGCAGGGTTATGCCGGAGAAACGACATTAAGTTATTTTGTACAAATGACAGGCCTGACAGTCCAGAATTTTTTAAGTGCTGGTACCGGGATTGCAGTTCTAATGGCGATGATTAGAGGAATAGTAAGGAAAACCTCGGAAAATATTGGAAATTTCTGGGTCGATATAACCCGCTCTGTCTTGTATATCCTTTTACCACTTGGGATTTTACTTTCGGTTTTACTAGTTGGACAAGGAGTTGTCCAGAATTTTAAATCGAATGTTGAAGTAGTAACTTTGGAAGGCAGTCGACAAATCTTGCCATTGGGTCCTGCTGCCTCCCAAATTTCGATAAAACAGCTGGGAACAAACGGAGGTGGATATTATAATACAAATAGCTCTCATCCATTCGAGAATCCGACACCTATCAGCAATTTTCTGGAGATGCTTGCAATATTGCTGATACCTGCTGCCCTGACTTATACATATGGCAAAATGGTTGGATCGAAAAGACATGGTTGGACCATATTCATGGTCATGCTAATATTATTATTGACCGGATTATGTATTTCCTTATATGCAGAATATTCATCTAATCCGGTATTTGGGAATATACCGTTAATGGAAGGAAAGGAGACCAGATTTGGAATAACAAACAGTATTCTCTGGTCAACAATCACTACTGCAGCTTCAAATGGGTCGGTCAACTCGATGCATTCGAGTTTATCACCAATAAGCGGGATGATTGCTATGTTAAACATAATGTTTGGTGAAGTAATTTTTGGTGGTGTAGGCGCAGGTTTGTATGGGATGGTCGTTTTTATAATAATAACTGTATTCATAGCCGGGCTAATGGTTGGTCGGACCCCAGAATATCTTGGCAAGAAGATAGAGGCATTTGAAGTTCAGATGGCCATTATTGCAATCCTGATACCTAATTTTGTAATATTGATTTTATCAGCATGGGCATCTGTTAGCAAACTGGGACTGGCAGGTCTTTCTAATCCTGGGCCACATGGGTTTTCAGAAATTCTATATGCTTTTAGTTCGGCGGCTGGCAACAATGGGAGCGCATTTGCCGGACTAAACGCTAATACTGTATTTTATAATGTAACCCTGGCAGTTGGAATGATGCTTGGAAGATTTGGAGTTATTATCCCGGTATTAGCGATTGCTGGAAGCATGGTAAGAAAGAAAACTACAGTTCTTTCAGCAGGAACATTTCGTACTGACAATGGTTTGTTTATTGGTTTACTGATTGCCGTTGTCCTCATTGTAGGTGGATTAACGTTTTTCCCGGCAATTTCCCTGGGTCCTGTAGTTGAACATATATTACTGAGAAATATTATTACATTTTAAGAAAGCGATGAGAACGAAACAAAAAATAAGTGTTTTTAGTTTGGGCATTATTTTAAAAGCAACCAGAGACAGCATTATTAAGCTTAATCCTTTTACACTGATAAAAAACCCAGTCATATTCATTGTTGGTATTGGTGCATTTCTCACAACAATTATAACAGTTGTAGATATCTTACAAGAAAGCTATTCTGCCTTGAACCTGAATATTGCGATCTGGCTTTGGTTTACTGTAATATTTGCAAATTTTTCTGAAGCTTTGGCTGAGGGAAAAGGCAAAGCACAAGCAGATAATCTTAGAAAAAACCGTACACAAACCAGGGCGCGAAAGCTAGTTGATGGACATGAATCCTCAGTCCTGGCAAATGAACTGAATAAAGGTGATATTGTGATATGTGAATCAGGAGATGTAATCCCTTCAGACGGTGAAGTAATTGAGGGTATAGCAAGTGTTGATGAATCAGCCATAACTGGAGAATCAGCGCCTGTAATCCGGGAGAGCGGAGGAGATCGTTCCTCAGTAACAGGTGGAACAAAAGTACTAAGTGACAGGATTATTATCCGTATTACCTGTGAATCAGGAAATACCTTTCTCGATCATATGATTGCTCTTGTTGAAGGTGCAAAACGTCAGAAAACACCAAATGAAATTGCATTATCAATACTGCTTTCAGGACTTTCAGTAATATTTCTCCTTGTTATTGTATCTCTCCCGGCTTTTTTCAGGTATAGTTTAAATGCTTCCGGACATTTTGAGACAGATAACCTATCTCTTCCGGTTCTTATCGCACTCTTGGTTTGTTTAATTCCTACTACAATAGGAGGACTGCTTAGTGCTATTGGTATCAGCGGGATGGATAGGTTGATGCAAAGAAATGTTATAGCCTCAAGCGGTAGGGCAATTGAGGCAGCCGGTGATGTTGATGTACTGCTTCTTGATAAAACCGGAACTATTACTCTGGGAAATCGGATGGCAATTGATTTCATTCCAGCGGAGGAGGTAAGTTTGGAAGATATGGCAGATGCGTCACAGTTATCATCTTTGTCAGATGAGACACCAGAGGGTCGTTCAATTGTGATATTGGCAAAAGAGAAATTTAATATCCGTGGAAGGGATATTAATAATCTTCAGGCTGTTTTCATCCCTTTTTCGGCTCAATCAAGAATGAGTGGTGCAGATATTAAAAACCAGGAAGGTGTGCTTCAGAAGATCAGAAAAGGGTCATCGGATGCTATTCGTTCATTTGTCCAGAATAATAATGGTTTCTATCCTCAGAAAATTCAGGAAATAGTTGATACTCTGGCTAGCCATGGAGCAACCCCATTAGTCGTTGCTATTGATAACAAGGTGATGGGGGTAATTCATCTCAAGGACATCGTTAAGGGAGGGATCAGACAAAGATTTGGAGAACTTCGTAAGATGGGCATCAGAACAATTATGATAACTGGTGATAATCCATTGACTGCTGCTGCCATTGCTGCCGAGGCTGGAGTGGATGACTTTATGGCTGAAGCGCGACCTGAAGACAAATTAAACAGAATTAGGATTGAACAAAGCCAGGGTCATTTAGTTGGCATGATTGGCGACGGTACTAATGATGCTCCTGCGCTTGCCCAGGCTGATGTAGGAATAGCTATGAACTCAGGCACTCAAGCTGCCAGAGAAGCTGGAAATATGATTGATCTTGATAGCAATCCCACCAAACTTATAGAGGTAGTGGAGGTCGGAAAACAATTGCTTATGACTCGGGGCGCATTGACAACTTTTAGCATAGCAAATGATGTTGCAAAATATTTCGCAATTATTCCGGCAATTGCAGCTACATTATATGCAGACAGTAATGGATCCGGGGCACTTACCAGATTAAATATAATGCATCTCCAATCTTCACAAAGTGCAATTCTGAGCGCTATAATTTTTAATGCACTTATAATTATATTATTGGTACCGTTGGCATTGAAAGGAGTACGATATCGTCCAGTATCAGCTAATAAGTCTTTAACAAGAAATCTGTTGTTGTTTGGTTTAGGTGGCTTAATAGCTCCATTTATCGGAATTAAAGTACTGGATCTATTAATTAACCTTTGACACAAAAAGATATGAAATCATTAATAATAGCATTAAGAGTCTTCTTTCTCTTTACCATACTTACTGGAGTATTTTATCCATTGTTAATTACAAGTATATCCCAGGTAATTTTCCCATTCAAGGCTAATGGCAGCCTGATTTGTGATAATAATGGCGTTATTGGAAGTGAATTAATTGGCCAGCAGTTTGATTCATTGAAATATTTTTCATCTCGTCCCTCCAAGGTTAATTATAATCCGATGCCATCTGGAGCTTCAAATTATGCTTTAACAAATGCAAATCTTATTTTAGAATTAAAGGAACGATATAAAAGTTTTATTTCTCTAAATTACCTTGATAGTGCAGCATTAGTGCCATCTGAAATGCTATTTTCTTCAGCAAGCGGACTCGATCCGCATATTTCCCCGGAAGCTGCTTATTTACAGGTTGAGCGCATCTGTGAAGCAAGAAAATTTAACGCTGACCAAAAGATAAAGTTGAAACAACTCATTAATAACCAGACTGAAGCACCTCAATTATTATGCCTTGGGGAGAAAAGGGTAAATGTTATATTGCTAAATTTAATGGTCGATCAAATTAAATGAATTCAATAGATAATACAAGGCCTGATCCTGACGAGTTATTGGCTTCACTGAAAAGAGAAGACGAGAAAAACAGGAAGGGGAAACTGAAGATTTTCTTTGGAATGTGTGCTGGTGTTGGAAAAACCTATACAATGCTCCAAACTGCACATGCAGAAAAGGCTAAAGGAACTGATATTATTATAGGCTATGTCGAATCCCATAAACGTAAAGAGACTGATGATCTTATTGAAGGATTTGAACTTATTCCAAGAAAATCATTAGTGTACAAAAACACCATACTCCTGGAAATGGATCTGGATGGCATCTTAAACCGTCGTCCAAATATTGTTATTGTAGATGAACTAGCACATTCAAATGCTCCTGGCAGCAGGCATATTAAACGTTTTCAGGATATTCAGGAAATACTTGAAAATGGAATTAGTGTCTATACGACTCTGAATGTCCAGCATCTCGAGAGCCGGTCCGAGACTGTTGCACAAATAACTGGTATTAAAATCAGGGAAACTATTCCTGATGAGATCTTCGAAAATTCAGAGGAAGTGGAGCTCATTGATATCACTCCTGAAGAGTTACTGCAAAGACTTTCTGAGGGCAAGGTTTATACACCGGAAAGGTCCAAAGAGGCTGTGGAAAATTTCTTCCGTAAAGGGAATATAACAGCCTTACGTGAAATGGCTTTAAGAATAGTTGCTGACCGTGTAGATAAACAATTGCTGGACTACCTTCAATTTAAGCGTATACGCGGCCCATGGAAATCAGGGATGCATCTATTGGTTGCAATTGATTACAGACAACAATCGACACGCCTCCTGCGATGGGCAAAGAACTTAGCATACTCCATGGGGGGCCAGATACAGGCCCTTTATATAGAAACATCTCATAACCTGACCCCAAATGAAAGAGTTCAACTCGATAAAAATCTAAATGTCGCTAAGCAACTTGGAATAAAAGTCCGCATAAATACTAATAATGACATAGTTAAAGCAATTGTAAATTATTCACAAAAGGAGAATATTACACACATTATCGTCGGAAAACCACGTTACCGTAATATTTATTCCATGCTCAGGTTAAGTAATTTTATTGACAGGCTTATCCGATACAGTGGCAATATTGATATATATATTCTGGGTTCTGATAATAATGCCAAAGACAGATACAAAGGAAAACTTTCCCTGCCTGCATTTACTTCAAATTTAATCCAGTATATAACTGTACTTCTCCTGATCATGACAGCTTCTTTAGCATGCTATCTTGTTAAAGAATATGTTGGTTACCAGGCAGTTTCATTTATTTTACTGTTTCTGGTATCAATATTTGCTATTTTTTTCGGAACAGGTCCCATCCTTCTGGCAGCATTCTTAAGTGCTTTAATCTGGGATTTCTTTTTCATTCCTCCTCAGTTTACTTTCCATGTTGAAAAAACGGAGGATATTCTTATGCTTATTATGTATTTCACTATTGCAATTGTCAGTGGCGTGCTAACTTCCAGAATCAGGCGGCAAGAGAAAAAGATCAGGATCAGGGAGGAACGTACCAATGCTTTGTATCAGCTGACAAAGGACCTGACGAAAATCTCGGGGAATAATGAGGTGACTAAAATAGCATCTGGATATATTAAGAAATACTTTAACCTTGAATGTGCTATATTAATCAAGGATGAATTTAACAATCTTGATATCATTCCTGATACGGGAAACGAAATCAGATTAGATGCTAACGATTTAAGTGTTTCCAACTGGGTTTATAAAAATTCAATTAAAGCAGGGAAATTTACGGAAACATTACCCTCCGGTGATTTTACATTTTATCCTCTTATAGGCGAGAGTGGAAATATGGGTGTTGTTGCTGTGGAACATTCTACTATTTTTACACATGGTGAAGAGCAGTTTTGGGAAGCATTTCTGTCACAGATTTGTAGCAAATACGAAAGAGAGTTTCTGAGGGAAACTGCAAAAAGGTCATATTTCTTAAGTGAATCAGACAAGCTTTATAAGACTCTTTTTAATTCAATCTCCCATGAATTGCGAATACCTGTTGCAGCTATTCTTGGAGCTTCAGATACACTCCTGGAACAGGAGCACCCAAAAGATATTTGTAGAAAGCTCCATGGGGAAATTAATACTGCAGCAATAAGGTTAAACAGACTGATTGAAAACCTTTTAAATATGTCGAGACTTGAATCTGGCAGGATTACTCCCCACCCTGACTGGTGCGATGTTCATGACCTGTCCAACACAATTACTGATTCATTGAGGGATGAATTGAAGCCTTTCAAATTATCAATAGTCATACCTGCTAACATGCCCCTGGTTAATATTGATTATGGTTTGATTGAACAGGTATTAAAAAACCTTGTTTTAAATTCCACGCAACATGCTCCTCATAACAGCCAGATCAGAATTAAGTTCTTCTATGACAATGGAAATCTGACTATTCAGGTAATGGATAGAGGTAAAGGATTTGTGGCATCGGAACTATCATTAGTTTTTAATAAATTCTACAGGGGAAAAGATGCTACAGCAGGAGGAACCGGACTTGGTCTGTCCATAGTAAAAGGATTTGTTGAGGCTCACAAGGGTACGGTAAATGCTGAAAACAGGAAAAACGGTGGTGCCATCTTTACTATTAGAATTCCTGTTAAAATTGCAGGCACAACTTCCGATAATTTGAATAACTAATGGAATCAAGCAGATTTAATACTATTAATTTTTATGGGATTCTCCTCTGAAAATAATAGTGATCCCATGGTTATAAATGGAGATTAATCTTACATCTTTAAAATGATGATTGCTGATTTATAAGCAAAAAACTAAGTAGGGTATCTGACAATAATAGCTTTTAAAAGAGATATTTGGATTGTGGATTCCCGGCAAAACACAGTCTTAGAAGATTATAATATCACTTGATTAAAAAAGAATTTTAAAATCTGAATATCCGATTACAAAAGTGGGAATCAGACATGTTTCAGGGATTGAATATTTTTAATATTCTAAATACCAATCCTTTCCACACTAAGATATTTGTCGCTAATCAATTTTTTTTCGTATTTAGGAAGTATAGCCTCACAACCAAGATTAATAATCCAGCAGATCGAGAAGATAAATCAGTGAAGCAATGGCCGCGCTTCCCATCTGGAGCTCCCGGATATTTACCTGGGAGAAAGTGTCGTTGGCCGAATGATGATATGAAAAATATCTTTGAACATCAGGTATATAACCAATCTGAAGTGCACCAAGTGACTTAAGAGGTGAAATGTCGGAACCGCCGCCACCGGAGTCAAAATCCCTGATATTATAAGGAACAAAGAATTTTGCCAGCGAACGAAGTTTTTCAAGTCTTGCGCCGTCAGCATCGAATCCGAAGCCACGGGGGCTCATTACACCACGGTCAGATTCAAGTGCAGCATAATGAACTTCACCTTTTCTACCGGCCTCCTCAGCATAAGCCTTTCCACCTGTCGATGACATCTCTTCGTTCATGAACATCACCGCTCTGACAGTTCTTTTGGGCTTTATACCAAGCTTATTGTAAATCCTTAACATTTCGATTGCCTGAATACATCCTCCTCCGTCATCATGAGCTCCTTCTGTTATGTCCCAGGAGTCAAGATGTCCTCCTACAGTAATTATCTCACCGGGTTTCTGATAACCACGGATCTCTCCTATAACATTAAAAGATATAGTATCCGGCAAGTTTATACATGTTGAAATCAGATGAACAGTAAGAGAAGAGTCCTGCTTAAGCCAGCTGCTTAAAAGCTCCGCATCAAGGGTAGAAACAGCCATGGCCGGGATTCTCTTAACCCCATCAGCATAATGAGTTACACCGGTATGGGGAAAGTCATCAAGTGATTGTGTTACCGATCTGACTATAACTGCTGACGCACCATATTTTGATGCCTCCGAGGCGCCTGAGGTCCTCTGGTTTACGGCTCCTCCATATCCGGCAAATGTATTAATAAGCTTATTGTCGGCAGGCCGGTTGAAAAAGACTATTTTACCTTCTATCTTGCTTCTCCCCAGAGACTTAAGCTCGTCGAAATCATGCACTTCGATGATCCCTGATGTTATTCCATCCGGGCTTGTACCTTCAGAGAGGCCAAGAGCAGAAACTGAAAGGTCCTGTGATCCCAGGGCACGGGAATTTACACGACATAGTTCATTTCCTCTTTTCCAGTGTGGCACCATTACTTTCTGAAGCCAGACTGTATCGGCACCAGCATTCATCAGAAACTGGCGTGTAAATTCAATTGCTCTCAGTGAAGCAACGGACCCATCCAGCCGACCACCGGCATTCCTGCACAGGTATTCAAGCTGGTTATAAGCTGTCCTGCTGGTGAGAGCCTCATCGAAAATTGAAGCTAATACCTTTTCGGGCTCCTGGGCTTTTATTACAGAGGCGAACAGAACAAAAATTAATATTGTCAGAATCCTTTTCACTCAGGTTCTATCAGAAACTCAATTATCTTAAGCAATCATTACTTTTCAAACTTTCTCAGGCTTGTCCATGAGCCGCCGTTATACACACTGACAAATCCATTTGATTTCAGGAAACTCTTTGCAGCTCCGCTCCTGGCTCCTGAGGCACAGCATGTTATAACCGGTTTGTTTTTATCAATTTTCTTAACGTTTGCCGATAGTGAGTCAAGTGGAATGTTTACAGATTTTTTTAGATGTCCTGACTGATATTCCGCTTTTGTCCTGACATCAATTACAGTGGCCCCCATTGAAATCAGTTCCCCGATATCGACTTTCTCCCCAAATAAACCTTCTAAAAATCCAAACATATGATCCTTGTTTTATATTTATTAAAGTGGAGCCAAATATAAAGCAAATTCGTATTTAAAAAGATTCCGCGTGCTTTTTATAACAGGAGGGTATAAGTTATTTTTATTGTATTTCCAGAATATAGCCCACCGTAGGGATAGTGACTATTTTTATTGATTCATCATCTTTCAGGTAGTTCCTCAGCTTCGAAATAAATACATCAAGGCTTCTGCCGGTATAGTAGTTTGATTCTCCCCAAACATTAAGCATCAATTCCTCGCGTTTGGCAATTTCATTTTTTGAACTGCACAGCAATCCAAGAATATTACTCTCTTTAAGTGTAAGCCTCTGAAGTCTTTCCTGATATTTCAGAACCTGGTTCTTTTGGTCAAATTCATACATACCTAGTATAAATCTCTCTTCACGGCATACTTTCTCCTTGGAAAGGTTTGTTCTTTTCAGAATTGCCTTTATACGGTATAAAAGTTCATCTTCATCAAAAGGCTTTGTAAGATAATCATCTATACCCAGGCTAAATCCTTTAATCTTATCATCCTTTAAAGATCTGGCAGATAAGAGCATAACAGGGATTTTTGAATTGTTCTTTTTAATTTTTCCAAGGAGATTGAAGCCATCCATTTTAGGAAGCATTATATCAAGGATACAGAAGTCAAAATGGTTCAACAGGAATCCCTTTAATCCTGCTTCTCCATCCCTGTAAAGCTTAACCTCAAATCCATTGGATTCAAGAAAATCCAACAGCAGAAATCCGAGATTAACATCATCTTCAACCAGAAGAATCTTTATTTTTTCTGTTTCCGGCTTCATTCTTATTTAAGAGGGAATTCAAGTGTAAAAGTAGTCCCTTTACCGCGATGGCTTGTAACTTTAATCTTACCCTTCATCTGGGTGACGGTATTTTTCACAAAGTACAGACCGAGTCCGAATCCATTATTATCATGAATATCTCCTGTTGGTATGCGGTAAAATTTTTCAAATATCTGATTTAGATTTTCCCGGGCGATGCCTATACCATTATCACTGATCCTTATCTCAAGTTCATCTTTTAATGATTTGATACTGATGTTAATGACAGGCGGGCGCATATTGTATCTGATCGCATTATCAATAAGGTTGCCTATTGCAATCTGAAACATCTCGATATTGCCGGATAGTTTAAAACCGGTCCCGGTACTATCGATAATTATTGATCCGTTTTTTTCTTTAACCTGTACTGAGAATGTATCGGCTATGTTGCTGATCTCGGTTAATGCATCAAATTTCTCATGGTTAAATGGATTTTCTGCATCCGAGGTCGCAGCTTTTAGAAGTACTTCCACCCTTTCTTTAAGTCTCTGGTGCTCATTTCTTATCACTCCTGTATAAGATGACAGTTTTTCGTCACTTTCCACCTTCTCATTTCTGGATATCATTCCATTTGCAAGGGCAATATTTGTGAGTGGTGTCTTGAACTCATGTGTCATGTTATTGATAAAATCAATAATATTCTCCGTCAGTTTTCTTTCACGCTTATAAAACCTGTATATAATTATGAATGAGACACAAATCAGTAATAACAAAGCTATAGAGCTGACGAAGACATACCCTATCTGAGCCTTGATATATTCATTTTTCTCAGGAAATCTTAATCTCAGCTCATATCCCGATTGCTCAAGAACCTTCTCAAGTTGATCGTTAATATAGGTTTCTTTACCGGAAGTTAACGTGGCAGAACTTCCTTTTTCTATTATATCAAATTCATAATCAAGGTTAAGATTGTAATATCTCAGATCTTTTTTTATAAGTGTATCAAGTGAAGCCCATTCCATCATGTTTTTCATAAGCAATGAACATGAGTTATGGTTTCCGGCACGGAGGCAGTTATTCACTTCTTTGCATATACCCTGATTTAGCGAAATATTGTCTACGATCCTGTTCATTGCCAGGGTTACTGTGTGGTTGAACTGAGCCTCCTGCATCCTGGCTGACTTAAATACCCAGCTGATCTGGATTCCGACAAGGAGCATAAGGCTTGAAATTGTCAGTATCATAAGAATCAGCTGCAGATTTTTTCTATTCATAGGAGTCAAATTTAAGCAGTTTTTGAATAGATAAACGCTATTTAACTTCGGCTTAACATGAATTAACCCCGGCTTAACAATGAGAAGTCTTTTATGATATATTTTTGATCCGGATAAAAACTAAATCTATAAAATATGAAAAAACTGTTAATCACTATCGGAGGTTTAATGATCATGGCTTTTGTAGTCGTGTTGTTTGTCAATGCTGCTGACTCAAAGAAAGATCCCAAAAAGGCAAAAACTGAAGTAGCTGCACCTTGTTCAGCCACATGCACCCAGACAGCCGGGGCAAACGCAATGCCCTGTGATCCGGTGAAATGCAAAGATATGAAGTGCGATTCCAAAGGAGGGAAATGTGATCCTGCAAACTGCAAAGAAATGAAGTGTGACCCGGCAAAATGCAAGGAGATGTGCAAAAAAACCGGTACTGACATGAAATCCTGCGACCCCGCTAAATGTCCGGAACATTTAAAAACAGAAACAGTAAAATAATTGCAGAAACAATTAATTTATATTAAGAAGAGTCCGGCACAAAAACCGGACTCTTTTTTACACTTGTCTTAATTAATATCCTGTCATTCGTAAAAATATCATCAGAAATAATACCTGTTGCGGTTTAAACCCGTATTATCTCCCCCATTTAAAACCTATGATTCATACCACGGTAATTATGCCGGTTCATTAGTTTTGCACATAAGAAATATTTCGTTTTCTTTATTTTTTAAATTTATTTTTCAGGATTTGTATTCCAACAATTACCAACATTCCGCATTCCTATGAGAACTTCTTTTTCACTCATCTTCCTGGCCTTGTTTACAGGATTTATTAACGGACAAAACATCAATGATTGGCGACCGGAAAACCGTACAGGGGTATCGTCAGAAACTGGTTTGCTGAAGTCATGGACCACATCGGGGCCGGCATTGATATGGTCAAATCTTGAAATTTCGAAGGGCTACTCTTCTCCCTCATTCGGGAACAACAGCATATATATAACAGGAACCATCGGTGCAGACGATATCCTCTATTCAATGAACATGGATGGCAAGATCCTGTGGAAAACAGTAATGGGCCGTGCATGGAATGGCTCCAATCCTGAAAGCCGGGCTACACCAACTGTGGAAGGCAATAAGATATATACCTGCAGCGGTTATGGAGACCTGGCATGTATTGATGGTATCTCGGGGAAAATAATCTGGACAAACAAAGCCAGTGAACTAAACAAGGGCACCTATGGCAGCTGGGGTATTGCAGAATCCCTCCTTATTGATGGTAATAAAATATATTTCTCACCAGGCGGTCCGGAGACAATGACAATAGCACTAAACAAAACAAATGGCGCGGTAATCTGGAAATCGGCCAGTCTCAATGATAAACCTGGATATGTTTCTCCGGTTCTTATCAGCTATGGCGGGAAGAAAATGATTATTAACTTATCCCTGGGCCATGTTTTTGGAGTTGACGCTTCAAATGGAGAGATTCTCTGGAATATGAGTCATGAGCTGTCAAGTGATCCTGACCTGAGGCGCTGGGATCTTATCAAGTGTACCACACCCATATTTAAAGACGGTATGGTCTATGTAACAGGAGGATATGATACAGGGGGAATGATGATCAGGATCGGAGATGATGGCAAAAGTGCACAAGTCGTATGGACTGACACTGTTCTGGACAATCATCATGGAGGTGTAGTACTGGTTAACGGGTATATTTATGGTTCAAACTGGTTGAACAACAATATGGGTAACTGGTGCTGCATCGAATGGAAAACCGGCAAGAAAATGTGGGAAGAATCCTGGAATTGCAAGGGATCAATAATCTCTGCCGATGGGATGCTTTATATCTATGATGAGAGACGAGGTAATGTAGGACTCCTGAAAGTTAATCCTGAAAAATTCGAGCTGGTCTCCAGTTTCCAGGTTAATCTTGGGGATGCAGGTCCCTACTGGGCACATCCTGTAATCCATAATGGAATACTATATATACGTCATACAAATGCACTGATGGCATATAATATCAGGGCAAAATAGCAATATCGCATTGACAATATTCCAGGTAGAAGTGGTGCCTTATTACTGTGGCACCCAGAACTTACTTTTTTAAACTTCTGACAAGTTGTCTCACACCCTCTTCCGGGGTTGTTGCAGAAATTCCAAATCGTTTTTCAAATTTGCTGCTGTCAAAATAATAGTCCTGTTCATACTGATACAACATTTCCGGAAATTCTCTCATTATGGGAACAATGATTCCCATGAGCTTTACCATTAATGCCGGGACTATCTGGATTTTAGGCTCTGTACCAATCTCATGTGCAATTAATTCAATCCATTGACGGGTGGTTAGCTTTTCTTTTGTCGTTGGCACATGCCATTCCTGGTTATATGCATCAGGAGTATTTCCTAAAAGCGCTGTAGCCCTGGCTGCATCAGGAGTATAAGTGTAGGTGTGAATTTTGTCAGGATTCCCCAGCACCTGCGCTTTAGTATTTTTCACAAGCCTGTCGGCAACCATTATTGTCAGAGCGCTGTTTTTGTTTTCCGGTCCGTAAAAATCTGCTGACCGCGCGATAAGGGCTTTAAGATTTCTCTTCTCAATTGCTGAAATGACCAACTCCCTGAGCTCCTGTCTTACTTTTCCCTTCCTGCTTGGCGGATTTATAGCTGAGCTCTCTGTCATTGAATTAATTGACTGTTTATCATACATATAAACATTATCGAAGAAGACCAGCTTTGAGTTATGCCTGACGCATGAATCTATAACCTCTTTCATAAATGGAGGCCACGTTTCCTTCCACACTTTCAGGTTATATTCAAATCCAATTGTAAGATATACCACATCGCTGCCTTCGATTGCTTTATCAACCTGCTTTAAATCATTTACATCAGCTGCAAACAATTCATCATCTTCATTAACCTTTTTCGGATTTCTGCTTACCAGTCGGATCCTTTCCGAATAATTTTTTAACTCCCTTGCAAGAGGTACACCTATACCTCCTCCTGAACCTAATATTGTCTGTAACATAATTTTCCTTAAGAAATTAGTTTTTATTTAACTGCAAATCATATAAAATAGATCATAAAAACCGGATTTGCTTTATCATTAAGAGATAACAAACGAATTCCAGGATTGTTAACTGGAATATACCCGTTGTATAATGAAATTATGATATGGATCGGATCCGGTAATTCCCAGAAGCCGTGCTTATAACGGATACTTTGGTTTTCAACATGTTGTTTTAGAATGACAACACGTTTATCTCCTTCCCTGTACCGCCGGACTATAATTAATTTTCCTGTTGGCCCACTCTATGAAGTATTTCATATTTGGTGCATCGGTATGACCTCCGTCATGCTGACGCCAGGCAAGTTCTCCTTCAAGCATACTTGTATTATAGGGAGGCATAACCTCGGTCTTGTAATTATTTGATACTCCGATATCTTTTACTCCAAGGAGCTTAAATACTGACCCTGCAGCAACGACGGCCATATAGCTTCCTTTCTGGTCAAGCCATTTGGCGTCTCCCTTTTCAGGAATTCCATAGCTTATGAAAGTAAGCCTCGGTGCACACATGGCAATAAGGGAGTGGGAATCAACATGCATCTGACCTGCATTGCCGGGTCCAGATGTTGATTCAGCAGCTCCGTATTTCAGGTAATTTCCTGCCATCCAGTGATATTCCCCTGTACCAGTAAGGCTCTCTACAGCCTCACCAAAGTTGCGGCGGTGAAGTGCGGCACCACCTTTCCCTGAAGATCCAACCAATGCAAGTGCAAACCTGTCTTCAAAGGCAAGTGTAACAAGTGCTGCCTTCCCGTAACGTGAAACGCCTTCTATACCGACATGTTTGGAATCAACCGCCGGATCGGTCTCAAGGTAATCAAGTCCGCGTGCAGCACCCCAGGCCCAGGCTCTCAGAGAACCCCAGTCATCAGGTTTACGTGGCTGCCCTTTATTTACCAGTCCGATTATCCCTCTTGTGAGACCGGCACCATTGTCGGCCTGAATGCTTGATGGATTAATAGTTGCATAACCCCATCCTGCTGCCAGAAGCTGCTGCGTTGAAGGAGGATCGGCATTTGCATTTGCCTGTCCTCCCATATTTCCAAAAGAAGTATTTGAGGTTGCACGGGTAATAGGATTGTATGCCTGATATTTTTCAAGTATCGACTTTACAGCAGTATCGCTTTCCGAAAGAAGCTTTCTGAGTGCTTTGTTGATCACTTCTAGCTCATCGGGATTTGGTTGTGCCGGTGCTGGAAGGTTAGCCATCCCAAACATCATAAGGACAGGTACGGGTCCACTGGCATTTGCCGGAGTGACCAGAACCATTGATATATTTACATCAATAAGAGGATATTCTGAATTATCGACATGGCCGGTAAGCTTTTTGGCTATGACAGGGATGAAGCCGACCATTTCCCTTTCTGAAATATCAACAGTCCATTTAACTGCAGGAATTCTCTTCGGCAGACGCCCATAAACTTCCTTTTCCATATCCTCCACTATCTCCGGCCGGCGTTGTTTCCACCAGATTTCCGGGGTAGTAACTTTTTTGTCATTTTTAAGTGTCAGCAGATCAGGTAAATCAGGATACGGATTTGCAAGCGACTCATCATAGTTGGCATGATTTGGTGCCGATTCGTTGCCACTTGGACCCGGGCGAAGACTTTTTATTCCAAGCTGATCCATCATATTCTGATGGTCCTGTTCAGAGGTGAATTTTACCGGGGCAGGGTATTGTTGTGAAGTATTTGCCAGATTCTGCGCACCAAGCTGTACGCAGGCTAAGATCAGCAGCAGGGAAAATGTCTTTTTCATATTCTTACTTAATATAATTAGTAACTGCAAGATGTAATAATCTCCTAAGACTATTTCATCATTATATTGTGGCTATAACAATAATCTTTAAATATAATTGAAACTGAACGCTTTTAAATCCATAATCTGAAAATTTCATTTTTTTAACAGACCCATTCACATGCAGAATGAAAGCAATTCAAAAAATGCATGAAGAAAGGTTTTAATATTATTTAATTGGATTGTCAGATAGAAAATATAGTTCTGTGAATTGATCTCTTTTTGGATTATTAATAGATTTGTTTACGAATCATTAAGTATTTATAACTACAATTAATTATAGATTATATGAAGAGTACCATTTTTGTTTTGAGCATTATCTTATTATTGTGTACCGCATCAGCACCCGAAAAAGAAAAAACATTTTGTAATCCTCTGAATTTAAATTACCGGTTTCAGCCTACAAATGGTGTTTCATACAGGGAAGCTGCCGATCCGTCAATGATCAGGTACAAGGACAAGTATATACTGTTTGTTTCACACAGCGGCGGATACTGGTATTCTGCCGACATGCTACAATGGAAATACCTGCCCGTCAGGTCGTTGCCAATCGAAGATTATGCGCCTGACGCTATAACAATAAATGATACAACCTATTTTACTGCCTCCGCGAGTGTAAAGAAACCTGTATATTTTACCACCAATCCTCTCGAAGACAGCTGGAAACCAATGGACAGGACGCTACCATATCCTGTCTGGGACCCGCATTTTTTTCGTGATGACGACGGTAAGGTTTACATGTACTGGGGCTGCTCTGATACACGGCCCATATATGGTGTAAGACTTGATTCAAAAATGCAGCCGTCAACTGAACCAAAGGTCTTTATTGAACATAATCAAAAAGATTATGGTTGGGAGGTTCCGGGTGAACTTAATGATGCTGCCAGGAACGGATATAATGAAGGTGCCTGGATGACAAAATATAATAACAGCTATTATCTCCAGTATGCTGCTCCCGGTACAGAATTTAAGGTTTATGCCGATGGTGTATATAAATCAGATTCACCACTGGGGCCGTTTAAATATGAAACTTACAGCCCATTTTCATATAAGCCCGGAGGTTTTGCCGGAGGAGCCGGGCATAGCTCTACATTCCAGGATAGATATGGTAACTACTGGCATATTGCAACGATGTCAATTTCAATCCGTCATATGTTTGAAAGAAGGCTTGGTCTTTTTCCTGCCGCATTCGACAGTGATGGAGTCTTAAGGACATTTACAGCCTTCGGAGATTATCCGACCTGTATGCCGGATCATAAAGTAGATTTTGAAAAGGAAACTCTTTTCAGAGGGTGGATGCTTTTATCCTTTAAAAAGAATGCTGAGGCCTCATCAGCAATGGAAGCCTATCCGGTAAAGAATGCTTTTGATGAAGATATCCGGACATGGTGGTCTGCAGAGACAGGAAATGCAGGAGAATGGCTTATGACAGAACTTGATGATAAATCTACTGTTAATGCAATCCAGGTGAATTTTGCAGATAATGAATCAAAGCTTAAACCCGACAGTAAAGACATCTGGTACTGCTACCGCATCCTCGCTTCAGATGACAAAAAATCATGGAAAGTAATTGTCGATAAAAGTAATAACCGGCAAGATGCCTGTCATGATTATATCGAACTGGAAAAACCCGTTAAGGCAAAATTCATTAAAATAGAAAATGTACGGGTACCCGACGGTAAGTTCTCTGTTTATGACCTGAGGATCTTTGGGACAAGAAAAGGCAGTAAACCATCAGAGGTAAATATATTCAAAGTTGAACGCAATGAGGGTGATCCAAGAAAAGCAAGGATTGAATGGCCGGCAGATAAGCTTGCGACCGGTTATGTAATAAACTATGGAACAGATAAAAAGAAATTATACACTTCTGTAATGGTATATGATACCAATACTGTTATGCTTACAGGCCTGAATAAGGATGTAACTTATTTTTTCAGTATTGATGCATTCAATGAATCCGGTATTACCAGGGGTACCGGAATATCAGGTAAATGATTTCCCGATTGCTACAGGGGAACAATCTTCAGGTTTTATAATTTGACTGAAGATTGCTCACCTGGGCAATTGGTATATTCAGAATCACTTAAAGCTCACCCAGTCTGCTTCAACACTCCCGGAATCTTTGAGTGTGACAATAAGATTATGTATACCTTTCCCGACTTTTTTAGTGCGGGCATTGTATACTTTCCAGATTTTATCTGCAGCAACATTTACCTCAGCCACTATGGGTCCATCAGGATCATCCTGCCTGATCAGAAGGGTACCCCCTGTTTCAGACAATGCCTTTACCTGGACTGACTTAAGCTTTTTACTTCCGAAATCAACTGCATTATATTGAACCCATGCAAACTTACCATTGAAAAGTGTCTTCCATCCCTTAAATGTATTAAGGGTATCAAGGAAGGTAATTGAGGCGCCCTTTTCACTGATGGTGCTGAACCTGTCGATCTGAATTTCACTGGTTGCTCCGGTTAAACCGACACCTCTGAGAGTCGGGGTTACTTTCCTGATAGTACCATCATCGTTAAAAAAGAGGCTGTCAACCCTGATCGATCTGTTCTTATCAAATTTTGGAGACAGGTCATTATGATGATAAAAGAGGTACCATTGATTATTGAATTCGATTATTGAATGATGGTTTGTCCAGCAACCCGTTGGCGATTCATCCATTATCACTCCTGTTACCTTAAACGGACCGAGTGGATTATCTGCAATCGCATATTCAAGTCTTTCAGTCTTATTCTCGACATGTGGGTAAGTCATATAATAGATTCCTTTCCGTTCAAACAGGAATGGACCCTCTTTCAGTCCCTGCTTTGGAAGGTCGCCTATTACCTTTGTCTCGGAGGCTAATTCAAGCAGATTTTCATTCAGTTTTGCACCGAAAATATTCCCTCCCGCCCAGTAAATATAAGCCTGTCCGTCTTTGTCAACAAAAAGAGCAGGGTCAATTCCGCGTAAGTTTTTAATTGGCTCCGGCTGAGGTTTGTAGGGTCCTGCCGGATTGTCTGCTATTGCCACACCTACAGAGGAGCCTCTTCCCATACCTGGTTTCATTCCAGCCGGAAAATAGAAATAATACTTGCCGTTCCTTTCAATACAATCAGGTGCCCACATGCTGAACGAAGTTGAATCAACCCAGTTGACTTTGTTCTGGCTGACAATTACTCCATGGTCAGTCCAGTCAGTCAGGTTTGCGGATGAAAAAACGTGGTAATCTTCCATCACGAACCAGCCTGCACGCCCGCGACCGGGTTGTGCCGGTATGTCATGCGATGGAAAAACATAAACCCTTCCATTGAAAACCCTGGCGGTCGGATCAGCAGTAAACTGATCACGAATAAATGGATTCTGGGCAATAACACCTGTAGTTACTGAAAGAAATAATAAGATTAAAACTGCCTTCAGGTTAAGTGTAAATGTTTTCATATAGAATAATTTTTAGTTTTTAACATAATTAGTTCATTTCAGTCTGAACCAATCGAAATCAACGGATCCTCCCGGTGTTTTTGTAGCATAATTGAACAGTCCGAACCGATATCCCATGAAGTGAGGCATCGAGTATTCCATTTTAAGTTGTGTACCAATGGATTTCCATGTCTTTCCATCGAGACTATAGAAGAAATTCGCTACATCCTTACGATTGGTAAAATCACATTCAGCTTTTAGATATGCTGTTTTTTGGGATAGCGGAATGCTTTCAGCTTCGACCGGCTTTCCAGTTTGTGCGTTTATCATCACTATTGATTTTACTCCATTGCTGAATTTAACTCCAACAATTCCAAATTTTCTCTGCAGCAGGGCAAGTCCTGCATAGTCTCCATCTTTCATCTTTGAAACATCAATGCATGTAGAGCCTGAACATACCGGACCGTAAGTCCGTTGTGTAAGTGTATTCCTTGCCTGGACAAACAATGTGTCTGTACGGCCTGTTGTCAGACGGAGATATCCTTTCCGCTGAGAGACTGACCAGAAGTTATTATCAGGATTGTGATTCCATTGCCAAACAAGTGGAAGAGCCGGATCTCCTTTTTTACGTGTAAATTCGTCAGAAGCTACGATCCCGGGAATAAGTCCTTTACTTGCAGGAAGATCCAGAACCTCAGGAACTTTGCCGTTTACACCTATCACCGGCCATCCATCTTCCCATTTCATCGGAACTATATATGGTATACGACCGACAGATCCGAAATCCCTGAACAGGTATGCATACCATTTGCCATCAGGCGTGTCTACCATACCTCCCTGTGCCACTCCAAGATCCTGGAATATAAGTTTCCCTTCCCAGGGGCCGGTAATCTTATCTGCCCTGTGGACAACAACCGTCCGCATTCCACCCCTGGGCCATGTAATATTAAAAAGATAGTATTTACCATTGTACCTGAACAACTGAGAACCCTCGCCAAGTCCGCTCTCAGGACCCGATGGCGCACTTGAGTTTTCAATGATTACCTGGTTTATCCCGCCTTCCTTAACCCCCGAAAGATCTGCATTCAGCTCCACAAGAGTAAGCTTCTTGTTACCATAAATAAGGTATACCCGTCCATTGTCATCGAAAACAAGAGTATGGTCGTGAAAGCTTGGACTGAATGAAATCTCCTTCCATGGACCTTTTTCTATATCTTTTGTCGACCAGATATATGTTTTCCCTGTTGTTGAAGAAAATGTTGATACGTAAAAAGTGTTATTATAATATCTTATGCAACTGGCCCATGACCCACGTCCGTAGGCATTCTTACCGTTAGTGAGGTTCAGGGCATCATTATCTCCAAGTGTGTTGTAGGCATAGTTGATGATATGCCAGTTCATCAGGTCTTTTGATTTCATTATCGGCACTCCGGGAGACATGTGCATTGTAGTGCTGCTCATATAGTAAGCGTCATTAACACGAACTATTGAAATATCAGGCACATCGGCAAATACCACTGGATTCGCGGCAGGACTTACCTGGGCAGAACCTGCCAGGTTAAATAGCAGGCCGATCACTGTTAACAGGCTGAATGAAGCATTTTTTATCTTATAGTATCTTTTCATTTTGATGACTATTTAGTTTTTGAGATTTTATAACCCATTGCAGACAGCATGCTTTCAGCGTAACGTTTACCCAGCATCCGGTAGCCTTCAGCGTTGAAGTGAAGGTTGTCGCGCCCATCAGGACAGCCACTTGACGAGACGACATAGGAATTCGGAATAGTTCCGGGCAGTGTGGCAATGATTGAATTCATGGAGGCACAAACACCTCCCTGGTCGGCATTAACTACTTCCCCGGCAAGCAGGGGTACTTTTTTAGGGTTGAGATTCAGGTCCTTTATGAGGTTATCGTAAGCAAGTTTTACCTTTTTTACCCAGAGTGTGTCATTTGTATTTGACTCACCCTGATGAAGGAGTATCCCCTTTATAACCCCGTCTTTTTGTGCCAGCTTAGCCAATTCAACAAGCCTGGCGTATGGATTTCCTCCATATTCTTTGATCATATTTGCCATCCATGATGGTGCCGTTGAAGCATACGACAAATAATTATCCTTATCGAAAAGCTCAATCTTGCAACCGGCAACAGAAACGTTTATTATTCCTATTTTTATTTTTTCAGGAAGGCGGGAAACCATCGTCCTTCCAAAATAATCCACCGGTGATAATCCTGTTCTGCACCGGCATAAAGGTGGTACGGCAGTATACCAGTTGCCCATTTTCCTGCCCAGGTCAGGACAGTCTACAGCTTCCATAACCTTAAAACGCGAATCCACAACCGAATCCTGCGCTTCAGCCCGTGCAGCCCCCTCCATATTCGACTGACCAAAGCATAAAAAGATGTAAAAGTTCTTGTCCTGCGGAAATGCACTGACACTTAATAACATCATTCCTGCAACTGCTAAGACTCGTATTGATATTTTCATGATCGAAATTATTAATTAATGTCCTGGTCTATTAAAAATCTATTTTTCTGTCAACACACCCCGGAAAATAAAATACATAAAATTATTAGTTCCATTTTTAAAAATGCTTTTATATAACTGATAAAGTGTTATTTATATTCAATTTGGTTAATAATTTTCGTGGTAAAGTATTATGGTTCAGGAACACCAAGGCTCTTCTGCAATACCTTAACCAGGTCGTTGGCATTATATGATTCCGGGATCATCCAGCGGGAGCCAAAAATCATTTTGGGGATACCGCCTTTCCCTTCGCTAAGTGTCTTCCCATAGATCTGAACAGATGATTGCAGGAAATTTTCTGCCCAGGGATCAATCCAGGCAGCTTCGAACTCACTCCTGCCGGTAAGTTCAATTGCTTTTGATCTTGCTTCTTCAGGACGTCGTGGCACCCAGCTATCGCCTGTCTCAAACGAGAACATCCAGTTCTCGAAATCAGGGAATACTTCACGTTTTGCCTTCCAGACAGCTAGGCTTATCCTTGCCAGTTCACATGAATTTTGAAATGCAGCTGTCTCTTTCGGTATATAAGGATTACAACCAGGGCTTAAAGGAGCCGGACTTAAAACGAATGCCAGTTTCCCTTTGTACATCCGGATTGCCTCATCGAGCATAAAATGTAATTTCTGGCAGTGTGAACACTGGTAGTCAAAAAGTAAAGTTACAACATAAGGAGCATCGGGAGAACCGGCTAATGGTACAATTTTATAATCAATTACTTCCACGCTCTCTGCAGACTCTCCATTCTTATTAACATCAACCGGTGTAAGAATGATCTGGAAGACCATAAGTGACCCGGCAAGGACAAGTCCTGTAAGAGCCATACTTATGAATGGCAGGAGACGAATCTTTTGTTCAGAAAAATATTTTATTGCCTGCCAGAATACCAGGGCACCCACAAGCAGTCCAGCCGAATGGGCAGTCATGCAATAAGGACAAAACTCCCCTATCATCCACTTTTGTAATACGGTAAACCAGACTGCACTTCCAATTATTGTTCCGGCCAGTATGAGCAATACACTCCAGGCCAGTTTCCGTATAGAAAATTCTGAAGAGGGGCCGATAAAAAAGCTTGCTATGAGCATTGACAGATAGACCCCCACAGCCAGGCCGCTTACAGGGAGTATCCCGGCGATCGTTGACCACCTGCTGCTGAGGACCTGCTCGCAGGGGCTTCCACTTCCACAACCAGCAATTGATCCTCCCTGGAGATAATGCCATGACATTATTATACTTAATGCCAGAGCCAGCAGGATCAGTCCTGTAAGTACCCAGCGCCACCATGGCCAGCTGGTAGTTTTAAATGTGCTGCCTTTATCAATACCCATACATGTTCTGCCTGTTTCATTACAGAGACCTCCGTGGCACCGGTAAATTTCCAGGCCACGGAGTACTCATAATGATTTAGTAACCCGGATATTTATCTCCTAGGGTTTTTTAAAGAACTGGTTTGGTGCTCCCGGTGTAGGAATATTTCCGGCTACCGTAGTACCATTGTTATAAGATCTGGTCAGTGGTGCGGCAAAGGTAATTCCGCTTCCCGAGACCTGAGCACCTGAGGCATGTGCAAATTTTAAAGGTGCTGTTACTGCTATGGAATCGGCAGGTGTATTACCGGTTGCTCCAAAACGACGACGCGCAGGAATAATGGAAGCAATCATTGCCGTCTCCCTGGTTGTGCCATTATCTATTGTAATTGGCTGCCCGGCATTAAAACCTTCTACACCGGTCACAGGGATGACCTTTTTGCCTGCAGTGATTGCCGAAGCAGTAGTGGTGCCGCCTGACGTACCAATGGTTGCAATTACAACTGTTTCACTATTTGCACCGTTACCTATTATAACCCGTTGTCCGTTATTAAAACCTGCAACGCTTGTAACTTTTATATTTTCAGTGCCTGCCGGAGCAGCTACTGCTAAAGTGATAGAGCTCTGAACCTGGAAATCCCTGCAGTTAAAATCACTGTCAGTGCCATCAGGATAACGACCGGCGCTCCGGTCGGGCTGACCTGCAGAGGGTGCGCCACCACCAGGACGAAAACCTCTGTTTGCAGAAGGAGAAGGAACAAAACATCCACTTTCACCTGCACCTGAAGCAGCCTGGTAGCCTTCAGCAGCCCATGGATCAACGAGTCCTCCATAATTCAGACCATCAACAACATTGCCAGCTGCATCGCGGAGTACTATATTTCCTGCACCAGCCGAAAGTGTTGGACCTCCAAACCACTGATCAGGCATTTTTGAACCCTGGTAGCCGGAGGTGGTTACTTTTACATCGCGTACCACAGCATCAATATCCTGGTCATTTTTTAGCGGCTGATCGAGTGTGATATATGTATTCAGTGCAATAACAGGTTCATTACTCGAATGTGCAAAAGCAGTAGCAGGTTCGAAAGTTATTCCGGTTCCCCTGGCACTGAATGGTATGTTTGATGAATGATTATATTTCAGCTTTGCCGTAAGTTCGAGACCAGTTCCGGGATTATCTTTATCGGTAAGAGGACCATTAAAGGTATTCCTCGACGACTGTGTTCCAACCTGTTTTACTGTGACAGTTTCTATTCCATGTCCCTTGCTGGCAATGTCGAGCCTTATCTTATCGCCAGCTGTAATATTTTCCACAGAAGAGACCTTAATATTTTTTTCTCCTGCTTTTGCATCCATTGATAACCATGCCTGGGTTCCTGATTTACCAACATTGGTGATAGTGACAATCTCATATTTTTCAATAGCCTGCGAAACAGTTGGATAGGTGGCCCCATAACCGATAGCCATCTTCTGACCGGCCTCAAAACCTGAAATGCCGGTTACCGGGATATTTGTAGAACCTGCAGGTATTGTCATCACAGGACCGTCAGGAAGAGGCTGCCATACTGTTGTTGAACCTGTTGGTCCGCGGCGGCCTCCGCCAAACTGAGTTGCCTGTGGTTCAGGGGCAGGAGGATTAGATATGCTTACAATTTTACGCGTCTCGGCAGTTGCTCCCGATCCGATTTCTATCACATCACCGACTGACATGCCAGTTGTTGTCCTGACATATATCTTTGACTCACCTTTCTTAGCAGGAACTGCAAGCCCTGAATTGGAAAGGCCAAGAAGATAAAAGCTGTGTGCTGCAAGTTTTGTACCTGAAGGGATCTTTACGGATGAAAAGACCGGCATTTGCGTCTGGTGATGGGTAAGTGTCCAGTTTGAAATATCGGCATCGCCATCTCCGGCATTATAGAGCTCTATGAATGTGTTAGTTGTATTTTCAGTAGATCCGTCACTTATGCGGAATTCATTTATCTTGACAGGATCCACGTTTCTGAACTTTTCCACGGTTGTTTCGGTTGCAGCCTGTCCTGTTGTTGAATTTGTCCATGAAGCTGTACCTATCAGATCACCGTTTAAGACCTCGGTTCCGGAGGTAACTGTGAAAGTGGCGCTTACACTTTTACCAGGAGCAATGGCTTCAGCGAATTTTTTAGAAGTTTCCTTTTCATGCAGAACCACTGATTTCCATCCTTTTGGCACCGATATACTAAGAGCAAGATCCTTCACAGGTGCCCCTGTGGTATTTGTGAATGTTACAGTTGAGTTCTGTGATGAGCGAGGGGAGAATGTCTGGAGTCCAGGAGGTGTGTCTGTTGAATTGGCTGGTGTCAGACTAAGTCTCTGAACATCATACTTTGCTGCCACAATATTTGCCTGAATTTTCTGGTTGGTCTCCTTTGTCGGGAAAGTTCCCGGTGCTGTCATCGCACCTTCATAAAAGGTACCCTGCGATCCGTTGCTGTTATCACCTCCGTTGCCTAAGAGGATAGCTCCCTGTTTACGCATTGGGTCATAACTGTTCCTGTCGTTGATTACCCGTGATCCGTCGAACATGGTCTGAAGATTACCATTCTGTGCGTTACCACCCATTGATCTCCAGTGGTGTGGTTCACCGTCAGCCATGGCAGTAACAAAACGCCATGAAATACTTGGCAGGTCGGGACAGTATTTATCGTTCGGAGAAGCAGTGACGCACCCCACAAGGTTGTTCTCCTGGTCAGTCATTACCCATGGGCCCGGAGCCTGACCCTTGTACCATGCGGTTGCATTACCATAATAAGTTGTTTCCATTGTGCCATCACCATCATCGCGGCTATCGGTTTCTGCATTACCATAGTCATAGCAGCATCCTGAGTTATAATGAAGACCGTTAACAACCCAGTACTGTCCTTCAGCCTGATCATCTACAGCGGTTCCTTTGGCATCGTTCCAGCGAAGTCCCATGCCGGGCTCGATAAAAACACCATAAGCCTTATGACCCATTATTGTCACTGGAGCCATATCAGCAAGCGGGATGTTGTTGAATCCCCCCATTGCAGGACCGCTGAAACCACCACGCGGAGCCTGGATCAGATGGTTAGCTTTGCCAGACTGATCATAAAGAATAGTAATCCAGCAATATGTATTGGCACAGAAAGCATCCTGAGCTGCAGCATCGGCATAACCTCCCGGGTCTGCTTCGGTCGCTTTTACAACACCTATATCCAGGGTCTTGCCGTCAGATTGCCGCATCACCTGGTATAACGGACCGTTATAAGCAGCATAAAGAGCACGTGTACTACTGTGGGCTGCAACACAGGGATTTCCTGCAGCAGCATAAACATCACACGGACCTTCCGGCCTGAGAGGACCAGCATTGCGCCCGGCTCCCATCAATGCCATTACCATTACCAGTGTGGCTGGCAGGATGAATGCCATTGATAAAATGATTAATAACCTGCTTCTCTTTTTCATGTGTTTTTCTTCTTAATAGTTAAGTTTATAATATTTCAATATTTATTCATAACGGATTCATTTAAACAGAAGAGGCGCAAACTGATAAAGGCATCTGCGCCAGGTAAGCCACTCATGTGCTGTGCCGGGTGACTCATAATATGTGTTATGAATTCCGGCTTTTTTCAGAGTCTCGCTCAGGGTTTTCATGCGCTGTCCTTCTTTTGATCCAATACCGATGAAGAAGGTGTGGACTTTCTTATTGAATGCCGTACTATCGCTGAAGACCCCGTTGTAAACAGATTTCAGGTCTGTCTGAGGATTGAACATGCCTGCACCGCTGAAGCCTCCCACATATGAAAATTTGTCAAGATTGGTAAGAGCGATCTGGAAAGTCTGGAATCCTCCCCACGAAAGGCCTGCCATAGCCCTGTTCTCCCTGTCGGCCAGCACCCTGAAATTCTTTTCAACATATGGAATGATCTCATTTAAAAGCATCGGTGTGAAATTTGCACCAAACTTCTGCCTTGCCTCATTCTGATTTTCTCCGGGCTTTGCCCTGAACATGGCATCAATATCACCGTCACCCATAACGATCAGCATCGGCTTACAGCGGCCTTCAGCCAGAAGGTTATCCATAATGATGTTCACTTTACCCTGCGTACCCCAGCCTCTTTCATCCTCTCCCATCCCATGCTGAAGGTACAGCACAGGGTAGCGCTTTTTAACATTTTGTTCATATTCGGAAGGAGTATAGACAAAGAATCTTCGATATGCTTTGCTCACTTCCGAATAATAATAACATTCCCGGATCTGACCGTGAGGGACACTCTTGGGAGTATAGAAATCCTGATCAGGAGCCGGAATTTCTATCCCGCTCATCATTTTCCCTATTCCGAAAAAGGATTCGCTGGAAGGATCTGAAAAACGAAATCCATCTATAATAAGGTAGTAATAATGGAACCCCGGATCAAGCGGCTTTGTTGTCGCAGTCCAGAAACCATCTTCTCCTTTAGTCATATCATAAACACTACCCAGGTCGACCTGGACCTTTTGAGCGGTTGGTGCTTCAACCCTGAAAGTAGCCCTTCCCTGGGAGTCTATCCTTGGGAAATCTATCCCTGGTGCATTTGTAGGTGCAGGCCTGGAATCAGCCGGGTAAGTTGATTCCTGTCCCCTACACAGATGAACTGCCGTAAACAACAGAATCATCATTAGCGGTACTGCTTTTTTCATATTTTGAAAGTTGTCAGGTAATAGTGAAGTATTTTCTATAAATATAAATAAAATTATTTAATAAGTGTAGTATTAACATTTATTAAGAAGTAAATAAATTTAAAGATAAAAAGCTGACTTTTTGTGATAAGATATTATAAATACCTGGAAATCAACACTAATTATAAGTTAATAGTGTCCTGGCCTGTCCGGTGATAGTAAGTAACAGGGGCTCAATTGCCGGGAACATTTATGCAGGTAAAGGTAAAAGTGTTCCTGCCTTTAGTCTGACAAGCAGTTATGAAATTACAAATCAGAGGTGTTCCTATCGTTCAATATATTCCTTATTGAAGCTATATACCAGGCCGACGTTCCAGAGGAAAAGCTCACCTGTCTTGATGTCTGTCTGAATAGCCCTGCTTATAAGGGCGGATATTGAAAAAGGAAAATTCCGTTTTGCCAGTGATAGTGATGCATTTACATAAAATCCATCGTCGTCAGCCATTCTCAGATAATAGACCTGAGGGTTGATTCTCATATAAAGCTGATCGGTAAGTTTTATATTGGTAAAACTGCATCGCAGGGCGATGAAGTGTGTATTCCTGATTGCATCTTTCTCAACTCCATATATATACATATAGTAGGGGCCTAACCTTATGTTTCTGGCAACTGAGTAGCCTGCATAGAAATCGGCAGTGAGCGTTCGCGTGGCAATCATTACCTCCCCGGGGACCCCATTTATAGTGTCTGTTATGGTCTTAAAAATAGCGGTAGGATTGGCCCCTGCCTTTATCAGAAACCTGTCGTTATTTAAAAACTCATAACGCCACCAGAGAATAACCATCCATGGTTTACCCTCCAGTGCGATCCTGAATTCCGGTTCAAAGGTCAGTTTCCGTCCAACTGACATCGACAAGATTGCAGCCGGTTTTCCGAGAGTTAAATTCGGTATTGTTGATATTCCTTTGTTTGTAACTAATACTGTAGCGCCAAAATGATTCACATTCTTTGTGGTATCACTTTTCTGCGCAAATGACTCATTATTAATACTTATAAGAATAAGTATCAATATCGCCTTAACGGGAAAATGAAGTCTCATCTGATCTCAATTACTTTTTTCTTCCAGCAATTTCAATTTGTATGTAAATGATACAGGAGCTGCATAAACCGTGTACTGAGGCAGCGGCCTTGGCCCGCAGCCTGCTGTACCAACACCCAGTGTCAGGTGACTTATACAAAGAACTGTACCTGTACTCTGAGGCAGGTCGATCCTGTATTCTGTCTTTTCAAGTTCTTCATCACTATAAGGCAGTGCAGAAACCTGTAAGAATGAAGCATCGCAAAGTGCCATCAATCCGGCACCTGACGAGTTAACAAGCTTCGCCCAGCGAACATCTTCATGGTTACCCGCCTCCATAGGTTTTTCGTATGGAGTGAGCTGCTCGTTCACGCTGCTTTTATATATGCCGACATCAAATCCACGCTTCCGGTCAGCATAGTTTTCCATCGGGCCCCGGCCGAAGTATGAAAACCGGTCAAACTGTTTATCCAGAAACATTCTTACCCCTATCCTGGCAACAACCTGCTGTGGATTACTTGAGGTTATATTGTTGGTAGCAGTTATAATTCCGTCCCCGGTGACCAGGTAAACTACATCATGGTTAACAATGAAATTATTTTTCCCCTCCCCTTTCAGGCTGACTTTTATTTTGACAGTAGAATTATTGACCTGTTCAGCGCTTACATTTGAAGGAGTCCATTTTAATTCTCTTAATCCCGAAGTACCCCAGCTTCTGTCGGCCCACATATCATCATTTCTGTGAGGTGCTCTCCACAGGTGCAATCTGGGTCCACCATCAGTTTTTAAAATATTAGTTCCATTACGCTCGAACCTGGAAAATGTCCCTGATTGCCTGTCAAAAGCTACTGTGAAACCATTTCCTGCAATTCGAAATTCATTATCAGAAACTGAGAGAGTGACAGGATTTATATTCTCAGGTTTTGCCATAGAAACAGCTTTTACTGGCAAGAGGAATTGCTGGGAAGCAATCTCAAAACCTTTCTTTGCCCAGAGCTGATCAGCTGCAAGCGAAAACGAAAGGCGCAGGAAATATTCTGAATCCTGGTTTACCTTGGGTATCGTGTAAGGGATTGAAACCAGTGCTTCTTTACCCGGCATTATCTTTGGCACGGTGATATCGCCGCGGGCAATTTCGGATCCGTTTTCCCACAGGGTCCAGGTAGCCTTAAAAGCGTCGAGACTAATAAACTGGTATTTATTTTTTATTACAATTGTTCCCTTTACAAGGTCTTCAGCAGTTATTGCAATCCACTGATAGGCCTTTTTCATTTCAGGATAATGTGGTTTCAGTGATCTGTCTGAGGCCACAACCCCTTTGTGTATGAAATAGTGATCATTCGGAACTTCACCAAATCCTCCGCCGAATGCAATTAAAGGATGGTTTGGATCTCTTCTGTTATAGATTCCCTGGTCCTGCCATTCCCAGATTGCTCCTCCAAGCAATGTTTCATTGTTATCAAAAACATCATTGTACTCTCCTATAGCACCCATGGAGTTGAACATAGCATGGGCATATTCACACATGTAGAATGGCTTTTTATAGGAAGTGTCATTTGCTATCTTCTGTACATCAGCAACCGCAGTGTACATTCTGCTGTCAAGATCAGCCGGATTCTGTTTACCCGTGCCAAATCCTTCATAATGAACAGGCCTGGTATTATCAATGGCTTTAACAGCAGCCATTGCGGCTCTGAAATTTGAGCCTCCTTTACCATTTTCATTCCCAAGCGACCAGATAATGACAGAGGGATGGTTTTTAAAGCTTTCTGTATTTGCGACATTCCTGTCGATAATTGCTGCTTTCATTGTTGGTTCTTCATCGAATCTGCCCATGTTTCCATGGCATTCAACATTAGCTTCTGCCACGAGCCATATCCCCCATTCATCACATAACTCATACCACCTTGGATCATCAGAATAGTGGGAAGTACGGACATGGTTGCAATTACCCTGTTTAATCAGTTCCAGATCCCTTATCATCTGGGCTTCAGTCACCGCATGGCCTACATCGGGCCAGTTTTCATGACGGTTCACACCTTTCAATTTCAGGGGAGTACCGTTTACAAGGAAGATCCTGCCTTTTATCTCTACTTTGCGGAAGCCGGTCCTTGCTGAAAGCGTTTCAGAGATTTTGTTTCCATTCCGGAGTGTCAGAACTGTTGTATATAGTTTAGGAGTTTCCGCAGTCCATTTTTCAGGATTTTGAACATCGAAGGTTAGCTTAACCAGGACCTCTTCTCCTGGTTTAAGTGCCGGAACGGTTCCTTCACCGGTGCATCCGGTTAACTCTTTACCATTATCAAACAATGAAGCAGCAAGTTTTCCGGGACGTGTTTGTGCTGACCCATAATTCCTGATTTTTGCAGTAATTTCAACCTTAGCATCACGGTAGTTTTCATCGAGGTCGGTCTTGATGAAGAAGTCACGGATATGTTGCTGAGGAGCGCTCCATAATGATACATTCCTGAATATCCCGCTCAGACGCCACATATCCTGGTCTTCAACATAACTCCCGGAAGTAAACCTGTAAACTTCAGCAGCCACAATGTTTTTCCCTGGTTTTACGAAATTCGTAATATCAAATTCAGCAGCATTACGACTGTTGACGCTATAGCCTACTTTTTCGCCATTTATCCACAGGAAGAATCCTGCATCAACCCCGTCGAATGTGATAAAAATACGGCGGTTCTTCCAGTCGGCAGGCAAATCAAAATCGCGGCGGTAGCTGCCGACAGGATTTCTCTCAATATATGCTGTGTAGTTTTTTGAAGGAGTTGTCATCACCCTTGGAAAGTCTCTCTTAAAAATATAACCAGCATTCCTGTAGTAAGGTGTGCCATACCCCAGTAATTGCCAGTTCGACGGCACAGGTATTTCTTTCCATGAAGAGACATCATAGGAAGGTTTGTAAAAATCTACGGGACGGGCCTGAGGCCATGAAACCCAGTAAAACTTCCACATTCCATTCAGACTTCTGTAAAATGAAGAAGCATGACGGTTGGCAGCAAGGGCCTCTCCAATGTTTAAATATGGCATAAGTGTAGAATGTGCCGGCTCCTTGTTGATTCCGATACACTCAGGATCCTGAATTTCGGACGGGATGACAGCGCTTCCAAGTGAATCGCTCAGGGATGCAACCTGTCCGTTAACAAATGTTGCGAAAAAAATTGTCGCAATAAGCACTACCAGCCGGAGAGATGTTCTTTTCATTTTTGAGAGAGTTGCTGTTTGAGAAGTAAAACATGGTTATTATTCAAATCTAATTTGAATTTGTGATGTTCCTGAATTTAGAATGTTATTAAAAGCAAATACGTTTAAAATGAGTTCAGGCTCATAAAAATCGGAATTTAAATTTATCAATTTTTCTTTCATGGGCATTGATCATTTATCATAAAGCAGTGTACCCGATAATAATCTTTAAATTCCTGATTATTATAATCTGATAATCAGCTGGATATCGATCCTGTACTTTTTAATAGTTCACCAGGTACGATAAGACTTGCCAGTGAAAAATCATCAATGGTCAGTCGTGAAAATAATCCAGTTGGGAAAGATAAAAAAGCATTATTATGATTTAGTCAAAACATCCTTGTATTTATTGGGTTGAATTATAAAAAAAAGGAAAATTACCTTGAATGTTAAAGCTGGACGAATTAAGTTTCTTGTGTCAAAATATCCTTTTTTGTACCTTGTACTGATCCAATTTTGAATTCAAAATATGAAGAGAATATTATCCGGGTTTACCCTCGCGATTTTTCTATCCCTCGTAGCATCGGGGTCTGTTTATTGTAATCCAGTTTCAGATACAGTTCCTCAATTCCCTGGAACAAAGAGCACCTGGAAAGGTTTTGTAAGGTATGATTTTGAATTTGGAGGAAGAGCGTGCAGGGTTGTATGTCCTGAGAAACCGGCGTCAGGCAATCCATGGATATGGAATGCACGTTTCCCCGACTGGCATACCGACATCGACAGTCTCCTGCTAAAGAAAGGCTTCTATGTGACTTATATTAATACCGATGAATTCTATGGCAGTCCTGATGGGATAAAGGTCTGGGATGAATATTTCAGATATCTGACCACGGTTTACAAGTTTGAGAACAGGGTGGCATTAGAAGGCATCAGCAGGGGTGGTTTGTATGTTTATAATTTCGCCAAGAAGTATCCCTGGAGGGTCAGTTGTATTTATACTGAAGCACCTGTATTGGATATTAAAAGCTGGCCAGGTGGCTTAGGCAAAGGTACAGGCAGCCCTTCCGACTGGCAGCTTGTAATGAAAGCCTATAATTTCAGAGACGAAGCTGAAGCGAAAGCATTTAGGGACAATCCGGTAGATAATCTGGAAGCTCTTGCAAAAGCAAAGGTCCCTGTACTTCATATGATTGGACTTAATGATGAGTTTGTAAATCCTGATGAGAATACTTTTCTTCTTGTCGACAGGTATGTAAAGCTTGGTGGAATAGCTACAGTGGTACCCTGCACCAGAGGAAAGCAGGAGTTGAACGGTCATCATTTCGACATTGAGACTCCTTCTTATGTCGCTGACTTTGTCATTCAAAATACCCGGGCATTCAGGTCACCTCTTGCTCCGGAAAATTTTCAGAATTACAGGAATGGTTTAGCATCATCGGCAAGAAATTTCTCTGAAACTAAAAACGGCAGGGTCGCTTTTTTAGGTGGTTCTATCACATTTAACAAGGGGTGGAGAGACTCATTATGTGCCTATATAAAGAAACGGTTCCCGGAAACTAAATTTGAATTTATAAACGCGGGTATCCCGTCATTTGGATCTCTCCCTGATGCCTTCAGAGTTTCCAAGGATGTACTTTCTAAAGGGAAAATTGACTTATTGTTCGTTGACGCAGCGGTGAATGACAGGACAAATAATTACAGGGAGGCAGAACAAATAAGAGCCATGGAAGGTATTGTACGGCAGACAAAGAACAACAATCCACTGGCAGACATAGTCTTTTTATATTTTGCCGATCCCGAAAAAATTGAAGATTATAATCAGGGAATAATTCCTTCTGAGATTATTAATCATGAAAAGGTTGCCTCCCACTACAGTATCCCATCTGTAAATCTAGCAAAAGAGGTGACAGCCAGAATCAATAATATGGAATTTACCTGGCAGGGTGATTTTAAAGATCTGCACCCGTCACCATTTGGTCAGAATATTTATTATGCTTCAATACGTTATCTTTTACAAAAATGCTGGCAAAATCTTGTTCAGGATACTGTATCCACCTTCAATCTCCCCACAAAACTGGACTATTTCAGCTATGAAAAAGGACAACTGTCGGAGGTTCAGAAAAGAAACCAAACTGAAGGATGGTTTTATAATAGTAGTTGGCGGCCCATAGACAATGCCTCAACCCGCAATGATTTTGTAAATGTTCCTATGCTTACAGGCAGCTACCCCGGGAAAATTTTGAGTTTCCGGTTCAAGGGATCTGCAATAGGAATAGCTGTAGCATCCGGACCTGATGCCGGAATAATTGATTACAGCATCGACGGCGGAGAATGGAAAAGCATTGATCTTTTCACCCGTTGGAGCGAACAATTGCACCTTCCCTGGTTCATTACACTTGGAGAGGAGCTGGATGTAAAACCTCATATATTGCAAATCCGGCTGAGTAGTTTAAAGAATGAAAAGAGCCGGGGTACAATATGCAGGATAAGGTATTTTTATATTAATTAAACTGACTGATTCAAAGATTGAATTAATAAATTCTAAAAGTAAAGGTCCTTACTTCAAAATTTTGCTTCATGAAAATATTGAGTTGCTTCCTTAAGGTTGAAGGAAGGCCTTCGTTTTGAATTTCGGTAATTATAGCCAGTACTTCATAAGGGCTCTGCACGGGAAGGACAAGCTTCTGATCAGGCAAAATGTCTGACCACTCTCTTGAATGGAGCCAGAAGTGTATTCCATGGTATTTCCGAGAGAACAACCAGTACTATTATTTCAGGCCCGAAATAGGTTGTTGCCAGGACTATTGCTAGTCCGTTATTCATATATGCCGATGATACTGCCATTGCAATCCTGTCTTCTTTCTTCCCACGGTACGCCATATAGTATCCTATCGCATGCAGCAGGATAAATACGATGTACAGGAAGACCGTTTTCCAGATCAGGCTGACAGGGTTGGAGAGTATAACCGCCCTTTGTGAGGAAATCGCGACATAAACAAAGATAAATAGCAATAAAACATTGGCTGAAGTAAAAAGATGCTGCTGTCTTTTTATGTAAGCAGGAAAGATTTCCTTAAGGATCTGTGCAGCAACCAGGGGAGTGAAAATCATTATTGAGATATCTCTGAGAAGCAAAAGCTTATTTATATCTAATCCCCGGGTTCCTATCATCCAGAACAGGAATGGTACGGTGAAAGGTGAGATTATCTGTGTTATAAGAGCAATGCTCATTGCCAGGGAAACATTCCCTTTAAGTATGTCTGTCAGTGCAGGAGTCGATACTCCTGCCGGCATAGCAACTAACAGGAGAACACCAAGTGCAAGCGCTTTGTCAAAAAAACCTATAATGAAATAGAACAGAAGAGGTATAATGATCATATATGCCAGTGCAATAAGTATCATCCGCTTATAGTCCTTCAGCTTCTCGAGAACTTCATTGACATCAATTTTCAGGAATACAGTGAAGAGCATCATTCCCAGAAGGATCTTTGGCAAATATTTTGGAGCAGTAAACTCCACCGGCTGCCATAATCCGAGGATTATCCCTGCGAGCAGGAAAGCCCAGAAATACTTTTCAATAAAGCGGCTTACAATCATTCTCCTCCTTTAAAATCGTGTGCAAAATTAAATGAATATTGGTATACAATTATAAATGCATTTCTCAATTTTGGGGATCTCCCGTTGACACCAGGGATGATATTTTGAGTTTATGTCCAGAATTGGAAAAAATGAATTATCACTCACTTGGTTAAGATTACAGGATCAGAGGTTATTTTCACATCCCTGAACATATATGTGTTATCGCTTACTCTCAGCTTCCTGCCACTGGCAACAGTTACATTTTTCAGAATTACTTCCTTTGATATCATGTAGGGAAACTTTTCCTTATAAGAGTCATCTTTCATTTCCGGATTAAAATTTGAAAATATTACTGTACCCTTGAAACCGTCAGGGTTTTTGGAGTCATCAATACGTAGCTTCTCTATTGTAATCTTTTCCGGCATATAGCACGTGTAACCAAAATCATGCTGACCTGAATATGAGCCACCTATTATGCTTGCCCTTGTAGCTTTGCCATTACCGGGAACAAAAACACAGTTGCGGATGAGAAATTCTCCCTGCCATGTACTGCCGTAGTCGGAGCGCAGATTGATAAGGTTCGAGCCGTAGATGGTGGAATTCTCGACTGTAAATTTTCCGCTGCCGATGGCATTTATCCCCTGGTGCCCCAGTGTGGAATTTCTGATTGTTGCATTGGCAACTCCCATGTGCGCATCGAACCTCGAAAAGGTACATTTGTCATAAAGAAGATTCTTACAGTAATTTGATCCCAGTATTCCCCAGTACCTGTTATCGTTTATATCGTTTGTCTGACTGCAGTTCACAAATGAGACATTGAGTGCCCTGTTAATGGATATGTCGTATGTACCCATTGAAACTTTAACTCCGGCAGAACCTATTGTCTCATATGTTTTGTGTCCTGTAAGGATGGTATTCCTGACAGTCACATAAGCGCAATCACCGATATTGATAAAGCCTCCATAAGGGGCACCATGGTCTCCTTCACCGGTGATACGATGCTCGAGTCCGTCGATGATAACATTTGAACGCCTTACTGCAATGCCGCGGCTGTAATAGTTATATTTCGATTCGGCACTATTGGCAATAGTGGTGAAGTGTCCTCCTGTAATGGTCAGCGTTTTTTCATCTATAGGGAGCGCTGCTATATCGGTTATCTGGTTAAAATCCCAGATAATTGGTGCATCCATATCGACCTTGCCGTTTCTATCAACAATAAAAATATCAGTTTGTGACGATCCGTTATTCTGGTTAGGACCAAACCTGATGTACCGTTTTACATTAGAATCAGTTACGGTAATGATACATGTTCCGGGAAATGTAGCACTCATAGTAGCCTGGTTTCTCTTAAGGGAGGTTATTCCTTCAGGTCTGAAAGATTGCATTCCTGAGCCAACGACGAAAATATTTGAATTGCGGTTTTGAACCTCACTATCATCGATAATAAAACTGGCCGTACCGAAATCAGTGTTTGTACGGATGACTGCAGTTCTGTTCCTGCCGCTGATATAATAAGTGGCCCCGCCATCGGCTTTTACTGAAAGGTGGTTCTGATTTGCAAATGCATGGGTTGCAGCTATGGCGTCAATATCATCGGTTTTCCCATCACCTTTGGCTCCGAAATCGCTATAGCGTGCTATACCGCTGTTTTTAAATTTATTAAAATCATTTGGAGATACATTAATCAGTAACTCCCCTTTTTCATTCGAACGTACGCTGGTCTCAGCATTTTCTGATGTTATCACGACATTCTCGGAAAGATTTTTTGTTTGCCCCTGGGACACACTTACTATTCCTGAAAACAACAAGGTGAATAATATGATCTGTTTCATATGGAAATTTTATAGTTCGTTTAATACCGGAAATTTAAGATTTCAAAGTTATGCATCGGGAAAAAATATCTGTATCAAGTATTATACTGATTTTCAAAAAAGTAATTGGAATTAATTATGGTTGTATTTTATCCAGGGAAAGTGACATGAAAGACTATTGGAGCTTAATTTGGATATATTTCTTTTGATGTTTTTTTATTTTCTATCCTGGCTGAATATCCGATACTTTACCAAAGAATGATCTCAGGGAAGGTCAATTTCTGAAGGATCATCAGGATCCTCTGAATAGAACCACTGATCATCCAGAAAATCGCTGCTAGCGATTTTATCGATTGCCAGCTTAATATATTTCCCCTGGGCTGAAACGGCCACTTCACCACCAGGAAGAAGTATCTCTCCGCTGCCTTCAAAAGTTCTTGTCCCCTCCGAAGTTACACGTCCGATTACCTTCAAATCCTGCCCGAGAGGTACAGGTTTTAAAAATCTGGTCTTAAGTTCCAGGGTAACTCCCCATAACTGTTCCTTTTTACCTGTGCAGATCGACCTTGCAATAGTTTCATCCAGGATAGTGGTTGCTATGCCACCGTGCATCCTTCCCGGATAGCCCTGATGCTCTTCAGTAGGATTTATTATTGCTACAAGCTGATTATCATCTGTTTCAAAGAATCTCGCATGCAATCCAAAAGCATTCTTCTCACCGCAGACAAAGCACATCCTTGAGATGTTCTGTTTCCTGAGGACGCTATGTTTCATATTTTTCATTTTAGAATTTCTCACAGCGGGAGACCTGACTAAAGCTTTACCATTCAGATCTTTGTGAATGAGTCATTAAAACCTTCGGCATTTATGCTGAAATTGTAAATCTTTGTACCTGTCTCTTTTATTTCAACGCTTATAGTACCCTTACTTTGCATGAGAAAGATCCTGAACTGGCTGTAATCATTATTATTTCTTTCAATCGAAATACCTCCGGAGCTGTTCCATCTCCTGGAAGAAGTCATTTGAAGCTCCTGTCCTGATGAATTTATCATTCTTATCTGCACAGGTTCAGTGAAAGCTTCCGGAGCATTCGATTTTTTAAGCTCATGTAGAAAAATTCCTGCATTAGTCTTATTGACAACTACCTCTGCATACAGGAAATTATTATTCTTTACCGAATCGGAAAAACTACCCTCGGTAACAAACTTCACAAATTTTCTTCCTTCTGTTTCACCGGCTTTTGGAGCAAAAGAACTTACAGCCCAGTAATTAACCGCAGGTTTGCTGGCAACTGCTTTGGGTTTTACCGGTGCCGGGGATTCCACTTTTTTTTCTGGTACAGGAGGATTTCCACATCCGTAAAGAATAACTAAAGAAAGTAACAGAACCTTTTTAAGCATGATATATGATTTACTTAATTTACCAGGAATTAAAATTTGTGCAATATTGAATATTTTATCTCATTTAACAATACTCAATCAGCTTTTCGTGAAAATGATGTGAATAACCAGGAGGTGCTTTCTGATTGCTCCAAAAATTGATAATTTTGACTGACAATCTAATTAAAACCGCTATTATTAATATTATCTGTTTGAAAAATTATGAGCAGGGGATTTGTCAGGGAAGGTGACCAGGAAGAAGTGCCGATGATTCCTCAAAGGGCATATCTGCCGGAAGGTGTTGTGAATTTTGTTACACCGGAAGGAATGGATCTATTGCTGAAAGAAAAAGAGGAACTTATTAAAGAAAGAGAGAACATTGTTTCAATAAATGAAAATGAGAAACGTATTGTACAGAACTATATAAATGCAAAATTACAATTGCTGAACGACAGGATTGCCGATGCCAGGATTGTGGAGACCAGGGTAGAACTTCCTGATGAGATTACCTTTGGAGCAACAGTGACTCTCAGGAACGATTTATCAGGGAATATACAGACTTTCAGAATAGTAGGTGTCGATGAGGCAGACATTGCCAGTGGTAAAGTCTCATTTATATCCCCTCTTGCCAGGGTGCTGATAAACAAGAAACCAGGCGACAGGGTCACTTTAAAACGCGACAAGGAAGATATTGTCTTTGAAATAATTACAGTAACCTATAAGTGATGCAGGCATGGATTACTGGACTTATAAAGATTTGAAATAATATCGCTATGAGTGCCAGTCTTGAGAAAATACGACGGCACCACTATTTAATATTTCCTTTACATTCAGGCTGGATATCTGTTCAGATAAGGTAAGTCCAGACAAAATCAGAGCTAAGATTTCTTTTACTCCGGTTTCATTTTGACAGGTACAGCAAATTCCGTTAGTCAGAAAACAATTATCAATATACCCCCTTTTCTTTCCCCCCAGATCATCAAGCTTTCACCGTGTTTTACTTGCATTGGGAAGAAGCTACTCACTCCCGGATTTTGTTGATATGGTAAAAACGAAATATATTTTGGTAGTTTTACAAAACAATAAGTTTTCCAAAGCACAGCAATCATAAACATTGTATACATCAACCATGAACACGAAACAAATTACATTCTCATTAGCAGTGATCTCTGTAATTATTTCAGGATTAGGATCACAGGGATGTTCCGTTACCTCTAAAAATAAAAATGATGGCGCTTCAAAAACCGATGGTACCGTCAAAAACCAGGTTGAAGCGGCCGTCGTAAGCGATAATGCAGGTACTACGGCACCTTTTTTCATCCCGGCTTCAACAAAAACCATGACACCTGATGGAAAAGGGTTCATCAGGCGCTGGCTGCTCCTTGAACCGATCAGTAAACCCAACCGGAGCAATACTGTTTTTACTGACAGCTATATAAGAACAGCATTTACAAGCGAGTATTTTCAAAACCAGTTCACTGTTCTTCCCAGGGATGGAGAAAAGGTAAAAGCAGGAGACCAGGAACTAACCTGGCATGCCCTGGAGAGCACCAGTTTCAATGTCAAACTTTTCCGTTTCGCCTATGATTTGAAAAAACAGGTTTACGGAGTTGTGTTCTGGGCAGTAACAATTGTCAATAGTCCCCGGGAAATGAAAAATGTCAGGATGGCCGTAGGATCAAACTCTGCATCGATGTGGTGGCTGAATGAAAACGAAGCGGTAATACTTTCCGGAGACAGGCGAATGGTAATGGACGATTGTGTCTCTCCCCGCCTGACACTTAACAAAGGGAAAAATATAATCAGGGGAGCAGTAATCAATGGTCCGGGGATGAGTGATTTCTGTGTCCGCTTCATCGATGAAAAAGGAGAACCGGTTAAAGACCTTATTATTAGTTGTGAATAAAATCAGCCTGTCATTCTTTAAAAATCACAGTAGTATAAAATTGGAATTATGAAATCAAGCAATAAAATATTAGTCGTTACAACCCTGTTATTATTTTTATTGACCGGAATACTACCAGCACAAACAGGAAGGCCGTTTATACACGATCCTTCAACTATTATGGAGTGCAATGGAAAGTATTATACATTTGGAACCGGAGGTGGAGGATTAATATCGGAAGATGGCTGGACATGGAACGGTGGTGCAGTAAGACCCGGTGGAGGAGCAGCCCCGGATGCAATAAAAATTGGAGATCGCTACCTTATAGTCTATGGAGCAACCGGTGGCGGTCTGGGTGGAGGACATAACGGCAGGATTCTTACTATGTGGAACAAAACTCTTGATCCAAAATCTCCCGATTTTAAATATTCTGAAGCTGTTGAAGTGGCTTCATCAGATGGCACGGAAGATTGTGATGCTATTGATCCTGGACTCCTCCTTGATCCTGCCGATGGACGATTGTGGTGTTCATACGGAACTTATTTTGGGTTTATTCGTCTTGTTGAACTTGATCCCGGAACAGGGAAACGTGTTGAAGGCAATAAAGCAATTAATATAGCAATTGATTGTGAAGCCACAGACCTTGTATATCGTGACGGTTGGTATTATCTTCTCGGGACACATGGAACCTGCTGTGATGGCGCCAACTCAACATATAATATTGTTGTTGGTCGTTCCCGGAAGGTCACAGGACCTTACCTCGATAATATAGGGAGAGACATGTTAGCAGGTGGCGGCAAGATGGTAGTTGCAGCAGGAGGAAGACTAGTGGGGCCAGGGCACTTCGGACGCCTGATTATTGAAAATGGAGTTGAAAAAATGTCTTGCCACTATGAAGCAGACCTTGATCAGGGAGGACGCAGCGTTTTAGGCATCCGTCCATTATTATGGAAGAATGAATGGCCTGTTGCGGGAGATAATCTTAAGGAAGGAACATATGAAATTGAATCTGAAAGAAGAGGATATGCCCTGGAGCTTGCAGTTGATTTTGTCAGAATGGCCGGTGGAATGCGTGGATTCGGTCGTAATACAAATGAGCCGGTAAAACCAGTCCCATCACAGGAATTAGCAGATGTGATTAATACCTGGCCAACCGGGAATATAAGTGTAAGAATTGGAGATTACATGTTCCGCCCGCACCAGAAATGGACAATTACCGTTGCTCCCGATTCAAGCGGCTACCTGGGAGGTCCGTATTATAAGATAGTAATTGCAGGTACAGAACGGGCATTAGCAGCAACAACTGAAGCTGAAGTAATAACGGTGCCAACATTTACCGGCGCACCTGAGCAATTATGGAGAATCGATCAGCTGACCAATGGAACATATAGAATAACGCCCAAGGCAGTTCCAAATTCAGGAGAGAGGCTAGCACTGATATCTATCGGTGACAGTACACCAACACTTGCAACATTTGATATGAATAGCGACAATTCTAAATGGAATTTTAAGATACACTGAAAATCTGTTCATCTTGAAAAAGATAATAGAAAAGTCAACATCGTACCTGCCAATTATTGATTGAGAGAAGCATAACCAATTCTTTCTCCCATTTTGACAGCGGTTTCATACCCCTTTGTTGTGTTGATCAAAATATCCTTGTCGATGCAAATTTTACTTTTTTCAAACAGCAATACTACCGTTGATCCTCCAAATTTAAAATAGCCTTTCTCTTCACCTTTCTTTATAGAGCTTCCCTTATAAGTTTGTACGATGCTTCCTACCATAGTGGCACCAACTTCGGCCATAATAACATCACCAAACAAAGGATTTGAAATAATTGTATATTCTCTTTTATTCAAACAGAATATTTCAGTCTTTCTACGCAAAGCAAACGGGCTGACGGAATAATAGTCACCTTTAATCTTTTGGTTTAGAGTCAGATTTCCACTGACTGGAAAATGGAAACGATGATAATCGACCGGTGCAAGCCGGATGATAAGAAGAGTACCATCACGGTACTTTTGTGCAAGAACAGCATTATTCAGAAAGGAGGATAAATCAAAGCGAAATCCTTTTATGATAAAATCCGAGTTACTGATATCGACATAAGCCATGATTTTACCATCTGCGGGAGATACAACAATATTAAAGCTGGTATCAATCGGTCTTGCATTATCCTTAAGTTTTCTGGTAAAAAAATCGTTAAAATTTTTAAACTCCTGTTCCTGAGCACCGCTCATATCAATATCAAAATCTTCAATAAAGGGGTCTATTTTTTTTGCTGATGAAGTGCGATCCATCATTTTACCATAGATCGATGAAACAAGCTTTCTCTTCGCCAGCGCCCACAAGGTTGCTTCTCCTATTGGATTGTTATACAACCATACCAACCACTTTTCTCCGGCTACTTTTTCTGTTTTTAATTGCCCACTTTCTCTTTCATAATATTGAATGGGATCCTGAGGCGGCAGAGGAAAAACGGCAGTGATGATAATTATTACTATCAACAACAAAATGATACTCCAACTCTTTTTAGTTTTTGTTATTCTCATGTTTTCTCTGATTGGCTTGAGAAGCAAAAATAACTCAATGTCCTGTATTTTATTCCACTTTCAATTAATCAATAAAATCAAAAGTGTGAGAGTGTGTATTCCACCTTCGCTAAAGCTTCGGTGGACAAGGAGGAAAAAGAGATGAGAGTGCTCGCGATTGCTCTCGCTCTCGCACTCACTCTCACTCTTTTTCTGTACCCCGAACGAGACAAAGTTGCAACCGGTAAAAGATTTTTAAGCTATTACCTGACGACCCCACACGATCGAGGTTTTGAATAAGGGTAAAAGAGCATGGGATTGAATATAAAGCAATAAAATACCAGTGTTGATCAGTTTTGTGGAGCTTAAAATCTTGTGATTTTCTAATTGTTCATTATTCAAACGAAAGAAACAAAATGCTATGAGGAGGAAGTTGAACTTCCCCGGCTTTTATCTTTTCTCCTTTCATTGATGGTAATGTTTCATCTAGCTTCAATTTAAGTATTTCTCCATTCAATTTTATTGTTTTTGTCTGAAGCTCTTCTGCAGTAAGTAAATATTTTACCGCATTTTTGGGGATTTCAATTGAATATCCTGAATCTTTTGGATTCACTATCAAAACTGCGATTCCTTTTGAACTATTTTTTAAGCTATGTGCAAAGATATCAACGCCGTCAGTCAGTATGCCCGCTTCAAAAACTTTGGTACCCATCAGTCGGTTCCAGAGCAGCGCGGCCCAATAGTTGGGCCTGGGTTCGTATGTATCCTGATCAAGTAATGCATATTCTCCTGTAGTAAGAGTATTATGCATTACAACTTGTACCCCTTTTTTTGCCAGCCTGCCTAATTGCTCCAGGTAGCGGAAACAATCCAGATATGTAGAAGCCCAGGGATTACCTCCACAAGCAGCTTCCGCTGTTTCTGTTAACCAGATTGGTATTCCGGGATTATACTTATCCCGTAAGCCATGATAATAGTCAAATCCGATTTCTGTTTTGCTTAACCAGCTATTCAACAAGGCGTTCTCTGGTTTTTGACTGCCTGCGCATCTTATAGAAACAACCCCATAATAATGGTAGGAAAAGATATCGAACCTTGGTTTTGGTTCGGCTGATAACATTGATTCGCTTGTAATTGATAATCCGGAAGGAAGTATTCCACCTTCACCGGTAGAGCCTGGCCCCATAATCTTCATTTCCGGAGCAACAGTCCTTACATATTCCTTAAATGCTGCAAAATCCTTAGCAAAACTTGCTCCGTTATAACCTCTCGGAGCGTCGCCATGACTGGCATGAGAAGGCTCGTTAAACATTTCGGCTGCTACAATTTCCCCACCAAGTGATTTAGTATAATTTAAAAGAGACTGCAACCGATCTGGTAACCAGTTCCCCATTTTATCCCTCATGCCGTCGCAAATCGGAAATGAAGTAACTAATTTCCCATCAACAGCTTTGCAAAAATCCAAAACTCCTTTCCACTGTTGACGAGTAAGAACATTTTTATAACCTTCGGGAGCGGCAGCTATTTCAGGCTCATCGTTATCCTGAAAATAAACGGCATTGGCCCAGGTTCCACTCACCCTAACATAGGTTGGGCTTAGGGCAGCAGCAAGCATCTGTAACTTTTTATTGTTCAGATTAATTGGGAGCATTGGCCATTTCAAAGCATCAAGTCCAGTGCGGGCTGAGGTTTTTCGAACAGAGTCGATCAGGTTATAAGGTATCCAGAAGTCACCGCCAACAACCTCGCACATCTCAATATTGAATGACTGGTATCTTTTATCAACCTCACCAATTGATTTCAAACCAGAAAGATTAAGTTTGATTTTAAGCACGCTTTGCTGCGGAAATTGATCATTTTTTTTTAAGTTGGTCAACTTAATATCTTTTGAATAAACATTCATGCCGATCAGTAGAAAAAGTAAGATACCTGTAAATCTGCTTCTCATACAATGTATTTTTAGTTTTGATGGCTAATTATAATACTCCAGCTTTTCATAGACTCTTTTAGAAAGATTTTATAAGCTAATGTTTCCCTTTTGAAAAGGCCATGCGGGCCTTTAAAGTTATATTATTATTCCCAAATCTCTGGTTTTTGTCTAAATCAACGTCACCAGTATGATTTTAAAGTTGATATGATTCCTCTTAAATTCCAATATCTCTCATCCTATAAATTTGTAATGGTTCAGGAATGTCATAAAATGAAACAAGATGTCAATTCTGACCTATTGTGCCGTTGAGTGCCTTATTCCAGATTCTTGATTAGTCCAAACAGCATTTCTGAGATTTCATCAAGTTTTTGAAAATCAAACATGATTATAAGTTTCAGGTTAGCACTATTGAAAATAAATTAGCAGCGAAACAGAGCTAATTTATAAAGAATCTGGTAAATATTTAAGGATTAAAAGTGTGAGTTTGAGCCCGTCCGAACGGAGTTCATCCGGGCGGGAGTGAGTATTGAGGAAAAAGAGCAAGAGTGAGTGCTGTCGCTACTCGCTCTCGCACTCACTCTCACTCTTTTTCTGTACCCTGATGATTAAAAGTTGCAACCATCCCCCTCAAAATTGCAATACATCTCATCCAGTGAATTTAGAGATTCCCAGATGTGCGCTTCTAAATCAGATTGATTCACAATATTTTGGAAGAATATACCTCCGAAGGAATAGAATTTAGCCATAACACGAAATAAAACATTGCCAAAACACGGATTTTAAAAATTCTCAAACCTCTGAAGACTGGTCGACCTCCTACTGAATAAATTTTTATTAATTAAATGAAACCAGATATAATTATTTATATTTAAATATTATTCAACTAAAAGCATAAACCAACTATGAACCCAACAAGAAGAGATTTTATTAAATCAGCTGGTATACTTACAGCAGGGGCATTTTATATTCCCAACTTGGTAAGTAGTTCGCCATTAAACAGGTTAAATGTTGCAGTTATTGGAGTTGGCGGACAAGGTGGTGCCAATTGGAGCAAACTGATCAATCAGAAAGATCCGAAATGGAACGAAAATATTGTTGCATTGTGTGATGTAGATAAAAACAGGGCTGCTAATGGTTTTAAAGCAATGCCAAATGCCAGGCGATTTAAAGATTTCAGGGTGATGTTTGACAAGATGCACAAAGAAATTGATGCAGTGATGGTCTGTACTCCTGACCATGTACATTTCCCGGCAGCAATGGCTGCAATGGAACATGGCAAACATGTTATTGTAGAGAAACCACTTGCTCACAATATCTGGCAATTAAGAACCCTTCAGAAAGCAGCTAAACACTACAAAGTAATTACTCAATTGGCTAACCAGGGACATGCCACTAATGGTATTCGCCAGGTTAAGGAATGGTATGAAGCCGGATTACTGGGCAATGTTACTGAAGTAATTGCCTGGTTTGATGGACCAGACTTCGGGAAAGGAAAGTATTTCGATAAGCCTGAAAGTTATCCACCGGCAGAACAGCCTGTACCTGAATATTTAGATTGGGATCTGTGGCTAGGTCCGGCGGCATACCGCCCATACAATAGTGTTTATGCCCCAAAAACATGGCGAGGTTGGTTTGATTTTGGCAATGGCGAACTTGGCGACTGGTGTTGCCACACACTGGATGCTCCTTTCTGGTCATTGGATTTGGGTATGCCTGATGTTATTGAAACTGAGTTTAAGACTCCTGTACCTGATAACGGATTTGTTTCGGACAAGGCCATTATTCGTTGGGATTTTCCAGTTCGCGGAAAAAAAGTTCCTGTTACCATGCGTTGGTACGAGGGAGGTTTAAAACCCGATAACCGTCCGGAATGGAATCTTAAAGAGCTTCCAGGCAGCGGTATGATAATGGTGGGTGATAAGCATTGCCTGATGACAGGTGGTCGTCCAAACAACCCAAAGATCCTTTTACCAGGTGAAGAATGGACCGAATTTCAGAAAAATCTGCCAGCACAGACGATCCCTCGGGTATTTGAAGAAAATCCACAACGAGAATGGATTGAAGCAATCAAAAACAATACATTACCGGGTTCAAATTTTGATTATTCCACAAAACTGGTGGAAATGTCCCTAACAGGAGTATTAGCACAAAGATTCAATACCCGCATTGAGTATGATGCTGCAAATATGAAAGTCACCAATCATCCTGAGTTGGATGTTTATATTAAGGAACCAGTCCGTAAAGGATGGGAATATGGGGAAAAGCTTTGGAGATGATGATTGCACAGCATTCGCTTTGGAGGGAAGTTTAGTGTGAAAAAATGAAGGAGACTTCTCGCTCTCACAAAAGAAAAGTGTGAGTGTCAGAGCGGGAGCGAGGAAACAAAACAAGAGTGTTCATTCGAGCTTCCCCGCTCATAAAGGTTAAAGAAAAAAGTGTAAGTTTGAGCCCGTCCGAACGGAGTTCATCCGGGCGGGAGTGAGTCTTGTGGAAAAAGAGATGAGAGTGCTCGCTCTCGCACTCACTCTCACTCTTTTTCTGTACCCGGAGCGGGACTTCCCGCCCGAACGACCGAACATCAGTATGCCATTTATATGAATTCCAGTTTGTCGTTCGGTCGGGCGGGGAACCCGCACAAACTTATTATAGATTTAATTTTTTTATAAATCTTCTGCCAGCTGCTGANTTGAAATACTTTTCACGTTTTAAGGCCTCTTCTCTAGTACTAAATACCTCTGAATATACAATTTCCCATGGAGCTTTCCTGGAGGTATAGTCACATTTGCCAGCATTATGCTGTTTAAGTCTAAGTTCTAGATTCTCTGTACTGCCTTTGTAAAACGATCCGTCAACTTTACTTTTTAAAATATAAGCGTAATACATATTATTGGATATTCAAAATATAAATGATTGTCGGCAGGTTAGCACTGGCAGACAAGAATTGCAGCAAGTAAAGAGCTAATTTATGAAAGATTCGAAGAAATTTATAATGAAGTGTGAGTTTGAGGCCGTCCGAACGGAGTTCATCCGGGCGGGAGTGAGTCCTGAGGAAAAAGAGATGAGAGTGCTCGCTCTCGCTCACACTCTCACTCTTTTTCTGTACCCGGAGCGGGACTTGAACCCGCACAACCGCAATGGTCACAGGATTTTAAGTCCTGCGTGTCTACCATTCCACCATCCGGGCAATAAATTATCCTCTGTGGAATCTTCAATATGCCTGCAAATTTAATAAGATTTTGATTTAAATCAAGGGATGGTGGAATGGTGCTCCTACGCAACCCGGCTCCTTTGCTAAAAACACCCACCGGGTGTTTTCTTAACGCATGGCCCTACCATCCGGGCAATAAATTATCCTCTGTGGAATATTAATATGCCTGCAAATTTAAAAGAAAAAAGCAGTACGACAAGCAGAAGATAACCCTGCTGGTTTATTTTGATACTTTAAGTACAATTATATTATCGGCAGCAGAATTATCCAGCACTCCAGGGTCAAGTGTCAGGACTCCCTCATTCTTATTCACTTTGAACCTGATGCGCTCTCCATTCTCATAACGCCAGGCTTTTTTGATTTTATAAGGAAACTCATTTATCGTTAACTGTCCGTGTACTTCCGATGGATTGATAACGTGAAGGTAAACCTTGTCGCTTTTCTCCACTGCCACACCCCAGTCAGCAGGTTCCATAAAGCTTTTCCTTGTTCCATAAATTGTTTCACCATTTATCTTCAACCACTCACCCATTGCCAGAAGCCTTTCTTTATGAGCCAGCCTCACTTCTCCTTCCGGTGTGGGTCCGATATTCAGCAAGAAGTTTGCTCCCCTGCCTGCAGATCCTATAAGCAGATGCAGAAGTTGTTTTACTGACCTGTTTATTGTATCATTGGTAACATACCCCCAGCTTTTTCCGATGATGTCGTTACATTCAAGTGGCAGATCCCGGGCAATAACAGCATCACTTGAATAGCCTCCACCGGTATTCTGTCCCGGCAGGTCTCGTTCGAAGGTCTGGTAATCCTCACCGGGAAATGTCGCAATATGATGATTATTGACAATCATGCACCCCGGTTGCAACTCGTGTATGAGTTTGTAGATCTCATCATAATGCCATTCGCGCATCTGGTTTCCATACTTGCCATTTATGCGTTTCACCTGGTCCCAGTGACCATCAAACCATATACCGTAGATAGGTCCGTAGTTTGTAAGGATTTCCGTAAGCTGATCCTTCATAAACCTTATATAGGAATCCCAGTCACATTCACCTGAAATCCCTGTACCTCTTCTGTTATTCCCCTGACAATAATCGGACCTGTAGAAGTCAGTAAGAGAATAATAGCAAAACAATCTTATTCCCTGCTTTTGACATTCATCAGCAAGCATCTTCAGGACGTCTTTTCCGTTTGGGGTGTTCATGATGTCCCAGTCGGAATATTTTGTGTCGAACATGCTGAAGCTGTCATGATGCCGCGTTGTGAAAGTAATATATTTCATCCCGGCATCCTTTGCCAGCTTTACTATTGCAGCGGCGTCGAATTTTACTGGATTGAACCTGTACATGTTCTTGGTGTATTCATTTACATCCTGTCCGGCAAGCGCCCACCCAATTTCCCTGCCAAGAACACTTGACACTCCCCAGTGAATGAACATCCCGAAATGTGCATCCCTGAACCACTCACGGTTTTCGAGGTTCTCCTGTGCCGGGACATACCCTGTCTGACCCCTGTCGAGATCATTTCCCTGTCCGCTGCAGATCAGTGTTATAAATACTATGGACAGGATTGCTATTTGTCGTTTATAAATCATAGGTACATGGTTTAATAAAAAAGAAACTCTGTGTAAATTATAAAATTACACAGAGTTTCAAAAGATCTTATCCTTATTTATTTAACCAGAACAGGTTCGCCCAAACCGGCTTTTTCAAGTTCTTTAAGCTGGGTTTTTGCATCACCAACAACAACAAAATACATTTTTGATGGATCGATATATTTCTTAGCAACCTCCATCTGTTTTTCAGGAGTCAGCTGCTTCAGGTATGACTCTTCCTGTTTAACATAGTCAACAGGCAGGTTATATGCACTTAATGTATTAAGGTATGATGTAAGGCTTCCCAGTGTTTCAAACCGTCGTGCATTGCTCTTCATCATGCCTGATTTGGTGAAGTCGATATATTCCTGTGGCATCTCCTTGCTGTACTTCTCCATTTCTGTCTTGAAAATAAGTACTGATTCCAGGGTAGAATTGGTCCTGACCCTTGAAGAAGCAGAGAAATAACCGTAGTTTTTATAACCGGCAAATGATGAATAAGCTCCATATGTGAAACCTTTTTGTTCCCTTATGATCTGCATCCAGAGCCCTGATATTGATGCTTCCCTGGCTCCGAGTTTATAGTTGGCTGCTACTGCAGGGAAGAAATCCGGGTTGGTCCTGGGGATCGATGGGTACCCTATCGAAATTACCGATTGCTTGGCTCCTGGTACATCAACAAAATATATCCGGGCTTTATCCGGAGGTGCAGCAACCTGAATCTGGGGCAGCTCGATCTCTTTTGCCTGCCATTTCTGTTCAAGATTAGCCAGGGCAGACTGTACCCTTGCCTGGTCGATATCTCCGGCTACAAGGAACCGGGATACAGATGGTGTGAAATATTTGCCGTAAAAGTCTTTCAGATCATCGATGGTTATCGATTGAACAGAATTTTCATTTCCCGAGACTTCCGAAGCAAGTATACTATTACCAAACATCAGTGTATTAAGAGTCTTTGTCGACAGGTAATCGGGGCTGGAAGCATTTCTTTTAATGCCGTTTATTATTCTTGTCTTTGCGAGGTTGAACTGTTCTTCATCCCACCTTGGTTCAAGAAGCATCTCCTCTACAATGGACAATGTTTTCTCAAAATTCCTTGCCAATGAGCTTACATCAATGGTAATATCTTCATTGCCTGCAGAGATCCTGATACTTGCACCTAAAAGACCGATGGCATCTTCCAGCTCTTCAGGTGTTTTGTTTTTGGTACCCTCATTCATCATGGTTGCAACCAGGTTTGCAAGACCTGATTTTTCCATATTATCAAGAGAATGACCACCACTTATAACTATAGAATACTGGACAAGAGGAAGCTCTTTCTGGGTTATTCCCCATATTTTCATTCCGTTCGAAAGAGATGATGACCATACAGCCGGTAGGGTAACCTCCGGATCAGGACCTATAGCAGGCAAAACAGAACGGTCGATACTGGTCTTTGTTTTTGCTATCGGCTCAGGGGCTATATCGCCAGCCTTCACTTCTGCCGCTTTCGTGATATCTTCTTCCTGTATCCCCGCATTTACTGATCCTTCTGCTATCAGACCAGCCTGACCTTTAGGGACAAAACTTGTCTCAACGAAGTTTTTACCTTTGATATATTTATTATATGCAGCCTTGATATCGTCCATGGTTACTGCCATAGTCATTTCAAGGTCTTTTTTATAGTATTCAGGATCACCGGTAAACATTGTATAATCTGCCAGCATCGTTCCTTTACCGGATACACTTGAGAACCTGCTTATAAATTGTGTCTCTGTTTCAGCTTTTAGTCTTAACAGGTCATTCTCGGTGAATCCGTCTTTTTCGAATTTGTCGAGTCCTTCGAAGATTGCTTTTTCAACATCAGTCAGATTAACACCTGGATTGGCGGTGACAGAGATCGTAAAGGACCCTGCCAGTTCCTGGGCACTGTTCCTTGCCATAACTCTTGAGGTAAGCTTTTTGTCTTTTACAAGGATCTTATAGAGCGGGGCCTTCTTACTGTTAGCCAGCAGATCGCCAAGGAAATTAAGAGCATAGGATTCTTTAGAGTAACGTTCCACTGTAGGGAAAACCATTGTAAGCTGCGGCATATTTGCAAAATTGTCTTCATGATACAGTTTCACGGTTGAGGTAATAGTTACAGGCATAGGAGGTCTCTTTTCGATTTTCTCTCCTGCAGGTATTTCACCAAAGTATTTTGTAACAAGAGCCCTTACTTCCTCTTCATTAAAATCGCCCGATATCACAAGAAAAGCATTGCCCGGGGAATAGAATTTTTTGTGAAATGCCTTGACATCCTCAACGGTTGCATTTGTAAGATCTTCCATATTGCCAATTACGTCCCAGCTGTATGGATGCTCTTTCGGATAAAGATTTTTAAGGATAATCTCCTGGTTAAAACCATAAGGGGCATTGTCGACACCCTGCCGTTTTTCGTTCTGAACGACATTCTGCTGGTTAGCAAGGTTAGCCCTGGTAACAGTGTTTTCCAGGAAGCCCATCCTGTCTGATTCCATCCATAATGCCATTTCGAGAGCATTTTTTGGTAACAGCTCAAAATAATTTGTCCTGTCCTGACCGGTGCTTCCGTTGAAGCTTCCGCCGGCATTGCTTATATTCTTAACAAACTGGCCGCGTTGAAGATTCTCCGATTCCTGGAACATCATATGCTCGAAGAGATGAGCAAAACCTGTTTTCCCGATCGTTTCACGGCTTGAACCAACATGATAATAAACCGCAGAATAAACAATAGGATCAGATTTGTCCTGGTGGAGGAGAACAGTAAGACCATTGTCCAGGGTATATTTCACAAAGGGAATTGTAAATGTATCTCCCTTTTTCTCATTCGTGCAGCCGGCAAACAATGCAGCTGCGAGAATGAACAGAAGCCAATTTTTATTTTTCATAGGGTTGAGAGTTTTTTGTTGATCGACGAAAATAGCAAATAAAAACTTTAAAGAACAGCATGTTTGCAGATAAAAAAAAGATTCTTATTTTTGCCCCTGAATTCGCGGGAGTAGCTCAGTTGGTAGAGCACGATCCGCCAACCGGCGGATAGGGGTTGCGAGTTTGAGTTGAAATTAAAAGAATGCGGGAGTAGCTCAGTTGGTAGAGCACGACCTTGCCAAGGTCGGGGTCGCGGGTTCGAGTCCCGTCTCCCGCTCAGATAAACCCCGGACAAAGTTCCGGGGTTTATTATTTTCATTATAACCAGCATTAAACCAGCCTGTATGAGGTAATGATAGCCAAACCGGCAGTTTTACTATCCGAAAATAGTGCGGATATGATCTTGATAATCCAAAGAAATCTTCTTTATAACAATAACATCTTAATCTAAAAAGTAAACTATCAGGTTATCCCGGGAAATAATAGTTTTTTCTTAAATTAGTCTGCAGTTAATTATCCTGATTAAAACTCAAACAGCTATCAATGAAAACAAGATTTTTATTTCCTATTGCAATCCTTTTATTGTTCTCGTCAGTGACATACGGACAGAACACTCCATTCTCAGGTGTATGGAAACTGAACAAGGAAAAATCGGTCTTTGATCCGAATCAGCTTTATTTGTCCGGAATAACAATTAATCTTAGAGCTGATTCTCTGCTTACAACAAGGGTCTATGCTACCGGAGACGGGCAGGAGTATCCTTTTGAAGAGAATCTGAGACTTGACGGAAAAGACTGTAAAATTGTAATTTACGATATGCCGAGAACAACAAAGGCATTATTCTCAGCCGCTAAAGATTCGATAAAAATGGAATCTGTAACAACCTTTAATGGCAACAACGGGGAACAAAATCTGAATGTGAAGGAAACATTGTTCATTGAGAATGGAGGAGAAACACTAACAATTTTATTTTCAAATTCGATAGCAGGCAGCTTGACTACCGGCAGATATTCTTATGGCAGAGTAAAGAAATAGGTCCTTATCTTTCCCGTATTTAATTCAGGTTAAGTCATTTATGCGTTAAAAGCATAATAAAATAAATTTTAAGATCCCAATTTCAACAGAAATAAAAAAGCCCTGGTATAGAGTCAGGGCTTTTTCTTTTTAAAAATGATCTACCTTTTTCCCCCGGCCCCTGATCCTTTAGTAGCTCTTACAACTGCTTTTGAAGGAGTTTCTGCACGAGCACCCTTATTCTGGGTGGCAGTTTTCTCCTGATCCTTTGCTTGTTCACGTGTCATCGTACCATTGCCATCCTGGCTTTTAGCCTGTGTTTTTGCCTCTTTCTGAGCTTGTTTCTCAGCCTTCCTGGCTTCATTTCTGGCTTGTTTCTGTGCTTTTGTTTCCTGTCCCTGGTTCTTATACTGGGTTTGTTCCTGTGTTGCGGTACCAGCCTGAGCCTGGGTTTGTGTCTGAGTCTGAGTCTGGGTCTGGCTCTGGCTCTGAGCCTGGGTCTGAACCCTGGTCTGGTTTTGGGTTCCGGTCTGTACCTGTTCCCTTGTCTGGGTCTGGTTACTAACCTGTGCTGTCATGCCTGCACTTATAAGAAGTGCCACAGTAGAGATAAACAATTTCATTTTCATAATAATATTTTTAAGCATTAATTAAATGATGGTTAAAAATATGGTGGTGAAAATGAAGTATTTATGAAATTCCTGATTAGATTAAATAATTTTCAGATTTTTTCAGTGAAACATCTGGGTACTGCTGTTTACAGGTCAGAGAATTCTGAAGTACAGGCCAATATTGAATGTAAAGCCACTGGTATTGCCCGAAGAAGTATCAGTGTATAACGGGTAAGCATAACCCGGCTCTGCATCAATAGTGAATTTCCCGATATTAAAGGAAATAGGAATTCCCAGATCTACCTCTATAAGGCTGAATTTTGTAGATGTCGTTGAAGAACTTCCGCCACCCGATTTTCCTTTATGAAAAGGAGGTGACACAACAGTGCCATCTGAGGTTTCAGTCAGCACACCAAACAGGAGATTGACATACGGATCAAATGAAAGATAGGCTTTGCCATTTATGAAATCCGAAGTTTTAAAGAATCTGGAATTTCTCAACTGGAAGTATGCTGCTGAGGATTCTGAAAATAATCCACCCGCAGAAATCTTTGTATATAGAAGATTCCAGTCAAAACCAAGGGTTATATCTCCATAATAAAAACTGGTAAATAAAGTGTCGGTAAGATTTTTATTGACCTGGTATCTCGAAGCACTAAGGGAAATATCAAACCATGAATTAAAGGTATGGGAGTAGATCAATGAATAAGTTGAAAATGCCACCCCTGCATCATAAGCATTAAGATGATACCCTGAAACCGACAGAAATAATTCCTCCCTGAAGCCATATATTACACCTCCCGAAAAGTAAGGTTTATCCTGTGACAGAGAAGTGCCCATATAAAGCATATTATATCCGAGCCCGGCATTTGCGTATAGGGAATGCTTTGATTCTTTTGCTTTTACAGTGACACTATCAGGTATTGCTCCAGGCTCCTGATTTTCATGGGCTGACAATTCCAGTGTAATAAATGCCAATATGATGGTAATGAGAGCAGAAATGGATTTTTCAAAACTTGTTTTCATCTGAATTTTATCTTAATCATAGGTATACCATATCCGGTATATCTTAAAATTATACCTGGCAGATGAAGAAATTATGAAAAATCACTTTGCGGTCATCAACATTACTTCATCAACATTCCATCCTCCTACATTAATAACCGGTTTCTTTCCCTTTACTATATTAGCCGGACAGCTTACCGACACAACGGTACTCTCACCGGGAGCAAGTGTAAAGTAGTTTGCCGACCAGTAACTTGGTAAAATATCCTGTTTGCCAAGGATCAACCTGGGACGTATGAAGAATGCTATCTTCGATGATTTATTGGCAACCTTAAGGGTCCATTTTGATTCATTTATTCCAGCTTCCTCTTTTAAAATAGTTGCCTCGACCGATGTTTCTTCCATTCCATTCATCGATTTGTAATCATTATCCGGAGATAACCAGTAAACGTTATGGGACAGCACATTCCCCGAGGCATTTTTCAGATTCAATACTACAAATGAGACTCCCTTTGCATTTTTTAGAACAGATTCCAGTGAGGTTGTTTCCTTTACCTCTGATGGCCCTAAAGCTAAAGGTGTTTCTGAGCTGAAAACCTGCCTTGATTTAATATCATATATCTGAACCGCTGCCGTCAGCCCTGGAACCGGCTTATACCTGCGGTTCAGCACAGTTATTTTCAGATTGTCCAGGTTAAGCTGGATATGAAGTGGTTCGCAGGCATTCTGCATGAAATAATAACCGGCATTTGTCTGCAGATACCAGTCATAAACCTGCCATACAACACTTGGGAACGCTGAATTTAGCTTCCAGAGCATTACTCCTCCAATATCATTCAGCTTATGACCTGCGGCTTCAAAGATTCCCTGGTATGCAATGGCGTTCATAAGTTGCATTTTATCGCAGAAATTCTCCATCGATTCAGGCTCCCCATATCTTTTTACCATTTCATTATAATACCATTCCCAATGTCCGTTCCCTGAAGCAGCGTCATGATAGCCCCATGTATTATTAAGAGGAAATGGCAGCTTTTTATCCCACACGAGGTTTGGAATAACCTTCGGTAAGATATCCCAGGTCACCATTGAAGGAATACCTGTCTCATCCTTAAATACCCAGTCTCTGCCGGCAATAGCCCTGGAATAATAACTTTTTGGATCCTGCCAGGTATAAGGGCCTCCGCTGTAAACGCCTGTCGGCAGATTGTCGGGCCATGCACCGGGCCATCCTTCCGGAAGCTTTGCAAATCCTGATGAACTTGGAATATAGGGACGTGTACCATCAAGTTCAATTATGCTGTTTCTCATAAAATCATACAGTTCCCTGCGTGCATGTCCTTCATTCCCGCCCGTCCAGACCAATAAGCTGGGATGATTCCTGATTCGGAGAATTGTACTGATAACATTCTTTTTAAAAACATCACCTTCTACAGGCCAGTCGGGAGATCCCTTGAATTCGCCCTGAGTGTCGCCTGTTACCCAGAAATCGGACCATACCAGCATGCCATAACGGTCGGCAGCATCCCAGAATTCATCACATGGAGTAACTCCTCCCCCCCAGATCCTTACAAGATTAATATTCGAATTGCGGCAAAGATGGAACTCCCTGTCATATCTTACAGAATCGCGGTTAAGCATCATGTCAGGCACCCATGCACCTCCTGTAATATGTATCCTGTTACCGTTGACATAAAAATCACGGCGCCACGATCCGTTTACATTGACCGCTTTAGTTGAAACAGTCCTGATACCAAAAAGAAATGTAGTATCATCTGATAGAGCACCTCCAGCAGAGTACTGCAGCCTTATCCTGTAAAGATTTGGCTTGCCATTCCCGTTTGGCCACCAGAGTACCGGATTCTGGATATTAAGCTCCTTAGTGTTAGTGCTGTTTAGATCAACTGTTGCAGGCTTACCTGGAGCTACACTTATTGCTTTGGAAAATTTTAAAACTGTTCCCTTGAAATTTTCGGGTGAAATTGTGACTAAGAGTGACCCATCCTGACCTGAGCTGCCATGATTGCACAGTGTAAGGCTGAGAGACAATTTTGCCATTCCAGTATCCGGGAGGTTGGGCAACTCGGTGATCAGTTTTGGATGACTTATTGTAACTGCACCGGTTGTCCTGAGATAGACAGGCAGCCATAATCCTATATTACGATCTCTCACAGGCGGCATCCAGTCCCATCCTACGGAACACAGCATAGTCACATTTTTGCCAATATCGCCTGTAGGGCCTCCGTTCGCATAGAAATCACCCAGGGCTTCAAGCTGCTCGGTAGCCGGCAGCCCAGGGTAGTCCAGGGGGTATATTTTCACAGCCAGGGCATTATCCTGTCCTGCTTTAACAAGACTGGTAATGTCAAGGCTATATTCGGCAAACATACCTGCCATATCTGTTGAATCGGTGACCTGTGTACCATTTACCCATACGGCAGCCCGGTAGTTAATGCCCTTGAAAATCAGCTGGAAATTACGGCCATTATCAGTAGCCGGCACCTTGAATGTTGTCCTGTACCAATATGGATCTTTCCAGGGATTAGGATTATTCGGCAGATGACTGAATTTCTCCAATCCATACTGTTTATTGAATTCATCTGAAGCATCCGGAATCAGCATGTTGTTCATCCCCTGGTATGGATCAGGGTATACCCCGTTGGCTACCAATCCTGAAAGAACGGTGCAGGGAACCTTCACCGGGAACCAGTAAACATCAGATTTATATTGTGTTGTAGAAATCTCAGATCCTGAAGCTTTTATCAGAACCGAAGATTGAAGGTCAAAATCGGTAAGCTTAACCTGACTGATATTTCCCTGTTGGGATGAGACGCAATTGACGAGAAAAATTGATATCGTCAGAAAAACCATGGTTATGCTCAAAGTTCTTTTCATCGGGGCAATTATTTTGGATTTATTTTAAAAGTTTTTTGATATTGTAGATTTTATTAAGTGCCTCAACAGGTGTAAGATTGTCAATATCAATGCCGAGGAGCTCATCCCGTATCTGCTTCAGCACTGGATCGTCAAGCTGGAAAATGCTCAGCTGAAGACCTTCACGGTGTTCGGCAATTTCTCCTACAGGTTTTGCGAGTGTTTTCTTTTCATGGCCCTGTTCAAGTTCTTTAAGTATTTCGTCAGCCCTGTTCACCACGCTTCTCGGCATACCTGCCATTTTTGCAACATGAATACCAAAGCTGTGCTCGCTGCCTCCTCTTTTTAGCTTCCTGAGGAAAATAACCTTATTGTTCATTTCCCTGATAGAAACATTATAATTCCTTACCCGCAGGAATGAATTCTCCATCTCATTGAGCTCATGATAATGGGTTGCAAAAAGAGTCTTAGCCCTGAATTTGTTTTCATGAAGGTATTCCACCATTGCCCAGGCTATCGAGATCCCGTCATATGTGCTGGTACCACGGCCGATTTCATCGAGAAGTATCAGGCTGCGGTCTGAAAGATTATTTAAAATGCTGGCGGTCTCATTCATCTCAACCATGAATGTCGATTCGCCAAGGCTTATATTATCAGAAGCTCCAACACGGGTAAAGATCTTATCGACCAAACCTATCCTTGCTGTCCTAGCAGGAACAAAACATCCGGTCTGTGCCATAAGCACTATAAGAGCAGTCTGCCTGAGGAGAGCTGATTTTCCTGACATGTTCGGACCTGTCAGGATAATTATCTGTTGGTCGTCAGTATCCAGGAATAGATCATTAGGTACATATGCTTCGCCTACAGGGAGTTGTTTTTCTATTACCGGGTGACGACCATCAGACAGGTCAAGGACCCTTGAGTCATCAAGTACAGGACGAACATAATTATTATCGATCGAAAGGACAGCAAATGATTGAAGGCAGTCAAGCCGGCCAATCAGAACGGCATTAAGCTGTATCTGGGGAATATATTCGAAGGCTGCCAGTACAAGATCGGTAAACAGTTTTGTTTCAAGTTCAATTATTTTTTCCTCGGCGCCAAGGATCTTGCTTTCATATTCCTTAAGCTCTTCTGTGATATAGCGCTCTGCACTTACAAGGGTCTGCTTTCTGATCCACTCAGGAGGAACTTTATCTTTATGGGTATTCCTGACCTCTATATAGTATCCGAATACATTATTATAGCTAACCTTAAGTGAAGTTATCCCGGTCCTGGCGCTCTCCCTGCTCTGAAGGTCAGCCAGGTAGTCTTTCCCGCTATAAAGGATTGTTCTCAGCTCATCCAGATCTGCGGATACACCTTTTGAGATTATGCTTCCGCGATTAAGCTGCACAGGGGGATCATTATTAAGATCATGTTCTATCCTGTCAGCCAGCAATTTACATGGATTAAGCTGTTCGCCTATCTGTACCAGCGGCCTGCAACCACTGTTGCAACAAAGCTCCCTGAGTGGTTCGATGGCCTTCAAGGCCCTCTTAAGCTGAACAACCTCCCTTGGATTGATCCTGTTAACAGCCACTTTCGAGATAAGCCTTTCCAGGTCGCCAATCTGTCTAAGGAGTGCTGACATCTCCTCGCGGAAAGTGCTCTTTTCAACAAGGTGCTGTACGATGTCAAGTCGTTCGTTTATAGGTTGTAAATCCTTTAGTGGCAAAGAGATCCATCGTTTAAGGAGCCGGCCTCCCATCGGGGAAAGGGTCCTGTCCATCACATCTATCAGGGTTTTTGCACCCTCATAGGGAGAATAGAACAGCTCAAGGTTGCGGATGGTGAATTTATCAAGCCATACATACCTGTCTTCCTCTATTCTTGACAGGTTGGTAATATGGCCCAGCTGCTCATGCTGGGTGATGTCGAGGTAATAGAGAATAGCTCCTGCAGCAATTATGCCGTAAGAAAGGCCCTGTATCCCGAAACCTTTAAGGGAACTCGTCTCGAATTGCTTTAGTAGTCGATCGTTCGCTGCTTCTGGGGTAAATATCCAGTCATCGAGCTTGAAGGTATAAAACCTGGTCCCGAAGCTTTCGAAGAACAGGTCTTTTTTCTTCTTTTCAAATAATACTTCCTTGGGCTGAAGGTTATTCAGCATCTGATCAATATATTCTATAGAACCTTCCGACACAAGGAACTCGCCGGTGGATATATCAAGAAAAGCTGCTCCTGCAATTTTCTTATCTATATGAACTGCTGCAAGAAAGTTATTTTCCTTATGGTTCAGGACATTCTCATTCATTGAAACACCCGGCGTCACCAGTTCGGTTATACCTCGCTTTACAATTTTTTTTGCAAGCTTAGGGTCCTCTAGCTGTTCACAAATAGCCACTCTCTGGCCAGCCCTGACCAGCCTTGGAAGATAGGTATCGAGCGCATGGTAGGGGAATCCTGCCAGCTCTACAAAAGATGCTGATCCATTCGCCCTCCGGGTAAGCGTAATACCGAGAATCTCAGAGGCTTTTATAGCATCCTCACCGAATGTTTCATAGAAGTCGCCAACCCTGAAAAGCAGAATTGCATCAGGATGTTTCGCCTTAACAGCATAATACTGCTTCATAAGAGGCGTTTCTACGTATTTCTGTTCTTCAGACATCGATGGCCGGGATGCAGTGTTTTATGACATTTTTCAATATAAACAAAGATACATTTATTTTTTATCCTCCTTTCTTAACTGCAGGTAAGGCTTATAACTTCAGCCTGATTCCAACATAGACCAGAAATTAAAAAATGAGTGCCGGCAATCTCTATCTGAATATATAGAATCGCCTGAAAATCATATTATTTGCAACATTACCAATGTATTTAAATTGATTTTGGTTGCGAAGGGTTAGCAGGGTTGTGCCATTTTCTTCGCTCCCCCCGGGGCCGGGGTAAATGATGAACCGGGCACAAGAATGCCAGTTAGGCGCAGCCAGAATAAAGGAAATTTCTTGTATGATTCCCGGGACTAATCTAAAATAAATAGAGTACTTAATAAAGTCATAAATACATCACAAAAACAGACATGACAGATCTATAAACCCGGAATTTTATCCGGTGAAATGCATTCATCTGAAGAAGCCGACTGAAACAATTATCATGTTTTTTGTCCTTTTGATTGACTAACTTGTACATTTTAAACTTTTCTGCTATGAAAGGAGTTCTAATTCTAGGCGCAGGGCTGGTGGTAAAACCAATGGTTGAGTTTCTTCTTGCAAACAACTTCAAAGTCACAGTAGCCACCACAACAAAGGAGAAAGCTGACAGAATGATTAAAGGCCATCCGAACGGATTGTCGCTGAAATGGTCAACTGATGATACAGCAACACTCGAAAAGCTCATAAGTAAAAATGAAGTTACAGTATCATTTTTACCATACCGGTACCATGTCCTGGTTGCTAAAACCTGTATCAGGTGCAGGAAACCGCTGGTGACCACATCATATGTCCAGGCAGAGATGAAGTCCCTCGATGAGGAGGCAAAAAAAGCGGGGATAATTCTTCTTAATGAAATAGGTCTCGACCCCGGAATCGATCATATGACTGCAATGAAGATCATTGATCATATTCATGATAATGGTGGTAAAGTACTTGAATTTTATTCTCTTTGCGGAGCATTACCTGCCCCTGAAGCATGCGACAATCCGCTGAATTACAAATTTTCCTGGAGCCCCAAAGGAGTTGTACTGGCCAGCAGAAACGGCGCACAGTATCTTAAAAATGGAAAACATGTCAAAATAGAGCCTATAGATCTCTTCCGCGACAGGTTCACCTATAATTTCCCTGTCCTCGGCGAGCTTGAAGTATACCCCAACCGCGACTCAATAAGCTATGTCGATATTTACGGAATCCCTGAAACAAAAACCATGTACAGGGGAACTTTCCGTTACAAAGGCTGGTGCGAAACACTCGATGCAATGAAACACCTGAACCTGATCGATGACAATGTTGCAGATTTTTCAGGAATGGATTATGCGGGATTCCTTGCCAGGCAAAGTGGAACAGAAAAAACAGGGCTCCGGAAAAACGTTGCTTCAAAGCTGGGGATTAATGAAGATTCCCTTGCATTACAGTCGCTGGAGTGGTTAGGGTTTTTCAGTAATGAAAAGCTCAATTATAAAGAATCATCTCCATTTGAAATCACATCCGACAGGATGATCAGCAAAATGTCGCTGGGCCCCAAAGATCGTGATACCGTTATGATGCAACATGTATTCCTGGCTGAATATCCCGGAGGAAGAAGAGAAGTGATCAAATCATCATTGCTTGATTTCGGAACTCCCTCAACAAATACTGCAGTAGCCAGAACAGTAGCCCTCCCTGCCTCAATTGCCGTTAAAATGCTATTAGAAAACCGGTTAGATCTTAAAGGTGTTTACAGACCTGTTGTCAGGCAGATCTATGATCCGGTAATCGAAGAATTGAAAAAACTGGACATTGAAATGAAGGAAGAGTACGGGCTGCCGGAAAGCGAGATGATAAAGTAATTGAGTTCCTGATATTAGGATTTATTCCTTTACGTGATCTCTTTATACTGGTATTTTTATTGACTGGTTCTCAGATACTTTTAAAATTTAAGATAAAAATCCTTCGTCAGGTTTATATAATCACTTGTAAACTCGTGTCTTTTCCCATGCTCAATTGTAAGAAACTGTTCCGTTGCTTTTCGCTTATTATGTGAGAAAGTAAGGATCATCCTTCTTATCTGGCTTGTTGGCAATGGCTTTATTTTCAGAATCTTATTACAATACAGGCCATAATCCTGGGCATCGGCAATAAATATATTGCCTTCAACATAGGGCATTATCACCTGGAACCTGCCTGAGGGAGACAGGAGCCTGGATACTCCTTTCAGAAGATCTTCATTGGTCAATGAATCGTTATGCCTCGCAAATGCTTTTACCTCATCAGGATTCTTCAGGGAATCACTGAAATAAGGAGGATTTGAAACCACAAGGTCGAACTCCTTTTCAGGATAAAAACTTTGCAAGGAATCGTTTATCACTTTTATTCGTGAAGCCCAATTGCTTTTTTCAATATTGTTACTTGCCTGTTCAAAAGATTCCTTATCCGGCTCTATGGCAACTATACTGGCATTGCATCGCTGGGCCAGCAATAGTGCCACCAGGCCTGTACCTGTACCAATATCAAGTATATGGGATACATCAGATACGTCTGCAACTGCACCGAGCAGGACCCCGTCAGTACCGACTTTAAAAGCACATTTATCCTGGTAAACAGTAAAATGCTTGAAGGTGAAATAATTATTAGCCATGGGATGTATCAGAATTTTTCATTCACCCCTAGTCCGAACAAGGCAAAATCATATTTGACCGGATCAGCCGGATCAAATTCACGCAGTACAGCGGTAAGCTCTTCTACCGATTTCCAGTCATTCATTTTTCTTTCCAGGAGTCCCAGCTTTCTCGCTGTGTTCCCGGAATGAAGATCCAGGGGTATATAAAGCTGTCCAGGATCTATTCTTTTCCAGATGCCGAAATCTACTCCTCTTCCGTCATCTCTCACCATCCAACGCAGGAACATATTTAGTCTTTTTCCTGCAGCACCCCGGTTAATATCAGCAAAATGTTTCTCAGACCTGCTTTTATGAGGAACATTTAAGAATGTACTTCTCAGGTAGGCCAGTCCTGCGGACAGTGATCCATCATTTTGCATTCCTTCAGCTACCAGGTCCTCCATGCTCTGGTAAGAGCTGTAAATGGATTTTAATCCGTAAATAAAATCAATGCAATCTGAGCCATTGAATGTACGGTGAACAAACCTTTCAAACCGTGAAATATCTTCTTTGCCGGCAGACATAATGAATTCGTAAGGGGAATCCTCCATAAGCTCCATAAGAATCCGGGCACTCCTGAGTATCAGGTCTCTCCTGCCCCAGGCTATTACAGCCGTTAGAAAACCAGATATTTCCCTGTCATTCTGACGGTTATACCTGTGTGGAATAGATACCGGATCGGAAGGTATAAAAGCCGGTGTATTATACTGAAGATATTTTTCTTCGAGGAATTGTTTCATTTCTATGGCAGGAATGCCATGGTATGAACGCCTGTTATTCATTGATAATCAGGCCGTCTTTAATCTGAAGGATCCTGTCAGACATGTCTGCCAGCTGCCTGTCGTGTGTAACAATGATTATTGTCTGCCCGAAAGTATCCCTTAATTTGAAGAAAAGCTTGTGAAGCTCATTCTTATTTGCTGAATCAAGGTTGCCTGACGGCTCGTCAGCAAGTATAACTGAAGGATTATTAACCAGCGCCCTGGCTACTGCCACACGTTGCTGTTCGCCGCCACTGAGTTCTGAGGGCTTGTGATCCATCCTTTCGGAGAGATTAAGAAATCCCAGAAGCTCGGACGCCCTGGCTTCAGCTTCTGCTTTTCCTTTACCAGCAATATAGGCAGGTATACAAACATTCTCAAGGGCGGTGAACTCGGGTAAAAGCTGATGGAACTGGAAGACAAAACCGATATTATTGTTACGAAATGATGCAAGAGATTTACCTTTCAGTTTGCTGATATCCGAACCATTATATAAGATCCTGCCGTCATCGGGCTTATCAAGAGTTCCGATTATCTGAAGCAGGGTGGTTTTTCCCGCACCGCTGGCACCAACTATAGATATTACTTCCCTGTCATTAACTTCAATATCAATTCCCTTAAGCACTTTCAGATCGCCATAAGCTTTTGTTATTCCCGTGGTTTTGATCATGGTAATTATGTGACTGGGGAAATTGCAGGAAAATCAGTACCGCCTGTATTTATTCTTAATCAGTATAATCATATTTAAAAGGATCGCTGGACTCATTTGTATCCTTTTTAATGTTATCGGCAGCTTCATTTATATCCTTATTAATATCTGATGCTACCCCATTAACTTCACTGGTAATGTTGTTGGCCATATCATTGACGTCCTTTGTCACTGAACTGGAGAAGTCATTCACATCCTTTGTTATGTTGTCCTTGACTTCATTAATATCATTCCTGATCTCCCGTGTGCTCGTTTCAAGCTCACTCCTGATATCGTCAGTTGCCTTCTTAAATTCACGCATTCCTTTTCCAAGGCTTTTTGCAATATCAGGAAGCTTGTCGGCTCCAAACAGAAGAAGCGCTACGAGAACAATAACCAATATCTCCGGTCCGCTCATATTATCTCTCCCCTATGATAAATTTTTCAGGGTGTAAAGTTAGAAAAGTTTGATAATATATGATCAAAAATAGTTTTTACTATTAAAAAAGAAGAGGCAGTCTCAGAACAAATAACTGGCAGCATAACTCGACTCATCCGGTGATGGGGGAATTGCATTAACCGTTGCAGATCCAGGTTCTTGTCTTGTTGAGGAGCGAAAGAAAGAAACTTATATCAGATAAAAAGGGTGTCCTTTTGAGACACCCTTTTCCAGTATTATGTATAAATACTTTATTATCTAGTACTTAAGGCCTTTCTTTTTCGAGAAGTCATAAACAACCGAAGTTGCTACGAATATCGAGGAATAGGTACCGACAATGATACCGACAAGAAGTGCAAAGAGGAATCCTCTGATAGTTGCTCCTCCAAAGAAGAACATGGCTATAAGTACGAGTATTGATGTCATACCAGTGTTCATCGTACGGCTTAACGTATCGTTGAGCGCCATATTCAATACCTCTCTTGCGGGACGTTTCCTGTGAAGCGGGAGGAATTCCCTTACCCTGTCGAACACTACCACCGAGTCGTTAACTGAATACCCGATTACAGTTAATATTGCTGCAATGAACGACTGGTCAATTTCCATTGAGAATGGAAGTATGCCCCAGAAGAGTGAATATATACCAATAACGATCATTGTATCGTGAGCAAGTGCGACAGTAGCACCAACTCCATATTGCCAGTTACGGAAACGGGCGAAGATATAAATGAACATTATCACCAGTGAAATCATTACAGCCCAGATGGCTTTTGTCTTAATGTCGCTTGCGATAACCGGACCTATGGTCTCTGAACTCTGAACATAATCGGTAAGGAACTGATCCCTGGTAACATTTGCACCTGCAGTACCTTTTAGACCCTCATAAAGAGCTGTTTCAACCTGGTCATCAGCACTCGTCTCATTAATCTTGAACTTGGTTGTGATCTTAACCTGATCGTCACTTCCGAATGTAACAACCTGTGGTGCTTCACCAAACTGGACCTCCAGGCTCTTGGCGATATCAGCTGTTTTTACAGGCTGCTCGAACCTGACAACATATGTACGGCCACCCGTAAAATCAATACCCGGGTTAAGACCTTTGACAAACAGAGAGCCTATTCCAATAACAGTTACAGCAATTGAAATTGCATAGAAGATCTTCCTCTTACCAATAAAATCAACATTGGTGTTCCTGAGAATATTGGCGGTAGCTTTTATAGAGAATGTAAGGTTCGCATTTCTTTTGAGCAGGCTGTCATAGATAAGCCTTGTTATGAATATTGCTGCAAATAGAGAAGTAAAAATACCAATTACAAGAGTTGTTGCAAAACCTTTGATAGGGCCTGTTCCTACAACAACAAGAACTATACCTGTAAGAAGGGTGGTAATGTTAGAGTCCAAAATTGCCGACATGGCTCCTTTATAACCATCTGCCACGGCAAGTTTTATTCCTTTTCCTCCCCTCAGTTCCTCACGGATCCTTTCATAAATAAGAACGTTGGCATCAACCGACATACCCATAGTAAGAACGATACCCGCGATACCAGGCAGAGTGAGAACCGCTCCTATGGAAGTAGTTACACCCATCAGCAGGATGACGTTTGCCAGCAAAGCAATGTCGGCAATAGTTCCTGCACTCTTGCTGTAATAGAAGATCATATACAGAAGAACGATGAAGAAGGAGATAACGAATGACACCATCCCCGAATTAATAGCTTCTTTACCGAGAGTAGGACCTACCACTGTCTCAGAAATGATCTTGGCCGGAGCAGGGAGCTTACCTGATTTCAGGATGTTTGCCAGGTCATTTGCTTCCTCAATTGAAAAGTCACCGGTAATCTCAGTGTTACCACCGGCAATTTCATTCACAACTCTTGGATATGATCTGACATAACCATCAAGAATAACTGCAATACACCTGTTGATGTTGTTGCGGGTCATGTTCTGCCAGGTTTTTGCACCTTTTGTATCCATTGAGAAATCCACCTTAACCTCACCGGAAATGGTATTCGAAGGCCTGGCTCCGGTTATAGCGTCTCCTCCAAGGGGTGGACGTCCATCGTTTGTAGTAATCTTGATAGCATGAAGCTCATACATAGAGCCTGTTGCATCATATTTATATGGATTCTGACTCCAGTAGAATTTGAGGTTTCTCGGGAAAAGTGCACGTATCTGATTTAGTTTCAGATATCTGTTAACCTTAACGGTATCTATTCCCTGGGCAAGGCCCACCATGCTGGAAGGAATAGGTTGTCCGCTGCCATCCACCCTGGGATTAAGTATCCCGAAGAGGGGATTCTGCTGGTTGAATTCATCGCGGTTACCTGCTGCTGCAGGTTTTGTTGTGTCCTTTCCGAGAAGATCGAGCAGAGCTTTATCTTCCTTCGATGTAGTGTCAGAAACTGATGTTGTATCTGTTGCTACAGCAGGTTTTAATTCATTAGCCTGAATGGTTTTAAGAATATCGTTAGCCTGGACAAGCAGGTTTACAATTTCTGTATTATCATAAGTTTCCCAGAATTCAAGGTTAGCAGTTCCCTGGAGGAGTTCGCGAACCCGCTTCTTATCTTTCTGCCCCGGAAGTTCGATGAGAATCCTTCCCTTGGTGGCAAGCTGGGTGATATTAGGCTGTACAACTCCAAAGCGGTCGATCCTTGTACGTAGAATGTTAAAGGCATTATCGATTGCAGCGGTTACTTCTTTGTCAAGTACCTTGAGGACATCCTCATTGGTAGAATTAAAGTTAACCTGGTCTTTTAGCTCATATGCAAAGATAGCTGCCATCTTTTCATTAGGATTGATCTCCTGGAAAGCCCTGCCAAAAAGTGTAAGGAAATCTGACTGGCTTTGTGTCTGAAGTACCTTTGCACGGGCTATAGCGTCATTGAATGTTTTATTTGTAGAATAATTTGATAAAGCCCTGAGGATATCCTCCACAGAAACTTCAAGAATGACGTTCATTCCACCTTTAAGGTCGAGACCAAGGTTTATCTCCTTCTTCTGTGCTTCCTTGAATGTTTTTCCCAGGAAACTCCATTTTTCCTTTGGCAACGATGCAATTGAATCGAGGTATTGATTTTCCTTAACAAGGTTTCCCTTGGCATATTCCCTTGCATCCTTTTTCACAAAGTAAGTTGCGCCGGTGAATGAAAGCTGATAAATCGTAACCAGGGCCAGTGCTATTGCCAAAATGATGATAGCGGCTTTGTTCTGCATTTTATTATCGTTTGAATTATTTCGTAATTATTTATGATACTTGTGAATCGAGGCGCAAATATATTAATTTTTTCCAAAAAAGCTGCTTCAAAATATTATAAACCTCCCTGGCCTGTAGAAAGCAAAACTTCCCTACCTTAAGCAAGGAAGGGAAGTATTTGATTTATAATATCTTAATCTAAATCTGCAACTCCGAACAAGAGTTATCTCCTGTTTGCGGAAAGCATTGATATTCAGTAAACCTCCGGAAAAGTCTTAGTCCAGGAGATTCTCATAATCTGTTTCAAGTGGCTTCTTGTTCAGGAAGTCATACAATGACAGAGCCCTCAGGTTGTAGAAATAATTCCAGTAGTTCTGCAAAGCCTGTACATAAGCTCTTCTGTTAGTATCCTTTTTGGTATCAGCGTTATTCAGTTCAAGAACTGCAATTTTGCCTATGAGGAATCTTTGCTTGGTAACTTCATACATTTTCATTGCCACAGTATCTGATTTTGCAGCGATTGCAACCTGCTCTTTCTGAAGGTTGAACTGTTCAACGTCGAGTGTCAGGTTCTGGTCGAAGTCAACCATTGCCTGTTTTTCCTGGACCTGTGCAAGCTCGAGGCTCGATTTGGCCATCTTATATTTACCTCTTCCTAGTCCCCAGTCGAGAACCGGCAAAGTAAACCCGATTCTCACACCCTGGTTTCTACTGAGGGCAGAATAGGCGGTATTGAAATCCTTGTCCTTTCCCTGTAACCCAAAGCTGGCGGTAAGGTTGGCATTTAATCCTTTTTCAGCTTTGGCCTGGGCAACACTGCTCTGCGCCTGAATTATTGTTAGCTGGGAACTCATTATTTCCGGGTTGTTTGCATGAGCAAGGTCGAGTACCTCTTTAGGATCAACCTGAAGATCAGGTACCTGTGACGGAAGTACAAGTTCTATCCTGATGTTATCGTTGAACCCTAAAAACGACCTGAGACGTATTTCGCGGTCCCTGAGGTTCATCTCTGCTTCCTTACGTGCCGTTTCTGAGTTAAGCCATGAGAGCTGCATCTGGAGGAGTTCGTCTTCAGCAATTGTACCAAGCTGGTAACGTCCCTTCGACATTGTCCATAAAGTATCGGCATTCAGATAGTTCATATTTGCTATCTGTACATTTATCTGGGCAAGTGCAAGAGAGAAGAAATACTGAACAGCCTGTGAATGAACAGCCTCCATATTTGACAGGAAAGTTTTCTTGGCTATTTCATATTTCAGCGGCTCAGTTTTTTTCTGCCACCTGAGTGAATTATACCTGAATATAGGCTGTGAAAGTCTTACACTTACGGGCGTTGATATGAATTTATTGGTGTTTGCCTCGAAATCGTTCTGCAGTGTCAGGTCTGATTGCAGGGCTATTGAGCCCCCTGTCAGTCCAATATTCTGTGAAAGAGAAAGAGAACCAAGGTTCTGAAGCATATTTGTAGGAACATATTCCCACTGTCCTCCTGCATATACCCTGGTATAAGCTGTACTGTAATCAGGTGTTGTTCCACTGAGTGTTAAAGAAGGCCTGTATTGAGCTACAAAGGTCCTGTACGACCAGTAACTTGAACGGAATCTGTGCTGGGCGATCAGGGCATTCGGCGATTGTGTTTCAGCAAGTTTGATAACTTCATTAAAAGTCAGCTTTCTTACTTCCTGGGCAGCTGCATTCTGAAATGACAGCAGAATTAAAGCTATGATTGTAAATGTTTGTAACCTCTTCATTGTTAATATATTATTCATAACGTAACGATTCAATTGGATCTTTTTCAGAAGCTCTTTTGGCAGGTGAGTAACCGAAGATTATTCCTACAGCAGCCGATACACCAAAGGCAATAAAGACAGAGATGAACGATACTATTGTCATAATCCCGGCAACCTGCTCAATCAGCTTAGCCATTATAACGCCAAAGAAGATCCCGATAAAGCCACCTGACACGCTTATAAGAACTGCCTCAGCAAGGAATTGTACGACAATGTCCATTTTCTTGGCACCAATAGCCATCCTTGTTCCTATCTCCTTGATCCTCTCCATAACAGATGCGAACATGATATTCATGATTCCAATACCTCCTACAATGAGAGAGATACTGGCAATAGCTCCGAGAACAATGTTAAAAATATCCTTTGTCCTCTGCTGTTGCTTGAGAAGAAGCTCAGGAACGGTTATTTCAAAGTCTTTCACACCAGTATGCAGACGTGTCAGCATACGGCTGAGTATCTCAGTAGAAGGATTAAGCTGTTCTGTTTCAGTGACCTGAACAACAATCCTGTCGAGCTGGTTATAATTGGTTTCAGCATCACTGCTTGCATCCGAACTGCTCACGATAATGCGTGACATACCACCGCCCATACCTCCCATAACCATGACATTGCTTGAGGCTTCAGAAGCTAATTTGGTATTAATAAGCGCCCTGTTCTGATACCTCAGAAGCATAGTCTGTATCGGGATATAAATATTGTCATTATAAACATTAACCCCTTTTTCCTCAAAGCCAGTCAGGCTGACTGTTGTTTTCTGGAGCACCCCGATCACCTTGAGCCAGATACCATTGAATTTGATATACTGTCCGATCGGGTCAACTTTACTGAAGAACTTCGACCTGATGTTTGCACCGATAATACAAACCTGTATCCCGTTCTCTTCCTGGTAAGCATTAAAGAATGATCCGGAAACAAGAGGAAGGTTATATAGATAGAAATAATCATTTGAAACCCCGACTAGCTTGGCACTGTATTTTACACCGTTCATCATAGCCGTCGAATTGAAGGAGATTTCCGGGCTGATCTTTTTTACAGATGGAAGGGTTGTCCTTATTGCCTCAACATCCAGCATGTTCAGTCCTCTGGAAAATTTCTTGGACTGTTTCTCTCCCTCATCAGATGAGGATGATTTATCCTGGACAATGGGGTTGATAAGAATGTTGTTTACTCCAACCATTTTCATCTGTTCCATGATCTCCTGCTTGGCTCCCTTTCCAATTGCCAGCATCGCGATGACAGCTGCCACCCCGAAAATGATCCCGAGGGCGGTAAGCATTGATTTCAGCTTGTTTGAAACGATTGATTCAACAGCGATCTCAATGTCGTGGAAATACCTTAAGATAAATTTGAACATAATTTCACTGTTTTATCGTTACCTGTTGACTGAAGTCTGTTGTTGCTGCTGCTGGGTACCCTGCTGGCCATCCTGGTTGTTGCGCCTCGATCCCTGCTGCTGACCATCCTGGCCCTGCTGGCGGTTCTGATTAAACTGGCCGCTGCCCTGCTGTCCGCCGTTTCTCTGGCGCATCTCCCTGAATCGGCGCATAGCTGCTGTATCCATCTGCCCGTTTTGCATCTGATTTCTCATATTCTGGAACTGCTGGCGCATTTCAGGAGTAATCTCACCACCAAAGCCTCCTCTTCCACCGAAGCTCCTGCGTTGAGCCTGCTCACTGGCCTGACGTTCAGCTTCTTTCTTTGCTTTTTCTTTTTCCTTAATAATCGGAATCAGATCCTGCCCGAGAAGTTTATTGAATTTCTCAGGGTCTTCCGGAGTATTCAGGTACATAACCGAACCTGTCTCAATACCCTTTTCTACAATTACATTATTTTCATTTGATTCACCAAGAACAACAACCTGCCTGCTACCATTCTTCATATATACAAACGGTATACTGTCAGCACCTGTCTGAACACATTCAAGAGGGATAAAAGTCACTCCCTGTATAGTTTTGGTAACAATCTTGTTGCCTGTGGTCATTGATGGCCTCAGGATAAGATCGGATCCATCAACCCTTATCTGAACTTCAAATACCTTGGCATCAGCATTCGGGAGCTGTTCGCCGATATTGGCAACACTGATAACGCTTCCGGTATATTTCTTTTCAGGAAAAGCATCGACCATGATATCAACTTTCTGGTCTATCTTAACTTTGCTCACATCTATCTCATTAACATAAGTCTTGGAGATCATTGACGACATATCCGGCAGTGTTGCAACAACATTGTCCCATGGACTGATTGAAGATCCTACTTTTCTCTTTGCCCCGGTCCTGTCTCTTTTATAGATAACCATTCCGTCAGAAGGAGCATTGATAATAAATTTGGAAAGGACCGTCTGCAGGTCGGAAACACGTTGCCTCTGCTCGCTGAGATTATTCCTCATGCTTCTCATATCTGACCTGGCCTGTTCAACCCTGAGGGAGTATCCTCTTACAGACTGTTCAAGTGAACGGTTAGCCTTATCAAGAGCGATAACTGCCTGCCTCTGTGTTGTCGGAGGCTCAAATTTTGACTGTTCAACAGTGATCTGCGCCTCTTCAACGCTGAAACGCAGGTTTTTAATATTATCCCTAAGATTACTGAGCGTTACTGCAGTATCAAGAATCTTAACTTCAAGGTTAGTCTCATATGTTGTAAGCCTTTCAAGTTCGTCCTTAAGAGTATTGTCGAAGGAAGTTCTGTCGAGCGTAGCAACATAATCACCTGCTTTTACTTCTGTACCTTCAGGAACCAGGTCGGTGATCTTTATATCAGCTGCCCTGATATTACGACTCTGGGTAAACTCAGGTCCATATATATCAGTTGATTTTTCAGCCTGGAGTTCACCGGTGGTTGTTACTACAATGTCGAACTGCCCGTTCTGGGCTTCAACAAAGAGGTTTAACAAATCCTTTTTTGAAGATACCTTGCTGTAAGCAATGAGGGCAATGATTGCCACTACTGCTACAATTGACACAATAATAATTGATTTCTTCATGAGATATTCTTACTTGTTTATTTCTAAAAAACTGTCACAAAAGTATTAAATAGGGAATTCTTATTTAGTTACATTAACAATATTTAACAACGAAGGCGTTTTCCCTTAATGCTTTTAAGACATCAATTATTGTTGATTTATTCCACAGGTTATGGAATATTTAGTGTTTTTTAACAATTGCCGAAATTCTATCTGCATGTTTTTCAGCTTCTTCCAGCGTTTTCCCTTCCGAATAAATTCTTATTATAGGTTCAGTATTCGACTTTCGTATCTGAACCCATCCGCCGGGAAGATCAATCCTCATTCCGTCCCTTTCGTCAATACGGTAATCCCTGAATACTTTTCTGACCTCTTCAAGTATCCTGCCAAAATCTGTCCCCGGGTTTAGATTAACTTTGGTTTTTACGATCACATATTCAGGATATTTTTTCCTCAGCTCTGAACATTTCAGTTTACTCGTTGCAAGGTGTGACAGGAAAAGAGCAATACCGGCAAGTGCATCACGTCCATAGTGCAACTCAGGATATATCACCCCACCGTTGCCTTCTCCCCCGATTACAGCTTTATGTCGCTTCATTTCCTTAACAACATTCACCTCTCCTACTGCAGAAGAATAATACTTGCATTTATGATTCCGGGAGATTTCCACCAAAGCAATTGTTGATGACATATTCGACACCGTACTGCCGGGAGTAAACCCTAAAATGTAGTCAGCCACCGACACAAGAGTATATTCCTCACCGAACATTGACCCGTCTTCGCAAACTATGGCAAGCCTGTCGACATCCGGGTCAACAACAAAGCCCACATCAGCTTTTGCTTCCGGAACGAGCTTTGCAATTTCTTTCAGGTTTCCCGGTAGTGGTTCCGGATTATGCATGAAATTCCCATCAGGGATCATATTAACTCCGGCTATTTTATTTACCCCAAGGGCTTTAAGCAGTTCTGGGACAATCTCGCCTCCTACTGAATTTATACAATCAAGAGCAACCGTAAATCCTGCTTTTTTTATTGCTTTCCTATCGACAAGCTTCAGCGCTAAGATGCTTTTAATATGTTTGTTGTTCCAGGTTTTATCATGTCTCAGTGTTCCCTGTCTTGCCGATTCTGAAAAGTCAAACTTTTCCGATTCAGCAATCTTCAGAATCTTCTCACCATCCCTGGCTGACAGGAACTCACCTTTCTCGTTAAGTAGTTTCAGGGCATTCCATTCTGCAGGATTATGGCTTGCCGTAACAATTATTCCTCCCGAGGAATTTGTCCCAGTCACAGCTATCTCCACTGTAGGTGTGGTAGCCATCCCGAGATCAATTACATTAATTCCAAGGCTGCGGAGTGTCATTATAACAAGCTGGCTTACCATTGGCCCTGATTGTCTTGCATCACGGCCCGTAACCACGGATGAAACAGAGTGGTTTCTTTGTCTGAGCCAAGTGCCATATGCAGCAGTAAATTTTACAATATCAAGTGGACTCAGACTTTCTCCAGGTTTGCCGCCTATTGTTCCCCTGATTCCTGAGATTGATTTTATTAATGTCATAAACCTTGTTTTTTTGACTCCGCAAAGGTGCGAAAAAAACAGCAAACCATAAATTGTCAAATAATTGTACCTTTGCACACTGATCAAACGACATTATGGAGAACCGGAAATCTACCCCCAGAACAGTCAGGGAAACTGAGAAAATAAGGCTTAACCGCTTTATTGCCAACAGTGGCGTTTGTTCAAGAAGAGAAGCTGATGAGATTATCAGACAGGGACTGATCTCAGTCAACGGTAAAAAGGTATCCGATCTCGGAATAAAAGTAAGCTATACTGACGACGTCCGCTATAAGGGAAAAAGGCTTTCTGCCGAAAAGAAAATTTACATTCTCCTGAATAAACCTAAAGGATATGTCACTACCGTCGAGGATCCACATGCTGAACACACTGTTCTGGATCTTATCGGTAATGCATGCCCTGAGAGGGTTTATCCTGTCGGCAGGCTCGATAAAGAAACAACCGGTGTTCTTCTCCTTACAAATGACGGAGATCTCACAGGAAAACTAACACATCCCCGGTTTAAAAGGAGAAAGATATACCATGTCTTCCTCGACAGACCGGTGGCTAAAGATGATCTTTTCCGGCTTACTGAAGGTATTGATCTTGAAGGTGAGTCAATTGCAGCCGATGCTGTATCGTATGCAGATCCCGAAGACCGGTCGCAGATCGGCATTGAGATCCATTCAGGGCAAAACAGGGTGATCCGCAGATTGTTTGAATCACTTGGATACAAGGTAAAAAAACTCGACAGGGTATATTTTGCCGGTCTCACAAAGAAAAATCTTCAGCGTGGAAAATGGCGCTTCCTCAGCGAAAAAGAGATTAGCATGCTAAAACGAGGGGCATTTTAATTATGAACCACAGATCTGGTTTTGTCAATATAATGGGAAATCCCAATGTTGGGAAATCGACCATTATGAATGCCCTGGTAGGTGAAAAACTCTCAATTATTACATCCAAAGCCCAGACCACCAGGCATCGCATAATGGGTATAGTAAACGGGGATGATTTCCAGATTGTATATTCCGATACACCAGGTATTTTAAAACCAAGGTACAAGCTCCAGGAAGCTATGATGGGATTTGTCAATATGGCCCTGTCAGACGCCGACCTGATACTATATGTCACCGATGTAACTGAAAAACCTCTTGCCGAAAAGGAATATACTGAAAGGATACGGTCGTCGGGAATTCCTGTGATCATCGCAATAAATAAGATCGATCTCTCAAACCAGGCTGAACTTGAAGAAATTGCGTCTTCATGGCGATCCGCCTTTAACAATTCACCCGTTATACCCGTATCGGCTCTCAATAATTTCAACCTCAATTCTCTTCTTGATGCTATCCTGGAGAGACTTCCGGAAGGTGAAGCATATTTTCCAAAAGATCAGCTTACTGATAAATACGAAAGGTTTTTCGCTTCAGAGATCATCCGTGAAAAGATCCTTAAAAACTATAAGGAAGAGATACCATATAGTGTTGAAATAGAAATTGAAAGTTTCCGTGATGAAGGTAAAATGCTAAGGATCGGGGCCGTAATCCATGTTGCGCGTGACAGCCAGAAAGGAATTATTATTGGTCACAAAGGCTCAATGCTGAAGAAAACAGGCACAGAAGCCAGGCTCGACATGGAGGATTTCTTCGGAAGGAAGGTTTTCCTTGAATTGTTCGTGAAGGTAACAAAAGACTGGAGGGATAAACCGGCAATACTAAAAAGATTCGGATATCGTTAAATATATAAAGCAGATGAGCAGTATAGTTGCAATAGTAGGAAGGCCGAATGTCGGTAAATCGACTCTCTTCAACAGGCTTACCGATTCCAGAGATGCCATTGTTGATGAGATGAGCGGCGTTACACGCGACCGTAACTATGGCACCTGCAACTGGAACGGCGTCGATTTTTCAGTTATTGATACGGGCGGGTATGTAGAAGACTCCGATGACATCTTTGAAGGCGAAATAAATAAGCAGGTCAGGCTGGCTATTGAAGAATCCGATCTGATAATTTTTATGGTGGATGTCACCACAGGTATCCATGAACTGGATAAAGCGGTGGCTGCAATGCTCAGAAAGGCAAACCGGAAAGTCTTCCTTGTAGTAAATAAGGTAGATAACAACCAGCGACTTATCGATGCAAACGAGTTCTATGGTCTTGGACTGGGCAACTACTTTGCACTAAGTTCAATGAATGGCAGTGGCACCGGAGAACTTCTCGATGCCATCGTATCGGAAATACCTGATAAGATCCCTGTTGACGTTCCTGACCTGCCACGTATTGCAATTGTCGGAAGACCCAATGTGGGTAAATCCTCTCTTGTAAACTCTCTTCTCGGTGAAGAAAGGAATATTGTGACACCCCTTGCCGGAACAACACGCGATTCAATATTTACACGTTTTAACAAGTTCCAGCACGATTTCCTGCTTGTCGACACTGCCGGATTAAGAAAAAAAGGAAAAGTCAGTGAGGATGTGGAGTTTTACTCTGTAATGAGAGCTGTAAGGACGATAGAGAATTCAGATATCTGCCTGCTCATGATCGACGGAACAAGAGGGCTTGAAGCACAGGATATGAATATTATATCGCTCATTATCAGGAATAACAAAGGTATGATTCTTCTTGTCAACAAATGGGATCTTATTGAAAAAGAGAGCAATACTTCAAAAAAAATCGAGCAGGAAATCAGGAGCCGGACAGCACCATTCACTGATTACCCTATCCTTTTCATTTCAGCAATAAACAAGCAAAGGATACATAAAGTTCTCGACCTTATTGAAGAGGTAAACAGGAACAGGACACGGAAAATTTCAACCCCTGAGTTGAATGAAGTCATGCTTGAAGTCACAAGACAGAATCCTCCTCCTGCGATCAAAGGCAAGTATGTGAAGATAAAATATGTTACACAGCTGCCTACACATACTCCTTCATTCGCGTTCTTCTGTAATCTCCCACAGTATGTCAAGGAACCTTACCGCCGCTACATTGAAAACAGGTTCAGGGAGAAATATGAATTTACTGGTGTCCCGCTGAGGATCTTTTTCAGGAAAAAATAGAACGGATTGGTACGATTATTATACAATGAAGCAAATTGACAAAAAGATGAAAATATTCAGATATATCATACCTGTTTCATTTGCAATATTGACTGTAGTCTCCTGCAGTAAAATCGAAACCCTTTCAGACATACCACATATTGAATTCAGGAGCTTTAAGGTATTCGACACAACTGATTTGCTTGGTAATGATTGCAAGGGGGGAAGGCTGAATTTCTATTTTGAAGACGGGAATGGCGATATCGGGCTTGAACCTCCGGTATATGAGTTCGATGATACTGTGGACCTTTTTTTCACATTATACAGAAAATCTGGTAATGTGTTCTCTGAGGTTCCTGAAGGCGATCTAATGCATCCATATAATTACAGGATACCGTATATGGAAAGAACCGGCCAGAATAAGATCCTGAAAGGGACAATCTCCGTCTTTTTTAATTATACCTATTATCAGGTGGAAAACACAGATACTCTCAAATATGAGTTCTATTTAATAGACAGGGCTGAAAATAAGAGTGACACTGCTACCACAAACGAAATTATCCTTTCGGTTAACGGACTTTACAAGTAGGAAGAGGTTTCTTCAGAGGCGGATCCCGATCATGAGGATATCGTCAACCTGCTCATATTCACCTTTCCATTCATCATAGAATTTCATTATCACTTCCATTTGTCCTGACATTGGAAGGTTGTTGACATCTTCGATCAGCTTCTTGAGTCTTGCTATTTTCATTTTCTTGCCATCAGTTCCGCCAAACTGATCAGGTATTCCATCAGAGAACATGTAAAGAGAGTCTCCTTCATTAAGGTAATACTCCTGGTCGTCGAAGTACTTTTCAATCACAGATTCGCCTCCCACTGAACACCTGTTGCCTTTGATATAAAGAGGTTCACCGCCAAGAACCAGGATCACCGGGCGCATCGCGGATGCAAACCTTATAAATCTTTTTTTGGAATTGATCTCACAGACAACCATATCCATCCCGTCATTAGAAATTCCAAGTTCCACATTCTGGTTCAGTGTCGAAAAAATCTGTCTGTCCAGGAGCTTGAGAACTTCTGAAGGCTTTGTAATCTGCTGACGGGTAACAATATCCTGAAGTAATGTAGATCCGATCATAGACATGAAAGCACCAGGCACTCCATGCCCGGTTGAATCTGCACAAACAAGTATGAACCGGTCATCGTCAAGTTTGTCAAACCAGTAAAAGTCACCGCTCACAATGTCCCGGGGCCTGAAGAGCAGGAATGCGTCGTTGAAAGATTCCTGTAACCTCACAAAATCAGGCAGGATACTTGTCTGTATCCTTTTAGCATAGTTTATACTGTCAGTGATCTCAATGTTCTGAAGTTCTATCTTATCCTTCTGTTTCAATACAACACTTGTCCTTGCTTCAAGCTCCTTTTCCAGATACTCCTGAATTTTTTTCTGGGCTTTCTCACGTTGTCCTACAATTAAAACCACAACAGAGGCAACAAGCGCTGCTATTGAAAGGATAAACCACCATAATCTCCAGAATGGTTTCCTGATTGAGATATCCAGCATAACGGGATTGTCATCCGACAAACCGTTTTCGCTTACTGACTTCATCATAAACCGGTATTTTCCTTCACCGGGAGTATATCTGGCTTGCCGGTCGAGAGTGACGTTAGACCAGTCTTCATCGTAATTTTCCAGTATAGTCTGGTAATATACTCTCTCCGGATTCTTCAGGCTGATCCCGGTATAGCTGATAACTATATTATAACGTTTCTTATAAGGTAGTGAATAGGAAGATCTTAATGGATAGATGGAATCATTGATTGAAACATAGTTAATATTGTTCAAAGGTGCCCTGAGTTCTGATTTGTCTTTAGACCTGTCATATATGATGAATCCTCCTGTTGTACCGATAAATACCTTCCCGTCAGGAGATTCATACATTCCGCCTGGATTACACATACCGCCATGTAAATAGTCATTCCCAAAGGTCCTGACCATTCCCGTGCTCCTGTCGAATAAAGAAAATCCGCTATCATGGCCTATCCATATACGATCAAGGGAATCGGCAATAATACTGTAACAATAATCCGACATTAAAAGATCTTCCCTTGAATAAGCCCTGAGCGAATCATTATAAAACTCAAATATCCCGTTGCCTTTTGTAGAAGCCCACAAATGTCCGTCTTTCGTCTCGCAGAAGGAGACAATTTCATTCCTTGTTGTGCCGTACATTACGGCTTTGCCCTGAATTATCCCTGTTTCCGGATCAATAGTATAAAGACGATCTGTAATCATAGCGATCGCAGCTTTGCCGTCTGACCTCAGGAATATTTTGTTTATGCTGTTATGTGGAAGCCCGGAAGTGTTGTCATACCGGCTTTTGAATTTATTGCCACTACCTTCCCTGTTAAGAATTATCACACCATTAAGTGTTCCAAGCCAGACATATTTTTTGTCAACTCCGATATCGTTGATTTTGTCCTCACTTGAATTCCCATTCATGTAGAACTGCCTGACATGTCCCGAACCATCTTTTACATATACTCCTCCCCCGTTTGTGCCAATCCAAATATTATTCTCAAAATCAACGCAATATGAGAGGATTTCATATTTTCCGGTTATAGATTTAAGATCCTCAAAAGATTTTTCTCCATTTTCCGGATTAAAGATCCAATAACCTGCTTGTGTTCCCAGGAAAAAGTCATTATCGAATTTATGTATATATATAATGTCATTGGTCCTGATGGTAGTCCCGGGCGTGTAAAGGCTAAACGACAGCGTGTTCAGAATTGAAAGGCCATCTCCAGATAATCCAATCCAGTAATTGTCTTCCATGTCCTGGTAGACAATTCTTGCATTATTCCCCTCAAGACCAGAGTTTTTATTATAATAATATATGTTTTCTATTTCGGCAGAAGCGGAAAATTTGATATGAAAAACCCCTGATCCGTTAGTGGAAACAAGAAGGTTTTTATCCGAGTCTTCAGTAATTGACTGAACCTCAGGAGCTTCTAGTTCAGAGGCATTTAAAAATCGTGAAACAGTCGCTACTTCAGAGTCTAAGGAAATTTTAAATAAACCGTTCCCATTGGTTCCTGCTAGATATTTATCGGTATTTCCGATCCTGTTAATTGCTGTGACACTTGAATAATCAAATCCCGATATTGTCCCTGTAACTTTAAAAGCAGAATCTGCAATGCTGCAGATGGAAATATTCTCCTGTGTCCCGAGTAGTATCTCACCTTTCGGGGTAAAGCAGGCCGAAAAGATTACAATCCCCTGATCGAGGCTATAGGTCTTTATATCCGTCGGGTCATCCGGATTTATTCTAAGCACAGATTCAACCTGCGGGAAAATATAGATGAATTTATCAGGTCCTTCCAGCATAGCAACTACAGCACGTTCATTTTTTGATGAAGCCTGTTTTAAGCCTGCCTCTTCAGAATAATAAACCGAACCATCCTGGCAGCCAAACCAGAGATTTCCGTTTTTGTCTTTCAGGCTGGCGGTGGGATAACGATCTGATGACGAATCAGGAAAGGAAATATTATAGAAATCAAATCCGTCAAATCTGGAAAGACCTCTTCCGGTTCCAACCCAGAGGTATCCGTTATTATCCTGAACAATAGTATAAACAAATTTATCCGGAATTTTGCTTTCCGAACCGTAATTCCTGAACCTGTACGACTGTCCGGAAGTCAGTGCTGAAAAAAGGACCAGGCACGAGAGGGTACTCAATAAAAGTCTGCTGATTCGCTTTGAAAACATCCTCTCCTGAGATTATTTTTGTTTTGGTAATTTCTTAATGCCTATACGACCCTCATAATAAGGAACTCCACCAATAGGAGAACTGTAGAATGGCAATGCTTCCCCGTACTGGTTTTCAATAGTCATTACTACATTGTTGTTTTTTACAAGTTCTCCCTGTTTTTTATGGAACTGGAAGTCGAGCGATCCGCCAATCTCATCCGGGTCAATACTTATTCTTGACTCTTTCCAGTCATTTTCATTGGAATGTATTCCTTCGAGCCCTTGCTTATATCGTGATACAACAAGGATATTTCCATCATCGTCCCAGTCAAAGTTGCTTTGTTTGACCCAGATAACCCCGGTGTCGACATAAGGATAGATATGAGCGACACTTCTGAAATCGTTCCACATCCTGAATGTATATTCATAGGTAAATGCATTCCCCCCTTCAACCGGTATATTATTTTCAGGGTCGCGGCTCAGGAAAAAACGGTACAGGTTACCATCATCGCCGCTTATACCTTCAACGACTACTTTAAAGATATAGACATTCCATTTCTTATTGAAATCGCCTGCAGTCGGATTAAAAGGTCCAAAGGTAAAGTACTTATTATCATATTTTGCTTCACCGCCGAAATCTCTTGATGAAAGAAGGGTCCCGCCCTTATAGTTCATCCCTTTGAGCAGTCCCCTGGATTCTTCATTCTGATCCGGGTCCACTCCTTTTCCTCCATATATTGAAAAGCGTGTTCTGGTATTGAAATCTCCCTGTATCTCATCATGTTCTCCACCACAATCGGGATCAAAGATCCTTATGTAAATCTGTTGCTTGAAGTCCCTTTTGATACTGAAGAACCATATCTGGTAAAAATCATCATCACCCCATGAAGTCTTTCCCTGTTTTCCAAAAGTTACAAGAAAAGGAATATTCTCATCCTTGCCTGGGACTGCCTGTCCGAAGAGATCAGTAAATCCAAGGTTGCAGAAGACCAGGAAAAAAATTATTATGATTTTATTGAATTTCATCAAGTCGCTAAAATTAATCAATTTCATTTTCAGGGCTGCCTTAAAATAACAATATTTTTACAAACACATGCCTCCCTAACAACATCATTTCCGGGCTCCGGGTCAGCTGTTACAATCAATTGAATGTTGTAGGTTCCCGGTGTTGAATATATCTTATCAACATCCTTGCCAATTGCTATCGATTCGTCATCAAAATTCCAGTAGTATTGCCTGATGTTCCACCCTGGAAGGTTTGTACTGTCGGCATTGAAAACCAGTTTTTCGCCGGAATATGCTTTATCCGGTCCTGATATATATGGTTGTTCAATATCTTCAATTTCAAGCCGATATGTCTTTTCATTATACATAACCTCCTTTGTTATAAGGTTCACAACATCGAGCTGAACAAGGTATGATCCTGCCCCGGGATAGCAATGAACAACCGAGGTTCCAGTAGCTGTGGGACTCCCATCACCAAATTTCCATTCATAACGGAATGGGATAGTATCGAACTTGATTGCATTTTCTTCAAACAGCTCAAAGCAGTAATTATTCTCTGCAAGAGTGTCACATTCAGTCTTCCTGATGATCAGTGACCTGAACTGGTATATATCATCGCTGTTCTTACGGTTTGAAGAGAAAAATCCATTTTGTATACCAGGACCGGCAAAGAATGCGAAATCATCATAGGGTGAATTTATAGGGTCCGCCAGCAACACCGGTTTCCCCCATTTACCCAAATTCAGGGTAGTATAATATACATCCAGTTTCCCGTTCCCGCCGGGCCGGTCGGAGGAAAAATAGAGCCGCCCTGAGGAATGATAAAATGGAAAACTTTCCGTACCCTGTGAATTTACCTCAGGTCCAAGGTTGACAGGAGTGCTCCACTGCCCATTAACCCATTCACAATAATAAAGGTCAGAGCCACCTGTCCCTCCCGGCATATTCGATGCAAAAAAAAGGTACTTCCCATTATTGCTCACAGAGGGTTGCCCTATATCGTAATCCTGCTTATTATAGACAAATGGTTGAATTAATTTAAGTTCTTTGCCCTCAAGAGTTGCAGTGAATATCCCGCTGTGATTCCTGAAACTTCTCTTCCTTGTTATTTTACCTGTTTCTAAATCACTTGTAAAATAGACTGTCTTGCCATCCGGACTGAAGCAAAGGGGTCCGTTGTTAAAGAGATTGGTTCGTTCCGAAATAATCTCTTCCGGTTTCTTCCATTCGGCACTGTCTTTTCTTTCAGCATAATAAAGGTTATAGAGTCGTCTTCCTTCAAAAGACTTCCTGTCTTTTATACTGCTGAAGCGACGGTCGGAGCAGAAGATAATACCGTCGCTGTATGTTACCGGTGAAATCTCACTGAAAATGGTTTCATTTACAGGTATACGGGTTACTTCAAACACTGATTGCTTTTTTTCCTGTGCCCGGCACGGCACGAAGAGCAGAAGAAGGGAAATGATATATAGCTGTCTTTTAGTCATCCTAAAAATACCTTGGATTAGAGGCACTTACTCTTGATCCGAATTCATAACGCAAAATTATTTCGCTCGAACCTTTCGAAAATGAATTCATTCTGCCGGCAGGGTAATCATAGGAAAAACCAAGCATAAGCTGCTGGCCCAGATTGACCTGCAAATGACCAACTATCACTTGTTCTGTTGTTCTCCATGATGCCCCGAGCCAGAAAAGGTCCATAAATATAAAATTCCCATTGAGATCGAGTTGGTTAATTTTGTTTGCATCATGCATCGAAAGGTCAAGAAGGACTGATGGCTTGAATTTGAATTCGTCGCTAAACTTTATGAGCCCTCCCGCAGAAAAGATAAAATCATATTCATTGAAAGAATGAAATGCCTGGGTGTTACCGCTGCCCGTGCTCCTGTAAAAAAGGAAAGAAGGCACAGAGACTCCTGCAAATATCTTGTCTGTGAAATAATAAACACCGGCACCCACATTAGGAAATACATATGAAAGCTTCCCGTCGGCCGGGAGTACAGGATCGGTCTTATCTATTCCTCTTAAACCATTATAATCAGTATTGGATATATCAACACCTGCTTTCAGTCCGAAAGAGAGTTTTCCTTTAGCCAGTCTGATATGATATGCATACATTGCATATATGCTCGAGGAATTTGTTATCCCATACTGCATGAACCGGGCATCAAGACCAAGGGCTACTTTGTCATTCTTCATAGGGGTATGAAGGGAGATGGTCTGAAGGCGGGGAGAATTGTCTATCCCCATCCATTGCATCCTGTAAGAGATTGTTGCGGTGAGAGCGTCTCGCGATCCGGCATAAGCGGGATTTATCATAAGGCCGTTATGAATATACTGACTGTACACTGGGTAGCCCAGGATGATCCTTGTTGAATCATTGTTCTGCCCTGAAACTCTGAAAGTTATCAGAATCAATATAATAAATATCGAAAATCCCTTTCTACTCATAAAATCAGATAACAGGAATAACCTGTTTACTCATTGCCGTTTTAAAATTATAAATCCGCTCATCCTCGAAACATGGCCGGGAACTTTCCCGGAACTTACCTTCAGTATAAAATAGTATGTTCCCTCAGGCAATTCGGCTCCGTTTGAATTCCTGCCATCCCAGTTCATCCATCCATTGCTGCTATCTTTGTTGGAGGTAGAAAAAACCAATGAACCTGCACCGTTAAGAATATTAAGCTCTATTGTCTGTGAATCATAATCCAGCCCACTAATTACCAGTTCATCATTGTAAGTGTCATTGTTGGGGGATATAAGTTCCGGAATGACCGGATTCGATATTTCAAAAGTCACATTATCATTTAGAATACATTCGCCATTGGTAACACTCCATCTGTAAATGTTTGTCCCCACTGATGTCCCTGTTACCCATGTTGAATTTAAAGCATCATTCTCAAAGTCACCCGAACCTGAAACCAGGCTCCATTTACCTGTCTCATAAGGTTGAACAGGATATGCATTAAGTTTAATCGCATTATCAAATGACATTATTGCAGTATCATTTCCAGCACTTATTGTATCGATCCGGTTATAGAAGGTTATTATCACCGAATCTTTTGAGGGACATGTCCAGTTTATTTCCTGCCAGTACATCTTGTGAGAAACGGAGGCTGTGGTGAAAGAAGAGTCTATCCTTATCGTGGCATTATGAAGAGAGGTATTACCGCTAAGAACAGCAGCCGGGAAGGTCCATGTTCCGGTACCATCAGTCGGTACAGCTCCAAGATTATATTTTGGTCCGCATACCGCAGCGTCGGGACCTGCATTTGCAACAGGTGTCCTGTAAACATCTGCCTTCCGGCTCCCTGACAGACCAGCCGGGACAGCAACACAGCCATTATTATCAGTGAGAGATGCCAGGCTGTAATTAAATGTTACCATGCTGCTGCCAACAACAGGAATCCGGGATATCGTATAATTTGATGAAGAAATGTTACTGACGGATACAGGAGATGAGTTTTCATTATAAACGAGATTCCAGTTCTTAGCTCCTGTGAGATGAACTCTCAGCCTGACTTCCTTCCCGGAACAAATTGTCGTATCTGATACCGAGGTTATGATTGCGGCAGGCAGCTTCAAGGTATCGATAGGAACAATTGCAGAGGTATCGATGCAACAATCGACAGGCCCCGATTTAATTATTCTCCTGAACCATGTTTGTTTTGTAAGTGCTGATGATGATACAAAATTCTGAGTACTGCTTCCAATGTTCACCCAGGCATTTCCGCTGGTACTGTCCTGCCATATCCAGGTAGGAGTTCCTCCGGCTCCTCCTGTAAGGGGAGAACCCGTGATGGTCCCGGGAATTGTATTAAAGCATACTTCCGGCTTATCCGGGGTTATGTTATTGGCTGTAATAGAAGGTAATACAGTAACCCTTATGCTGTTGCTCAGGGTTTTGCACATACCTGATATGACCTCCCTCCTGTACGACATCGTCGCAGAAAGAGCCGGGGGATCATAACTTATCAGAGTACCGGTAACCGTAACAGCATCATTGCTGGAAACAAAATTGTCGGTCGAGGAATACCACTGGTAACCATAAATCAAATTTCCTCCGCCAGGCTGTTTGCCTCTTAGTTTTTTAGGGTTGCTGCCATTGCATATTGTAGTATCGGCTTCGATGAAGTTATTTGTAATCGGATCATGAACATTAACAACAATCTTATTACTTGTGCTTACACATTTGGATGAATTCACAATTCTCCTGTACCATGTTGTATCGACGAGTGATGAAGGACTATACGGAGTCGGGGCAGTTGACCTGGTAGTCCATGTGTCGGCTTGAGAGCTGTCCTGCCACTGGAAAGTATAGTTTACATGATCGCCCTGGGTTGGTGTTAATCCGGAAAGTTGTCCGGGAGTCTCCCCGGAGCATATCGCCTGGTCGGCAGAAATAATATTGTTTTCTATAGCCTGCCACATGGTTAGTAAGATCGGGGCACTGTTATTTTTACAAACATCGTCGGGTCCCGATATTGCAACACGTCTGAAATACCTGTGTTCAGTAGTTGCAAATGGAATAACGGATGGAGAATGAGTCGGAGCCGAGTTTGTTCCGGCAGCGGGTTGCCATGTTCCGGAGGTAATACTATCCTGCCACAGGTATGTGTAGGTACCGGTTGCTCCAGTGGGTAAGGAAGCGCTGAGAATATTGAAGGCAGACCCTTCGCAAATAATTGAATCAGGACGGTTTATCTTATTACCCGTTATGGCAGTCAATACATCAATTGTGACGGTAGGGCTGTAACTGACACACCGGCCTGAAGTAACCTTCCGCTGATAATAAATCGTGGCTGAAAGAGCCGGCGGATCATATGATGCCAGGTTTGCGGTCCCCGAAGCAGGTGGGGAGGTCGTCCAGTTAAGATTATTATCGTTTTGCAGCCATTGATACTGGTACTTGCCATTGCCATTTGAAGGGCCGGAATTCAGAGAGACCAGGTTGAGTGGATTCTGGTTTATACAGATTGTGGTGTCTTTACCCACCAGGTTCCCGGTAATTGCAGGTTGTACTATAATTTTTAATGCCTTGCTTGTATCGACCAGGAATGTCGAATTGTCCTGGACACGTCGTCTTATCCAGAATGTTGCCGATTCAGTGGATCCCGGAGTATAATCCTTCTGGGTAGCAAGGTTGATCTCAGTCCATGGCCCGGACTCAGATAAACTTTTAAGCCATTTATAACTGTATGAACCTGATCCGCCGACAGGCGTGGTACCGGTTATAGGTTTTGGAATAACATCCGAGCATATTGAATCTACCTGGTTGTTGGTGACTGAAGAACGTATTGAATTGAATAGAAACCCGTTAAGCAGGGGAACCCAGGTTGTCAGGTTCTCTCCTAGACCTCCTGGTGTGCCGGTAGAGGCACCTGACCGGCTTCCAACAGCACCTCCTGTGACATATTTATTAATTCCTGAAGAGTTAGAAGGAGTATTTGTTGTAATTAGTCCGCCGCCGCCGCCGCCTCCTTCTCCGAAAGTTCCGGCATTATTTCCTCCCTTACCACCTCTTGAAGCTAAAGTTAAATTGGTATAGGATTGCACGTAAACAGCAACCGTGCCTCCTCCTCCCCCGCCACCGGCACCTGAATTGCCGGATGCACCATGAGCTCCTGCACCGTCTGCAAGAATATAGTTGCTGTTCCCCTTTATAGTATCAGATATCAGGATCACAATTCCACCGCCGTTTCCGCCGGGAGTAGGCGTTCCTG